>Ga0206125_10005539_pt1 | contig 10637 bp, 5 predicted proteins | sample Helgoland_Spring_4_FD_148598 | JGI IMG/M metagenome (GOLD analysis project Ga0206125, IMG submission 148598) | Pelagic subsurface seawater microbial communities from Kabeltonne, Helgoland, North Sea - Helgoland_Spring_Bloom_20160331_1 | ecosystem: Environmental > Aquatic > Marine > Epipelagic ...
GGTATGCGTAAATATATTCTGGGATTGCACGGCTAATCACGAAGAGGAATCGTGTTAGCAGACCGACGCTTCGCCAAATAATATTTCTAAAGGGATTGTCTTTGCCTCCAAATAGACCCAAGGGTTTGGCACTAGCAAGTGCTCGGCTTGCCCAGGGAAGCAGTAGCCAGGCTGCGAACGCTGAGATGATAATCGCTGCGGTAGCCATCGCTATGGTGTTGATCACGGCAGTTTTTCCGTTTTCGCGCCAAAGCTCGTTAGCCCATGGAATAGCATCATCCCATGCACCGCTTTCTCGCACCGGTGCTGGAGTCATCTTAGTTAAGAAATGAGATAGGCGATCACTCTTGCTGAGTTGCATGGTGTTTGAGCTACTGGCCTTGACCAAAGGTTCGGTAGAAACATTGATGATAGATGGGAACCAGGAAATGATGACCAATACTACTGATGACCACATTAAGACCCTTGCCATCATGTTTCGTGGTGCCGTGCGTTTGAGTTGTTTGATGTTCTCCCCAGTGCTCCCATTGGATTCTGGCATAACAATTCGCTTGGGGATTCGATTGAGGCGTTTTCTGAGCATGGCTCCCAGTGCGTCTACGAGGAGAATCACCGCGAGCAGGAGGTAAAGCTCAGTCCACAACTCGTTATAAAAATGATTCTCAAATGACCGCGTGATCGATAAACCAATGGTTTCGATGCCGATGAATCCAAGAACCGCAGAGGATCTCAACGCACACTCAAAACGGTAAACGGTGTAGGTAGCGATGTCTGGAAAGGATTGAGGGATCAAGGAAGTGAGGAATGCTTGCAGCGGCCCTGCTCCTGACGCGATGAGGTGATCTCGTGCGAGGACTGATTGTTCGTCAATGATTTCAGAGAAGACTTTTGCCAAAGTTCCCGTAAAGGGTAGAGCTAGGGCAACGCAGGCGGTGATTGGCTCGTGGCCAAGCGCTGCAAGGAAAAGGATCGCCCAGATAAGTTCATGAATTGAGCGCATTAGTGTGGTCAGTAACCGCACGCTAATTTGAATAGGTCTGAGTAGATATCGAGCAGCTTTGTTGCCAGCTGAGACATCACCAATCATAGCAGGCCACCATTTGGAAGAAGCCAAAAAGCCCAGCAAAAGCCCAGCGGGAACCGCCATGCTCATGGCGATGAATGCGTATCTCAAGGTGGTGCCCATTTCCTTGAGGATGCGCGCGGCAAATGGCATGGCGTCATCTGGCAAACTCTGGCTTTGATCAGTGAGGGTGGGGTGCAATGCGGCACCTAAAAAACCCTCCTCACTGCCAGGAGGTGAGGGGGGCATTGGTCCAAGAATATAACGGCAACCAAAAAATAGAACCAGTAGCGCCAGCACGATCCATTTTCGGCCGTGCCCTTTGATTAAAGGTTTTGACGGTAATTTAGTCATGTTGGACTAAGTCCTGTGAATCCATCTTGAAAAGAGCTTGGCAGTCATCATTGCTTAACGCCTCTGGTGAGCAGTCAAAGGCAATGCTGCCATAGCGCAGCCCGATCAAGCGGGGGAAAAACTCGCGAGCCAGCTCAAGATTGTGCAGTGAGACAATCAGGGTGATGCCTTCTTCTTTGGAAAGCTGCGTCAACATCTGAATGGTGTCACGTGCGCGTGCGGGGTCGATCGAGGAGACGGGCTCATCAGCTAAGAGGATAGAAGGTTGTTGATAAAGCGCACGTGCCACCGCAACGCGCTGTTGTTGGCCACCGGAAAGGCTATCTGTGCGATCGTATATTTTCTCACTGATGCCTGTGCGCTTGAGCAGTTCGTATACACGCGTAATTTCATCACGTGTTGGATGGATGAGCTGGCGTGCAGTTTGCAGGAGATTGATTTTGCCTAAGCCGCCATTAAGAACATTGCGTAGCACACTAATGTTAGAGACCAGACCTAGGTGCTGGGGAATCATCGCGATGCGTGTGCGCAGCTGCTTGATCTCTCGAGCGCTTAGTGTAGTTGGGGAGCGTCCAATAAGGCTAATGTCACCGGCACTTGGCAAAAGCTGGGTTCCCATAATCCTTAGTAGCGTTGTCTTGCCGCAGCCAGATGGCCCTATCAATGCAACCTGCTCGCCGGACTTTACATCCAAAGATACAGAATCCACTGCCTTAGTGGATCCGAATTGATGAGTAATCTGGGATATTTGCAGTGACATCGGAAGTAGTGGTAAACAAAAAAACAGGTCAGGGCAATGTAATCACCCTGACCTGTGTAAGATTGTATTTGTCGTTTATTTTAACTTCACCTTTTTCATGACATCAGCGATGCCCTGAAAGGTTGCATTGTCGACTTTGACAAACTGATTGCGGTCAAACGCCTTCAGTACGGCTGGATCCTTGCAGTTAATGAGAGTCTCTTGAAGTTTGTCGGTAAAACCATCACCGAATACTTTATCAAGGCCAGCATGAGCGGTGAAGTTGTAATCTGCGTAGGTTGGTGTTTCCCAGATCACACGGCATTTGTTGGCGTCGATCTTACCCTCTTTGACGAGGCGCTCATAGGTGCTGAAGCTGAGAGCTCCAGCTTGATAAGTGCCGTCCTGAACTTGGTAAGCAGTTTTGTCGTGCGCACCGGAAAAACCAGGATTATTGAAGTATTCAAGAGGTCCTAGCCCAGTGTGCTTTACAATAAAGTGAGAAGGCATGATGCAGCCTGATGTAGAGCCGGAGCTTCCAAAGGTGAATGTCAGCTCATTAAGGGTAGCTGGGAATGTCTCGGATTTACTAAGTCCAGTAGATTCATGGGCAATGAAATAGGATTTGAACTGAAGATCTTTGGCTCCTGCCACGATCGCGCTCGATCCTGGGATCTCATTGCGCGCTTGCACTCCTGATACACCGCCAAACCATGCCAGTTGAATGTCACCTGTGACAAACTTGTCTACTGAAGCGCCGTAGTCGCTTGATGCTATAAACTCAACTTTGATGCCGAGCGTTTCAGAAAGCCATTTGGCTGCTGGTGCATAACGTTCAGCCTGAGCTGTGGTGTCTTGATCCGGTATTGCGGAAAAACGCAGAACGGGTTGATCTTTGCTTTCTGGCGCCTCGGCGGCGTTTTTTTTCTCCCCACAGCTGCTTATGGCAACAGAGCATGCGGCAAGACAAGCCAATCCAGTGTATTTCATTATATTGTTACGTTTCATGTGTTTGTGGTAGTCAATAAAACTGCTTGATAGAGACAATGGCGAACTTGCTGTGTCCAGTCTAATCTCGTGATTAGGGGGTGAAAATCCCGTCATCATGCAGTCTAGGCACAAGTCAGCTTGGTCTAGTTGTAATAGGGCGTGATTTTCATGACTAAAGTTGCCTAAAGCTGCACGTAACTAGGAAATATTGATTTCTTAAACATCTGGTATTCCTTGCTTATGTAAATTCACGGCACGTCGTTATCGTTGAAGATTAGGCGATTGTGCTTGTGGGGAAAAAAAGAGTCAAAAAAGATACCAAAAGGTATTGACGTGACGTCGATTTCGGGTAGTTTCCCGCCGCCGCTCCATTGGAGGGCACGCGAGAGACATTCAGGTCGATCGGGGACAGTGTTCGCAAGGGCTTGTTTACGGTCGGTTTTTTTATCTCCACGTTAAAGTGATCTTTAAAAGTATGGTCCTGCTTACAAGGCGGATAACATGTTGAAACTTACAGCCACCACGGTTGTTTGTGGAGTGTTACCCGGACGGTGTAGTCAGGATGGAAGAGGAAAGATTGAATTGTGCGCTGTGTGCCTGTTTTATAACTGGTGCGCAGAGAAGTGGAAAGCGGATCTCGCAAGGGAAAAACTTTCTGCTACTTGTCAATTTGGTAATCGTAAATTTACGTCTTGTTTTGATGTTAAAGTTAAAATGAGAATATAAAGATACAAAGCCTATAACTGTTTAAAAAAGTCCATCGCAAGATGGCAATTTATACGGAGAGTTTGATTCTGGCTCAGAATGAACGCTGGCGGCGTGGATAAGACATGCAAGTCGAACGAGAAAACTGATTAGTTTACTAAGATGTTTTCTAGTGGCGGACGGGTTAGTAACACGTGAGCAACTTGCCTCGAAGCGGGGGATAGCCTTCCGAAAGGGAGATTAATACCGCATGTGGCCCCCTTTTATTAGGGTGGTTAAAGGTGCCTTCGGGTATCGCTTCGAGATGGGCTCGCGGCCTATCAGCTTGTTGGTGAGGTAATGGCTCACCAAGGCTACGACGGGTAGCTGGTCTGAGAGGACGATCAGCAACACTGGAACTGAGACACGGTCCAGACACCTACGGGTGGCAGCAGTCGAGAATCATTCACAATGGGGGCAACCCTGATGGTGCAACGCCGCGTGGAGGATGAAGGCCCTAGGGTCGTAAACTCCTGTCATATGAGAGTAAGGCATATGTGTTAATACCATGTATGTTTGATAGTATCATAAGAGGAAGGGACGGCTAACTTCGTGCCAGCAGCCGCGGTAATACGAAGGTCCCGAGCGTTATTCGGAATCACTGGGCGTAAAGAGTACGTAGGCGGTTTGGTAAGTCAGGTGTGAAATCCCGGAGCTCAACTCCGGAACTGCATCCGATACTGCTAGACTTGAGTAATGGAGGGGCAGGTGGAATTCTCGGTGTAGCAGTGAAATGCGTGGATATCGAGAGGAAGACCAATGGCGAAGGCAGCCTGCTGGACATTTACTGACGCTGAGGTACGAAGGCCAGGGTAGCGAAAGGGATTAGATACCCCTGTAGTCCTGGCAGTAAACGGTGCGCGCTTGGTGTAGGAGGACTCGACCCCTTCTGTGCCGGAGCTAACGCGTTAAGCGCGCCGCCTGGGGAGTACGGTCGCAAGACTAAAACTCAAAGAAATTGACGGGGACCCGCACAAGCGGTGGAGTATGTGGCTTAATTCGATGCAACGCGAAGAACCTTACCAAGGCTTGACATGTATTGCTAAGCACGTGAAAGCGTGTGACCCTTCGGGGACCTTACACAGGTGCTGCATGGCCGTCGTCAGCTCGTGTCGTGAGATGTTTGGTTAAGTCCAGCAACGAGCGCAACCCCTGTGAATAGTTGCCAGCACGTAATGGTGGGGACTCTATTCAGACTGCCCAGGTCAACTGGGAGGAAGGTGGGGATGACGTCAGGTCAGTATGGCCCTTACGCCTTGGGCTGCACACGTACTACAATGCCCAGTACAATGAGAACCGAGACCGCGAGGTGGAGGAAATCTGCAAAACTGGGCCCAGTTCGGATTGGAGGCTGCAACTCGCCTCCATGAAGTTGGAATCGCTAGTAATGGCACATCAGCTACGGTGCCGTGAATACGTTCCCGGGTCTTGTACACACCGCCCGTCACATCATGGAAGCCGGTCGCACCCGAAGTATCTGCGCTAACTATTTATAGAAGCAAGGTCCTAAGGTGTAGCTGGTAACTGGGATGAAGTCGTAACAAGGTAGCCGTAGGGGAACCTGCGGCTGGATCATCTCCTTTCTATGGAGTAATTGACAAACTGTTCACGCAGTCACTGTCGAAGGTCGACGCCTAAAGCTCAGCATTAAGTTGGGTCATGGTGTCTAAGTGACAACGCGAAAGTGTTTCACGACTTATTAATTAATTATAATTAGCGTATCATGTTAGAAACATGGTCGCAGTGCACAATTCAATCTTTCAAACGTTTTACTGGATAATATCCGGGGAAACTGAAACTCTTCTATGAAACAACCATCCTCTGGAAAGGGGGTATAGCTCAGTTGGTAGAGCGCCTGCTTTGCAAGCAGGATGTCATCGGTTCGAATCCGGTTACCTCCACCAACTTTCTGCGGGCAACCGCAAGGAAGCGTAAGCTTTTTTATTATGGGCCTGTAGCTCAGTTGGTTAGAGCACGCGCTTGATAAGCGCGGGGTCGCAAGTTCAAGTCTTGCCTGGCCCACCATTTTCTAATGGCTGGAGTAAATGTTTCATTCGTATTTTTACAAGCGAACATCATTATTGTGTTCTTTGACATCTGTAGAGAAATTATTTTGGGCGAGCCTCACCACTTCGGTGGTGAAAGTCTGAAATAATTGATATTTCCTGTTCTGTATAGATCTCTGGCGGCATGCAAATGCTGTTGGAAGTTCTAAATGAATATATAATACAATTTGATTATGAGCTTTGTCTTGCAGTCCTTGGAAATACTCGAAACCAACCAACTGTATCAGCTTCGTGCTGATACAAAACCAACCAAGGTTAGTGATGATGATACGCAAGTATCTGAATTACTGACCCTGATTAACAAACAAACTAACGATCTAGGCGTCGCAAGACGCCGAGAAAGAAAGAACCAAAATTTATGGCAATAAATTTCGTTACCGTCGTTTGAAATATAACGATGATAACAAAGCTGAATTTCGAAATAGAAATCAAGCTTTAAAGGGCACATAGTGGATGCCTTGGTGCTAGAAGGCGATGAAGGACGTGATAAGCTGCGATAAGCGTCGGTGAGCTGCAAACAAGCTCTGACCCGACGATTTCCGAATGGGGTAACCTGGTATCATTAATATGATATCGTTGCTTGCTGAATAAAATAGGCAAGCATACGCAATACCCGGTGAAGTGAAACATCTCAGTAACCGGAGGAAAAGAAAGAGAAATCGATTCCGTGAGTAGCGGCGAGCGAAAACGGAGGAGCCCAAACCGGGGGATTTATTCCCCGGGGTTGTAGGACCCCGATATGGGACCAGAGACGATAGGCGAAGCATTTGGAAAGATGCGACATAGAGGGTGAAATCCCCGTAGCCGAAATCCTCAATGGCCCTAGGGAGTTCCTGAGTAGCACGGGACACGTGAAACCCCGTGTGAATCTGCGCAGACCACTGCGTAAGGCTAAATACTAACTAGCGACCGATAGTGAACAAGTACCGTGAGGGAAAGGTGAAAAGTACCCCTGTGAGGGGAGTGAAATAGAACCTGAAACCATGTGCCTACAAGGTGTAAGAGCTGGGATTTATCCTGGTGATTGCGTGCCTTTTGCTTAATGAGTCTACGAGTTAGTGTCTGTGGCAAGCTTAAGTCCTTCTGGGACGCAGGCGTAGCGAAAGCGAGTCCGAATAGGGCGATTTAGTTGCAGGCGCTAGACCCGAAGCGGAGGCGACCTACCCATGGCCAGGTTGAAGCGACAGTAAAATGTCGTGGAGGACCGAACCGATGTGTGTTGAAAAACGCTCGGATGAGCTGTGGGTCGGAGTGAAAGGCTATTCAAGCCCCGTGATAGCTGGTTCTCCTCGAAATGCATTTAGGTGCAGCGTTGCGTGTTGATGAGTGGGGGTAGAGCACTGAAAGGGCTAGGGGGCATACCCGCCTACCAACCCCTATCAAACTCCGAATACCATTCAATAGAGCGCAGCAGTGAGACAGTGGGGGATAAGCTTCATTGTCGAAAGGGAAACAGCCCAGATCAGCAGCTAAGGTGCCAAAATCATGCTAAGTGGAAAGGAGGTGGGGTTTCTTAGACAGTGAGGATGTTGGCTTAGAAGCAGCCACCATTTAAAAAATGCGTAATAGCTTACTCATCGAGAGACCCTGCGCCGAAAATGATTGGCGATAAGCATGATACCGAAGCTCTGGATGTCAGAATCCTGCGGGAATCTGGCGTGGTAGAGGAGCATTGTCATCTGCATTGAAGCGCGAAGGCGACTGAGCGTGGAGTGATGACAAGAGAGTATGTAGACATGAGTAACGATAAGCCGGGTGAAATCCCCGGCCGCCGTAAACCCAAGGTTTCCCGGGCAACGTTTTTCGTCCCGGGGTTAGTCGGGACCTAACCCGAGGCCGATAGGCGTAGGGGATGGTAAGCTGATTAATATTTCAGCACCTGCAAAGTGAAGGGGACGCTTTCCGAATTGCAACCAAGTTATTGAATTCTGAGGGGAGGCCTTGTGCCGAACCGTATTGCATGAAAGAGAGCCAAGAAAAGCCGACACGATTAAAAGCAGCCCGTACCGTAAACCGACACAGGTGGGTGGGTAGAGTATACCAAGGCGCAAGAGTGAAACCTGGTCAAGGAACTCGGCAAAATAGCTCCGTAACTTCGGGATAAGGAGTGCCCCTCTTCGGAGGGGCCGCAGTGAAATGGGTCAACCGACTGTTTAGCAAAAACACAGCATTGTGCAAAGACGCAAGTCGAAGTATACGATGTGACACGTGACCAATGCCAAAAGATTACGGTGAGGTGTTAGCACTTTAGTGCGAAGCTCTGAGCCCAAGTCCTGGTGAATGTCGGCCGTAACTATAACGGTCCTAAGGTAGCGAAATTCCTTGTCGGGTAAGTTCCGACCTGCACGAATCGTGCAACGAGTTGACCACTGTCTCGACCAGGAGCTCAGTGAAATTGTAGTGCCGGTGAAGATGCCGGCTACCCGCAGAAGGACGGAAAGACCCTATAGACCTTAACTGTAAGCTGTTACTGGTTATTCGATTTTAATGCTCAGCATAAGTGGGAGACTTTGAAGGGTGCGTTTAGGCGCATCCGGAGTCGTCAGTGAGATACCACCCTTTGACATTGGATAATCTAACCTCGAGCCGTCATCCGGCCGAGGGACCGTGGCAGCCGGTCAGTTTTACTGGGGCGGTATCCTCCTAAAGAGTAACGGAGGAGCGCGAAGTTTGGTTCAGCACGGTCGGTAACCGTGTGTCGAGTGTAAAGGCACAAACCAGACTAACTGTGAGACCTACAAGTCGAGCAGATACGAAAGTAGGCCTTAGTGATCCGGCGGTAGAAAGTGGAATTGCCGTCGCTCAACGGATAAAAGGTACCTTAGGGATAACAGGCTGATCGCGCCCAAGAGTTCATATCGACGGCGCGGTTTGGCACCTCGATGTCGGCTCGTCGCATCCTGGGGCTGGAGCAGGTCCCAAGGGTTGGGCTGTTCGCCCATTAAAGCGGCACGCGAGCTGGGTTCAGAACGTCGCGAGACAGTTCGGTCCTCTATCCTCTGTGGGCGTAGGAAAATTGAGAGGTTCAAACCCTAGTACGAGAGGACCGGGTTTGACGCACCTCTGGTGCTCCGGTTGTTCTGTCAAGAGCATGGCCGGGTAGCTAAGTGCGGCACTGATAAGCGCTGAAAGCATCTAAGCGCCAAGCAGTTCTCAAGATTAATTTTCCCTGAAAGACCGTGGAAGACCACCACGTTGATAGGCTGGGGGTGGAAGTGCAGTAATGCATGTAGCTCACCAGTACTAATCGTCTGTCTGGCTTGATTTCTTCGAAATTCAATTCCTAGTGAATTGAACGACGAGAACAGAATGAGGCATCGGAATATAAGCAGTCCGGTGTCCAAGTCATTCGAAATTCAAATATAAGTTGATTGGTTTTTATGCCATATCGTCGCACATGCGGCGCGAGTCAACCAAGGACAAGAGACAAAGTGATCAAATCACATTATGTATCTCATCATTACCGGAAATATCTCTCTACAGTTGTCAGCGAATGCTTCATGCATCACTTCAACCGATCTTTACCAAGACCCAACAACACAAACTCAATCATCTCAGCAATCACCGCTAAGGTAACTGGAGGTCGCTTTTTAAGCACACCGCATAAAACGCGTCCTCTGGTGACCATAGCATGGTGGAACCACCCGGTCCCATTCCGAACCCGGAAGTGAAACACTGTTGCGCCGATGGTAGTGGGGCGATAGGCCCTGTGAGAGTAGGTCGTTGCCAGGTCTATGCCCGGCTTCATCGTAACCGATGAGGCCGGGCTTTTTTTGTGCCCGCTTCTCGGGACCTTACGGCTACAGAATAGAGTTAACGCGTGACAAAACGGGCAATGGAGTTGTACGATAGTCACATGGCAATTGAAATTGAGTACTGTAATCAATGAAATTACGGACCTGAAGCTGGCCGTGTGTCAGCTGAGATAAAAGCAGCTACTGGCGCAGAGGTGAAACTGATCGCTAGCAGTGGAGGGATATTCGAAATACGCAAGGATGGTCATCTTATTTGGAAAAAAGTGAGAGGAGGCGCTTTTCCTGCAACGGGGGAGGCCAAAGCTCTTTTTTCGACCCTATCTAATACCAATAACACATGAAACTAATCAGACACGGCGATCCCGGGAGAGAATCTCCGGGTGTTATTTTAAACGATGGGCGCTTGGTTGATGCTTCATCTGAATTTAGGGATTTTGACGAAGGTTTTTTTGCCTGCGGGGGATTGGAATCACTTCAGAGCTGGGTCGATGATGGCTGCCCTGGAGGAGGTGCCGTTGATGTCGATGTCAGAAGAGGAGCTCCTGTTGCACGTCCGTCGAAGTTGATTTGTGTTGGTAAGAATTATATCGATCACGCAAAAGAATTTGGTGGAGGGGTGCCGCCAGAACCCGTCTTGTTCATGAAGGCAACCACTGCCTGCTCTGGCCCGTATGATGACGTTGTGATCCCGACGGATTGTAAAAAACTCGACTATGAAGTTGAGCTAGCGGTGGTGATTGCACAAACGGCAAAACACATAAGTGAAAAGGATGCTATGAGTCATGTTGCCGGTTACACCGTGCTTTGTGACTATAGCGAGAGAGCTTGGCAAAAAGAGCGCAGCGGCCAATGGGTGAAGGGTAAAAGTTTAGACACCTTTGCTCCATTTGGGCCGTGTATGGTGACAACCGATGAACTTCCAGACC
>Ga0206125_10005547_pt1 | contig 10628 bp, 9 predicted proteins | sample Helgoland_Spring_4_FD_148598 | JGI IMG/M metagenome (GOLD analysis project Ga0206125, IMG submission 148598) | Pelagic subsurface seawater microbial communities from Kabeltonne, Helgoland, North Sea - Helgoland_Spring_Bloom_20160331_1 | ecosystem: Environmental > Aquatic > Marine > Epipelagic ...
TGAAAAAGAAGAGAATGCACAGTGCGATTATAGTTTTATTGAGATATTGTTTGAATGTTTCCATCACTTTTATTTACATGTTTAAAATTATATTTTACTACAATTTTAAGAAAAAGCAACCACTAATTGCTTTTTTGTAATCTAAATGTAATCTTTATATTGCTATCTTAAGTTCTTTAGCACGATCCGCGGCACAACTAGCCGCAAATGCTTTGGGTTTAGTCATTGGCACTACATTACATACGCCTCTGATATAACCTACAGCTTGTTGAACAACGCAACTGGATCCAGCGGCCTTGTTAGGATTAATATCTAAATGTATTTGAACTTCTCTGTCTAACAAGATGTCATCTAACTTTAGATATAGTTCTGCTATCTTGTATACTTCATTCATAAGTCTCATACTTGGGCGGTCTCTACGCTGATCATAGTCGGGCTCTTGTGAAGTTTCTCCAAATATTTTACATCCGTTGTTGCCATCCTTGTGTACAACAATAACCATAGTGTACTCAGCCCACCATTTTTTATTTTTAAGAAAACGATAACTGTCACCTCCTATGTAGATTTTACTTTCAGGACTTTGTTTGCTAATATACTCTGTAACTTCTTTAATATCAATCATTGTCTGTTCGTTCCCAAATTAGATCAGTTGTAAATGTAAAACTACCAAGGTATTGCCTATCACCGTCTACACTCCACTCCTCAGGAGACATTATTGAAAGAAACTCTTCTCTGCCATTATAGTACAAATGATAACTGTGTCCTACTATAGGTTTAAATCCATACTTGGCACGATATATCTGTTCTGTGTCTTGTGCTAGTTTAACTAGATCAGTGTACTGTTTTTTAATTTCTTCTAAGCGTGTGTTGAGATGAGCAAGAGCGGCTTGACTACGTGTCTCTTTGAATTCAACTATGTTATTAAGCGTGAATGCCGGAGCACCAACATTAGTTGGATAAGGTGTACTTGCTGGTAAATCAGTGACATTGTCTGGTCTTTTAATTTCAATACCTTGCTTGTCAAAGATTTTCTTTTTCTTTTGTACCATACTAATACTTATTGTATTATACTGTTAAGTTTTTGCTGTATTGTCTGATTGTTTGCTGTCAGCAATCTATAGTGTTTTTTAAGATGTGAAGAATATAATGAATAAAGTTCTATTTGTTCTTGTGTAAGATCAGCAGTTGTGTTTGTATATTTTTTCTCATACCCTATTAGCATACTTGCCCAATTAAATCCATTAAGAAGTTTACCGTTAGCTTTAACACGTTGATCAATCATATTACTAACTTCTTCGGCGGCTTCTGTCCTACGTAACTGATTCCAATAATCTTGTTTTCTCTCATTGAGATCATAATGGTATCGAACAAAATCTCTGGTGTGTTCTAGTATTCCACTTAATAACTTGTCAAGGACTTTGCTAGATGTATGATTCCAATTCTGGTGTTTATTAAATAGCTTACTAAACTCTATTGCTGTTACACATGTAATCATAATGCTTGTGGCTTCTAATGGTTCAATGAAGCTTTGTCCTAGTCCGTTTGAAATTACATTCTTTATGGCTATATTCTCTAATCGTCCTGGAGTAAATTTAAGTTTGCGTAGAGGTTCATATTTAACTCCTCTATTATGCCAAAAATTAACTATAGTTTCTTCTGCGTCGTTTTCACTCATAAATGCACTAGAATAAACATGCCCACTACCAACTTGGCCAATGGTAGGTGTTGCCCATATCCAGCCAGCCTTCTGTGCTACAGCCTCTGTTGCTGGTTTATGTATCTGATAGTTTTTTACGGGTCCAAATATAACCGAATCGTTGGCCATTTCAGTGTATTGCTTAAATGTAGTTAAGTGTTTAGATAACAATCTATTAAATCCAGAACAGTCAAAGTAAATGTCTGCTGAAAACTCTGTACCGTCTTCAAGACGCAATGACTTAATGCCGTTGTCATCTAGAGAAACATCAACAATACGTTGTTTAAGTTCTGTATATTTGTTATTAGGTGTTGCATCTTTAAGACTACGGCCAAATTCTAATGCGTTTATGTGATATGCGTAACCTGGTTGATGCCCAATATTCATATGACCATTATTATCATATGGGCTTAATTGTTGTTCAGTTAACCATTGTTGTGGTCCGTGGTTATAGTTAAAGTGATTGATATCATAATTATCTGGATCTTGTTCTCTTAGTTTTAGAAAATACTCAATACTAGTTAAGCCTCCACTGTATGTTTTGTATCCATTATTTGATAAGGGTTGATGGAATGCTTCTGCAGGTAATTGGTCATCAAAACTATGAAACCAATTTGATCCAGGACGTAGCCAATCCTGAAAGTCTATACCATATTTAAAAGTAGCATGACCATCCTTCATCCATTTTGATTCATCAACACCCACTGCATCTGCTACCTGTTTTAATGCAGGTGTTGTTGATTCACCTACACCAATAATTTCTATTTCATCAGTATGTATTATTGTTAGATCTAAATCAGTGGTTGCGGCTAGGTAGCTTAGTGTTATCCACCCTGCTGTTCCTCCCCCTACAACACACGCTTTCATACCTTTAGCCTTAGTTTCTTGTTGGTATAAGTCTTGGGTAACATTTCCGTCATTACTATGTCCTTATCCATTTTAAAATGTGTTAAAACCTGTTTAACGTCGTTAGTGACATCACTGTCTGCTACTATCTCTACCCTTAGATGTACCTCACCCTCATTTGTCTTTGGAGTTACTAGGCATTCTCGTACCAATCCGGTGTTTAGCACTGCCTGTTCTACCTCGTCGACGCTGTATAATCTTCCCCTATTTTTAAATCTATTTCCTCGCCTATTTAAGAATATTAAATATTCCCCGTCTAATTCTCCCAGATCATTGGTTTTAACCCAGTCTCCCTTAAAAGTCCAATCGGTTGATCTAGGATCATCCAAATAGTCTATCGCCTGTACCGGACTCTTAATCCATATTACCTGATCATCATCTATTTTAATCTCTATGCCATCTATCAATCTCCCTACACACATATAGTCTGGATGTACTTCCTCTCCAGCATGATTGACTGTAGCATAGCTCAATATTTCTGTCTGCCCCCATCCGTTTTGCATGTATCTTCCATAGAACTCATAGAAGAGATTGTATATCCTTTTTGGGCATATATCACCAGAGACATATATGTTCTGCAGACGCTGTATGGAGTCTATCTCTTGCTGTGATGGTTGTGATCTTACTAATAGTTCTGCAAATATGGGCACCGTAAATAGGATGGTTACTTGATTATCATCCAGCATGGCACAGAATTCTTTGGGTTTCTTAACCTTGTCCGTAAGTATTATAGTGGCTCCTTTGCCCAATCCAGGTATCAAGTTTATAGTGTAGCCATATCCCCAATGTAGTTTGGGTCCACAGAATATCACGCTGTCTTCGGTGATACCATGGCATGTGTCTACTAACTTGAGATATTTAAAGTAAGAACTTTGCTTGTGCCTTATATACTTTTGATAACCAGTAGATCCGCTAGTGGTCATCATAAATCCTTCAGCATCTTCTGGATAGTTATATGGGTCAGGTACTGGTCCAATAGATGTATAAACAACATCTCCCTCTTTGATGTGCATACGAGCGTTGGTATCACTTATTGATTCCGTTATCTTTTCATCGGAACAGTTTGGACTTAACATACACACAGTACCTCCAATGTAAGTAACTGCTAATATAGCAACCACTGTGTCTATGTTATTGTCGCTTGTGATCAATACACGGTCACTGGGACCTATGTTTTGTTGATAAAGATATGTTGCGTAATTTTGGACTTTCACACCCAAATGTTTGTAAGATATGGAGCCATAATCGTCTATTATGGCTACCTTATCAGATGTATTTTTAAGTATATGGACTGCCCAGTTATTCATTTGTAGAGTATAACGCTTTTTTAGAAACAATCCTATCCTTATTGGTATAAATGCTGTTGGCCGGAACACTTTTTTGGACACTAGCCTTACTCCATACCGTTGCTTGATCTCCTATTGAAATCCTTTCCTTGGCAAAGGGAGAGATCTCGCTGTTGTATCCAAGGAACACATTATTCCCTATATCACATTCCTGATAGAACGTGTTGGGAGTGAATATGCAGTTGTTACCTATGTTTGCTCCATGGGATATCTTAGTACCCCAAGTGAAGCAACAGTAGTCACCAATAGTGACTTGATCATTATGGAATGTAGCACCTTGATCTATAAAGTTACCTTTTCCAAACTTGAAAGAGTTATCGCTATATCGGTTGGTAAGCCCATATAACTTGCTTTCAGGATGTATTAAGTTAACAACATTGGCACCCACCTGCTCGAGAATGTCTATCCTCTCACTTCTGAGTATGTCCAACGATTGATGCACCATTGATCCATTGTGATAGTTAGCTGGAAAGAAATCGCATTCTTCAATCCAGGACTTAGCCTGTGCGTTTTCTGGATCCAGTAACCATCTCTCATCTCCAATAACCGGAATGTCCGCAATGGTGTCAGTATTACCATAGTAGTGATGATCAAGTATGCCCAATATCTGCATACCGGATAGATCCGCTACTACGGCTAACTGCGCCATACCTTGCCGACTTCCTACAAAGATTATAGGACGGTTCATATTAGAATGTGAACCTTAAACCAACACCTAGGTTAGTTCTATCCGTTCCGTTTAATCCACCTAGATCATTTGGTGTTGTAAACTTGATAACTTCATCAGCAGTTTGATGTGTAGCTCTCATCTGCAGAGTCAAGTTCTTTGTGAACGCATAGTTTGCACCAAGTTGGTAACCTTTAACACTTGATGTGTCACGATGTCCATACACAGCACCAACAGACCACTTAGGCGTGATTTGATTGAACACATGGTATGATGTTCCTCTACTATCAACGTCTTTGAATCTATCGTCGGAATGATAAATTACAAATTTCCAATTCTCAATGCCGTAATATCCAGCAGTTAACAATGTTGAATTGTCCTCTTCTAGGAACCCAGCTGATGGTTCTCCTGATTGGAAATGGTTCAATGTCAATCTTACATCCTTGTGTGGACGCCAGTCCAAACCGCCACCCATCTTATCTTCCTTACCATCACGCTCAGAGAAACCGTATTCAGTGTTTACAGTTAATCCAGTTTTTGGAATTGTATAAGATATAAATGTAGCATTGTTGATACGCAGTTTCTGACGACTGTGGATCTCACCAAGGATTGTACCGTGCAAGTCACCTAATGGAGCAACACTTCGCAGTACCTTCCATAACGTATGTGCATCACGACCAAATCCTATAGAGTAACCTAGTCTCTTGTTTTCAAACTTAGCAAGAGCTCTTTCATCACCAATCGCTATGTCACGAGATCTAGGACCTGCTTCATGATTATTCTCTGTTGGAGCATCTGAGAAGTAAGCTGTGTCCAGATGTAATATGAACTTCAATCCTTCTTGTGTATCGTGCATTGGCTCAGTTACCTTAATACCAACCTTTGAGATGAATGATGATAATCTCACACCCGGCTTACATATATCGCCTTCACATCCGGAGATGTTATCAGTCTCTATAAACTTTTGCATCCAACCCCAAAATTCAACTTGAGGTACTGCTTGAGCGGGCAACGATACTAATGCCATTGCTCCAATCAAAGATGATGCTAATAGTGTTTTTAATTTTAAAAATTTCATTTATTTTTTTCCTTTTGCTTGTTCTTTCTTCCAATCATAGCCGTCTTGCTCATAAAGCTCAACTAACATAGTGTCTATGTATTTGAAGAATCTGTCAACTTCCGTTACATCAATCTTGTCAAAACCAACTTTGGTATTGATGTATCGAGTTTTTTGTAGGAACTCTGCGAACTTGTCGCTAGTGATAGCCTTGTTTACATCAGCACGGATATTCTCATCACCTGACTTAATGTTGATCAAGTATGCAGAATAAAGTTCTGGAACTGTCATTCTAAACTCCTTAGCCATAAACTTGTCCTTGCCAACCATCTCTGTTCCTTGTTTAATAAATGTAAATGGACATACCAACTTGCCTTCAGCCATCAATGGCTCTGAGAAGCCTGGATTAACCATACCCCATTCAACATCACCGTTTAATAATGCTTGTGCAACCTGTGCTGATGATTTATAACCAACCCCAATCGCCTTAGTAGCATTGTTTGTGTTTAGGTCTTTCACAAAGCCCTCAACTGGTAAGATCGATGCAACTCCTACTGCAAATCGTTTTCTACCAATTTCGTGTTCTGATCCGTTGACCTTACACATATGCCAGCTTGATGCTGTCGTTCCGACTACATCTTTGACATTAACTGCCTTCGATAAGCACTGCTCGTCACGTCTGTGACCAGTCATAGTAGTAACGTCACTCATCAAAAACAGCACGTTTTCATTATTGTCAATCACGTCTAATGCACCCGCACAGTCTTTCCTGGAAACGAATTCCCAATCAACTGTTAGATTCTCTGCTAGTGCCTTTGTAATGACCATTGGTGGACCTGCCTGTGGCTGTCCAACATATAATACTTTTAGTTTGTCTGCCGCTAGTGACTGTAGTGACGTAAACGCCAATGACACTAATAGCAATTTCCATAAATGTTTCATACTTTCTCCTAAATTGTTGCTAAATGTAATTTAAAAAAATGATATCCTGACCAGGTCATCATATCACCTAAAATGTAGCCAAACACCAATGGCATTGGATTGATATCTTTACGCAACATCTTATATCCTATCCAAGTTAATACCGACAATGTTAAAAAATATGGTAACAGATATACAGGGTTAAATGTAAGATCAACGTATATCAAATAGCATATTAAAGCCACAAAAATTAATTTTAATTTTCCGTATGCAAGATGCAATATTTTTTCATAGACACCTAAAAATCTCTGTGCCATAAAATGATAAACTAATGCACTTACTAAAATTACTAAGAACGACATCTCAATGAGATTCAATCCCCCCATCACTGACCAAGAATTTTTAAAATCCATAGGCATTAAAAACATTTTGACCTGTAATAAGTCAGCAAGTAAAAACTCACTGAGAGTAATTGGAAAACCAATAAACAGAAACGGCATTATAGCACTAATAGTTGCACTATTGTTTGCAGATTCTGCACTAATAATTTTCTTCTGGGTGTCTTTTTTCTTGTATGAGTTATAGCTGACTATACCTGATAGGATATGACTTGGTCCAGGAATTAATCCCATTAACGAACCTATCCATGTTCCCCTAAACATAGCACTAAAATCTAATTTAGATTTTTTAATGTCTTTAATATTAACATCTACTGGATCTTCTCTTTTTCCATCTATTATTTCTCTGATGAATTCAGGAATGATCAGCATACCTAATATCAATCCAAACAGTGTCATGTTTGTGGTGTAGTTTTGTGTTTGAAAAACCCAAGTCGGTAATGTTCCTGCTGTCTTCTCACTGAATACTACTCCTGTAATAAAGAGTACAACAGAAAGAATTTTATGATTACTAAACCAGCACATTACTCCCATGAGTGTTAACAAAAGGAACAACTTGACATTGTTTCCGGATAGCTGAATAACGCCAGTGCTCAGTCCAAAGTAATAGACTACTAACAGGATACCTAGAGCAAACATGTTGCCCATAGTAGATCCCCAAGCAGTCTGTCGAACTAAGTCCAACCTCTGTCGCATATCTAGATTACCAATGTCTCTAACATATACAAGTGAAGATACCTCGCCGGGTATCTTCAACAAAATAGCGGCCACTGATCCGAAGTATTGACTTCCAATGTGAGTGGCTAACCAGAATGTTAAAATATGTTCAACTGGAAGTGAGCCAACAAATGGGAACATAATCAATGGTGCAATGTAACCTGGCACGCCAGGCAACAGACCAACAATGATCCCAAATATAATTCCTAATAGTAAAACTAAGGCGAATTCTAGCATATTTTCAGCGTAATAATATTTTAACGAAAAAATGCTAGTGTTTAGAAAAAAACACTTACGGGCGGCGTTAAGAGATACACATCTCTAAAAGAATCTTTTGATTCGCGTCACTTGTTATCCGACGTCGCTTTAAAAAAACTTAGCGGCGTTGCAACTGTATATAGTCGAGTATTTATGCCTATGGAAATTAATTACCTTGTGTAACTGTTGCTGAGCAACCACCTAGAGTATAACATGTCTGCTCTAGTGAATATGATTGACTTGTGGATCCTTGTTGTAGTAAGTTAACTGTTGATGATGCTGAACCATTGGTTAATGATATGCTAGCATTGTGACTACCAGTACCCAATTGATCCACATCTAATGTATGCCCGTTACCTATTAGTTCAAACTCTAGGTATTTGTTTGAATCACCTTCTTGATAAACATCAACAGAGTTTGAATTGCCAGTTACTTTGCCAAATATATCTTTTGAATAATCAGATATCTGTTTTAGGTCTATGCTATTGCTACTGCCGGTAACTTCCAGCTCAACATGATGTCCACCATTGGTTGAATAATTATTACGCTGTATAATGTCAATGTCGTTGAGACTACCATCAATGTCTAGTTTGATTGTGTGTCCGCCACCTGCTAGTGTATCTTCATATCCATTGTTCAGTCTATCTTGATATAATAGTATGTCGTTGGTACTACCTAGTATGCTAAACTCAATCAAGTTTATACCTGTTGATGTATCAGCACCTTGTCTTATGTCTAAGGTATTTGAATTACCTGTTATAGTTGACGCATCTGCTCCATCTAGTCCTTTAATATGGTTACCTGCTGTTCCGCTTTGTGTAATGCTAACTGTGTTACTGCTACCTACCTGGTCTATATAGATTGTGTTATCTCCACCATAATTATTTGCTCTAGTCCTAGCACCTGACTTAGAAGTTGACTGTGCTGATGTAATGCCGCCTGATGTGCCTGTTGAGGTAGATGTTGTTGGTGAACTTGATTCCATTTCACCGTTGATACCATAGTAGACCACATCATCAAAGAAATCCCAAGTAGCGGAGGTGTCATACATGTCGTCGAACTGATTGATGTCGAACGTAACTATAACAGAACCTGTATAGCCACTTGGTAAACTACTGCCACGCCACATCATCCAAATTATATTACTACCATTCTTTGCTACCCAGACGCCGTCTGATGTTGAAGCAATACTTGACCCATAGATATATTGTCCGCCATCGTCAGCATCACTGATTGATGTATTGACTGTGTTATCTGCTGTAGAGTAATTGGCACCACCATAAACATCTGTTGAACCTAGATCTAATGTACCACCAAACTTGTTCTCAATGAGACTTATAACAGTATTGTTTCTAGTAGAAAAACTTGAGTTCTCTCCCACAATAACTAGAGTGCCACCGTCCTTGACATAGGTGTCATAGTTAGCACGACAAGTAGATCCACAGTTGTTGTTGTATAGTTGATCAAATACTACATCATAGTTTGCTAAAGTAGATGCCGCCGCAACCGTAGTTGATGTTGAACCCGTTACTGTATAACCTTTTGCTTCAAGTCCTGTCTTTGAATCAGTGTAGACATAGTTGCCGTGATAGATTAGTACATCCAAGGCTTCTGCTCTTGTTGCGAATAAATGCTGGAAAATTAACAACAACGTTAAAATAAAAATAGCTCGCATTATTGTCTCGTAGTAATAGTGGTTGTACCTTCACTATTAACTCTGTTGGTTATGTCTACAGTGCCCTGTATCTGACGTATAGTACTTTCTTGTGTGGTTGGTGTTTTAACACAGGCAATGTCACTACCAATAGTGTCTATACATAGTTCTACTGATATATTATCTACGTAAGCTTCTACCCCTTGGTCTGGAATATAGTCTGGTAGTATTGAATTTTTTTGTGTACTGCTTAACACACGACTTTGTGCATTCATTAATTGTAAATTAAGTATGTCTAAGATATTAGCTAAAAAATCTCTATCTAATAAGTTACGACTTAGTCTTGAACTAGCACTGTACTGTTCTATTTCTTCAGCTTGTTTATCTAGTTCGTTTTCTAATTGTTCTTGATCTAAGGCATTTTGGTCTAAGGCATTCTTTGCAAGTTGTTTACGTTCTTCTTCTTTAACTTCTCTAGGGGTACCTACAATAATAATTTGTCTAATCATTTCTTCTGTCAAGTCAACTATAACTGGATTACTTGGTTTAGCTTCTAGATTAGGTACACGAGTTGCTTCAAATGGTTTATCCATATATACACTTCCGCCTAAACTTAATACTTCAATAGCACCAGTCTTACAATCACGTTCTATGTCTATCCATCCTTTAGGACAACTAGGTAATAGGATAACTGTGGTAGCACCTATCTCATCTACTGTGGCTGTAAAGTCTGTACCTCTAACTGCTACAGTAGCACTTGGTGTTTTAATTTTAACTGCCTGCGGACGATTTTTTGCTATCTGTCCTGAAGCATAACGAGCTGTGCCTCGACCTATCTTAATTGCTAGTTTGCCTGCATCTGCATTGGCTGGATCGTATACAAAGTCGTCAATGGTTAACTTAGCTGACTCTGTCATCTGTACCTGTGTGTCATCATCAAATGTGATTTCAAGTGTGCCGGCTCCTGTACGTAGACTATCTTTCATTTCTACACCTACACCTTTAACA
>Ga0206125_10005561_pt1 | contig 10612 bp, 6 predicted proteins | sample Helgoland_Spring_4_FD_148598 | JGI IMG/M metagenome (GOLD analysis project Ga0206125, IMG submission 148598) | Pelagic subsurface seawater microbial communities from Kabeltonne, Helgoland, North Sea - Helgoland_Spring_Bloom_20160331_1 | ecosystem: Environmental > Aquatic > Marine > Epipelagic ...
ATAATTCCTTGCGAAATTAAATCAGTTAACACGCCAGCAGGAAGTGATTCGCTAGATAGTGCACTTAATGAAGCAAAACTACTATCGATAAAATCCATCGGGACCTCAGACCAATTAAAAATAGATTGGAAAATGATAAACAAAATGGCAAAAAAGATGACGTAACCCCAAACTTTATGGGTTAATACGCGATCGAGCTTGCTTCTAAAATCTTTGGCAATTGAAGTATCTACTTTTAAGCCTTCTTTTAAAACATCATTAATAAATTGATAGCGTTTAATAGTCTCTTTTTGCTGCAAGCGCTTTAAATCGGAATGTGATTTAGTAAAAGAACCATAAATTTCATTTCTATCTAAATTCAAAAAGTTGACATCTTGGGTAATAACTAACCACAATTTGTACAACAATTGGTTTGGGAACGCTTTACGTAAACTATTAAAGTAGTCTGGGTCAATTACCGATGCATTCAGGCAAGGTTCAGTCGAAATAGTTTTATAGGATACAATTAGTTTTTTCAACTCTTCGATTCCAAAACCTTTTCGGGAACTAATTAGCGCAATTTTTGTTTTGAGATGTTCCTCAAGGAACGGTATGTTTAACGAAATTCCTTTGTGTTCCATTCTGTCAGCCATATTAATGACTAAAATACTTGGAATTTCTAGGTCTTTTATCTGAGTAAAAAGTAGTAGGTTCCGTTTCAGGTTTTCTACATCAGTTACTACAAGAGCCACATCAGGATATAACTTGTCGTTTTTATTAAGCAATAATTCAATAACTACATTTTCATCAATCGAACTCGCGTTCAAACTATAGGTTCCTGGGAGGTCTAGGATATTTGCTTTTACATTATTAGGCAGTTTACAAAAACCTATTTTCTTTTCAACCGTAATTCCGGGATAGTTCCCCACCTGCTGATTTAATCCTGTTAACTGATTGAAAACCGAAGTTTTCCCTGTGTTTGGATTGCCTATTAAAGCGACGTTGATGTTTTGATTGATCATTAAAGCGTGATTTTGATTAATTCCACTTCAATTTCTCGAGCAGTTTCCACACGAATTGCGAGGTGAGAACCATTAACATTTAAATACAAAGGATCTCCAAATGGAGCGATTTGTAGTAATTCAACCGTGTTACCTGGCAAACATCCCATTTCAAGTAGTTTTAACGGAACGGTGTCAATATCAAAATCTTTGATAATAGCTTTTTCGCCTTTTTTAAGTGAATTTATAGTGGTTCGCAAGTCTTATTTAGATTGAATTAAGATTGCAAAAATACAGATTTAAATAGTAAATAGAATGATAATTGTCAATTTTATGACTTTTTTAGAAAAAGTTCAAGAACAAGATTTAATTGATATAAATTTATTCGTTACTTAAAAAAGCAATATCCTCGATTAATCTATGAACATCCTCTTTTTTGGTTCCGTCATAAAAACCTCGAACCCTCTTTTTAGTGTCAACTAAAACTAAATTTTCGGTATGAACCATATCATATAATTCCTCGGGTTTACCCATTTTTACTGCAAGATAGGACTTTCTTGCCATGGCGTAAATCTCTTTTTTGTCTCCTGTAACTAAATTCCATTTTTTGTCATCTACTCCCTTTTCAATAGCATAGGCTTTTAAAGTGGCCACATTGTCAACTTCAGGAAAAACGGTATGAGAGAGCAACATTACTTTGGGGTTATCCATAATTGCTTTTTGAATATCAACTAAATTGCTTGTCATTTTGGGACAAATAGAGGTGCAAGTGGTAAAAAAGAAATCAGCTACGTATATTTTTCCTTCATAATCTTTTTGAGTAATTGTTTTTCCGTTTTGATTAGTAAACGAAAAATCAGCAATGGTGTGATACTTACTAATGTATTGAACTGTACTATCAACCAACTCTGGATTTACATCAGAAGGGTTGAAAATAGGAAGTGATTTAGTAGGCTTTAAGGCCACATAAAAAAGATATAAAGTAATGATTGAAAATATAAAAAAAATACCAATGAATAAACAGTACTTGTAGAGCATAGATTTCATAAGAAAAACATTTTTGCAAAATTACAAAAAAGATGATTTAGACTTTAAAACTTTAACAATCTATTGGAAATTGTGATGGTGGATGGTATCATTTTTATCAATAGCTTTGTGTAGCTAACAAAAATCACAGAATAATGAAATTTAATTTACATAAACGCATTTTATTTGCAGTTCCCGCAATATTGGGATTTACTGCAATGCAGGCACAAACTACTAAGGAAGTGAAGGAGCCGGGTATTAATACTGCTTTTTTTGATACCAAAATAAAGCCACAAGACGACTTTTTTAGATTTGTAAACGGAACCTGGTTGGATCAAACGCAAATACCTTCTGACCGTACCTCCTGGGGGAGTTTTAATGAGCTCCTTAAAAAGACAGATAAGGATGCCTTAGCTATTTTAAAGGACGCAGCAAAAAATCCAGTTTACAAGTCGAATACTGACCAAGGCAAAGCAGTAAACCTGTACAAAACCATCTTAGATACGGTCGCTAGAGATAAAATGGGCATCAAACCGTTGCTTCCTTACCTAGCCAAAATTGACAAAATAAAATCAGTAAAAGAGGTACAGCAGTTGTTAATAGAAATGGAACCAGTTGGTGGTATTGGTTTTATAAATGTTGGCGTGGGAGCTGATGATAAAAACAGCACTAAAAATTCACTTAGGTTAGGAGTAGGTAGCTTGGGTCTTCCAGATCAAGATTACTATATTTCTGAGGACAAAGACACCAAAGAAAAAAGAGATTTATACGAGAAGCATATCGCTAGAATGCTTCAATTTATTGGTGAGACTCCTGCTCAAGCCAAAGTTAGTGCTGCTAAAATTCTGGCATTAGAAGTTGAAATGTCTAGACCAAGACTAAGTAGGGTAGAGCGCAGAGATGATAGGTTGCAATACAACCCAATGACCATTGCCGAACTACAACAACTAACTCCAGCAATCAATTGGAAAACCTATTTTGATGGTATTGGCTATACAAAACTCGATACAGTTATTGTTTCGCAACCAAAATACATGAAAGCGCTACAAACGATATTTACTGAAAATAATGTCGGAGCTTGGAAAGAATACATCAAATGGAATTTGTTAAATAGTGCTACGAGTTTGCTTTCGACACCTATTGAAATGGCAAGTTTTGATTTTTATGGTAAAACATTAACTGGTGCAATCAAGCAAAGACCAAGAGAAGATAGAGCGCTGCAAACCGTAAATGGTACTATTGGTGAAGCTTTGGGTAAATTATATGTAGAAAAGAAGTTTCCTGCTGAAGCAAAAGAAAAAGCAGAGAAGATGATTCAAAACATTATTTTGGCGTACCAAAATCGAATTTCTAATTTAACGTGGATGTCGGCAGAGACAAAAATCAAAGCCATCGAGAAGTTAAATAAAATCACTATCAAAATAGGATATCCTGACCAATGGAAAGATTATTCTAAATTAGAAATCAAGAGTGTTGCAGAAGGTGGAAGCTATTTTGAAAACATAAAAAATCTTTCGAGATGGAGTTTCCAAAAAGATGTGGATAAACTTCAAAAACCAGTGGATAAAACAGAATGGTATATGTCTCCACAAACGGTAAACGCTTACTACAACCCATCATACAACGAGATTGTTTTCCCTGCGGCTATTTTGCAACCGCCTTTCTATAATTATCAAGCGGATGAAGCGGTAAATTATGGTGGAATTGGAGCTGTAATTGGTCACGAAATCTCACATGGTTTTGATGATTCAGGAGCCCGATATAATGCTGATGGAAATTTAATTGATTGGTGGACAGCAGATGATTTATCAAAATTTTCGACTTTAGGGACTGCACTTGCGGATCAATACAGTGCATTAGAGCCTTTGCCTGGAGTACATGTAGACGGAAATTTTACTCTTGGTGAGAACATTGGTGATTTAGGCGGGGTGAATGCAGCTTTCGAAGGATTACAATTGTATCTAAAAAACAATCCAAGACCAGAGCTTATTGATGGTTTTACCCCTGAGCAACGTTTTTTCATTTCTTGGACAACGGTTTGGAGAACTAAATCTCGTGATGAAGCAATCAAAAATCAAGTAAAAACTGATCCACACTCACCGGGAATGTACAGAGCGTATGTTCCAATTCAGAATGTAGACGCTTTTTACGATGCCTTTGCAATTAAAAAAGGTGACGGAATGTACATTGAACCTTCTAAAAGAGTAAAAATCTGGTAAAATAATACTACAAACTACTCAGGTACGATTGCTTGAGTAGTTTTTGTTGTTAATTTTTGTAACACAATGTAGGTTACAAGTACTCATTAATACAATTGAATTTAGTTTTTACCTTTTAGAAGATAAAATGGAGAGTTCAGCCTAAAACAAACGAACAATAACTAACCCGAAATAAAAATGAATATGAATTTAAAGAAACCACTTCTTTTTGTGCTTCCTGCACTTTTTGCAGTGACAGCAACTCAGGCGCAAGACGCTAAACCGGCCAAGGAGCCAGGTATTAATATCGAATATTTGGATAAGTCAGTAAAACCTAGCGATGATTTTTTTCGCTATGTAAACGGAACATGGTTAAATACAACAGAGATTCCTGGTGATAGAACCCGTTGGGGAAGTTTTGATGAATTAAGACAGCGTACAGATGCAGATGCTTTGGCTATCTTAAAAGAAGCAGTCAACAATCCTAAGTACAAGTCGAATACGGATCAAGGGAAAGCGATCAACATGTACAAGTCTATTTTAGACACTGTGGGTCGTAATAAATTAGGAATTGCACCTATCAAACCGTACTTGAAGAAAATTGATGCTGTAAAAACTTCGAAAGATTTACAGGCCTTGTTAATCGAGATGGAGCCACTAGGCGGAATTGGTTTTTTTGGAGCGAATGTAGGTCCAGATGCTAAAAATAGTAATAGAAACGTATTGAGCGTAGGTCCAGGTGGAGTTGGTTTACCGGATAGAGACTATTATGTTTCTGATGATGCGGATTCTAAGGAAAAAAGAGAGAAGTACGTAGCACACGTAACAAAAATGTTAGCTTTCCTTGGTGAAAAACCAGCTGAAGCTAAAATGCATGCTGAAAAGATTTTAGCGCTTGAAATCGAAATGTCAAAACCAAGATTTGACCGTGTAGAAAGAAGAGACAGAAGAAAATCATACAACCCGATGACAGTGGCTGATTTGCAAAAATTAACACCTTCGGTTGACTGGAAAAATTACTTTACAAAAGTAGGTTTCACTAATGTAGATTCTTTAATTGTATCGCAGCCTAAATACATGACGTATTTAGAAACTATGCTAAAAGAGAATAAAGTAGACGACTGGAAAGCGTACATGCGTTGGTCTCTATTAAACAGAGCTTCTAGTCAATTATCAACAGATATTGAAAATGCTAACTTTGATTTCTACGGAAAAACATTAACAGGAGCGATCAAACAACGTCCAAGTGATGAGCGTGCTTTGCAAGTAATCAATGGTCGTATCGGAGAAGCTTTAGGTAAATTGTATGTAGAGAAAAAATTCCCAGCTGAAGCAAAAGTGAAAGCGGAGAAAATGATCAAGAACATCTTTATTGCTTTCGAAAACAGAATCAATAATTTACCTTGGATGTCTGCAGAAACGAAAGTGAGTGCGGTAGAAAAATTACACAAATCTCAAATTAAAATTGGATATCCTGACAAGTGGAAAGACTATTCTGCTTTAGTGATTAAGAGTCCAGAAGAAGGGGGTACTTATTTTGAGAATACCTTAAATATGGCCAAATGGCGTTTTCAAGACGATTTAGCTGATTTGAAAAAGCCAGTTGATAAAACAAGATGGGGAATGTCGCCACAAACTGTAAATGCGTATTACAACCCATCTTATAATGAGATTGTGTTCCCAGCCGCTATTTTACAGCCGCCATTTTACAACTACCAAGCAGATGAAGCTGTTAATTACGGTGGAATTGGTGGAGTTATTGGTCACGAAATCTCTCATGGGTTTGATGACTCAGGATCACGTTACAATGCCGATGGTAACCTAGTAGACTGGTGGACTGCCGATGATTTAAAACAATTCTCAGCTCTTACTGGTGCTTTAGCAGCACAGTACAGTGCATTAGAGCCTTTGCCAGGAACATTTGTAGATGGTAAATTTACTCTAGGAGAAAACATAGGTGATTTAGGTGGTATTAACGCTGCTTATGACGGATTGCAACTGTATTTGAAAGAAAACGGTAATCCAGGTCTAATTGATGGCTATACGCCAGAGCAACGTTTCTTTATGTCTTGGGCTACCATTTGGAGGTCTAAAGCAAGAGATGCAGCGATCAAGAACCAAGTAAAAACAGATCCACACTCTCCAGGAATGTACCGAGCGTATGTGCCTTTGCAAAATGTGGACACGTTCTACCAAGCTTTTGATATTAAAAAAGGCGACGGAATGTTTATCGCACCAGAAAACAGAGTTAAAATCTGGTAGTCGATTAAATAATATAATATAGAAAATCCCAAGTGAAAGCTTGGGATTTTTTTATGATTAAGAAATACTAGTTTCTTGATTTGTCATTCTAACTAAGGAAGAATCTCCATAATTTGCTCCATAAACAAAGGCTATTTGTTTTTTTTGAAGACAAAGTAGCTACATATCATTAACCTTAACTTTGTCATTCTAACTAAGGAAGAATCTCCATAATTTGCTCCATAAACAAAGATGCTTTGTTTCTTAAAGACAAAGTAGCTACATAACATTAACCTTAACTTTGTCATTCTGACGAAGGAAAAATCCAAACAAATAACTCAATAAGTAATGATTCTTCGTTCCTCAGAATGACAAATTAGCCCCGAAAATGTCCTTCTGACGCAGGAAGAATCTCCGAAATTTGCTCAATAAGTAGTGATTCTTCATTCCTCAGAATGACAAACATTTACAGAACACTAGCCTCAAAATTGTCCTGCAGACGCAGGAAGAATCTAAACAAGTTACTCAATAGTTAGTGATTCTTCGTTCCTCAGCATGACGCTCTAAAGCAAGGGAATATTTTTGTTTTTATAGCTTTACTACACCTTATTCCCTGCAAGAATACGCTTATTTTTTTTGATTGAATGATTGACCATATACAAACCACTCAGAGTTATTAGTCCGCCAATTCCTATGGCTACAGTAAGCACTTCCCCAAAAATAACGGCACCCAATAAAACCGCTATGATAGGGTTGACATAAGCATAAATACTATTAATTTCTGGTGGTAATTTTTGCAACATGTAGATATAGGCAATAAAAGAGATTATTGAACCTATAATTACTAAATACGCAATAGACCACCAAGAGGCTGCTGGCACAGTACTTATTGGTACCGCCATGCCGGTGGTTTGGGTTATAGTCAATAATAAAATACTGGAAAGCAACATTTGAATTCCCAAACTAAAATAAGGATTAAAGGTTGCCGCCTTTTTCTTGGTATACAAACTACCAAAAGCCCAACTAATCGTAGAAAGCGTCAGTAAAATGATACCAAATCGGAAATCAGGAATTAATAAATCATTTAAGTGCTCATAAAAGATCACGCATACGCCCGCAAAGGCAATGACTAATCCTACGATGGCTAGCTTAGCTAGTTTTTCCCCTCTAAAAAAAGTGATAATCCCAATCCAAATTGGGAAAATGGCATTGATAATAGCGCCCAAACCACTACTAATGTATTTGACGCCCCAAGTACTTAAACCATTGCTCAAGGCAAAATTTAAAATGCTTAAAATAATAATCGTTTTCCACTGTTTCCCTTTGGGTAGAGGTTCTTTTTTCATCAGAAAGTAACCTACATACAGTAGTCCACCTATTAATTGCCTAATTCCTGCTAATTGTAGTGCTGGCATGTGTTTTACCCCTTCCTTTGAGGCAATCCAAGTGGTTCCCCAAAAGAAACAAACGAAACATAACGCTACTATTGCTAAGCCATTGGCATTCTTTGGAGCAGATAATGCGCCTACTATTTTTGATCTCACGTTATAATGATTGTATTTGAAAGGTATAATCGAGCATTTTTTCTATTTTATCAGCAAGTATTGTTTTACCTATTGACGGTTTACTATGGTCAAAAGTAGGTGGAGTCAAACCAAAATCGATTGCTTTTTGAGTATAATAGGTTTCTCTCGAAGGATGGTAAGGTGTTGCAGCATTAAAAGTAATATTCCAAGATTGCTTAGCAATGATTTGCATGATAATGCCAATACAATCTTTTTGATGAATCAAATTAATTGGCGCATTAGGATTGTCCAGATTTTCCTTGCCTGCAAGAAAACGCGCTGGATTGCGGTCTTCGCCAATTAATCCTCCAAAACGTAAAACCGTCGTTTTGAAAAAGGAATTATTTTGTAAAAGTGTCTCTACAATTTGCAGTTGTTTTCCACCTTCTGAATCGGGATTGAGCGGTGTTTCCTCTGTAACCTGATCGTTTTCATCTCCATAAACCGAAGTCGAGCTAATAAAAATCACATTTTCTACAGTCGATTTTTCTATGAACGGAAGCAAATTTTTTATCTTCCCTACAAAATCTCCCGATTGATCTCCCCGTAGTTTAGGAGGGATATCAATAATTAGGATAGTGCTTTCAGCTAATAACTCCTGTATTGGTCCCGCAACACTTTCGCTGTCAAGCACAACTTGGAAAGCCTGTATTCCTGCATTTTCTAAAACAACTATTTTATCTGTTGAGGTAGTTGAACCTTTTACGCTAGACCCATTGATTAATAGGGCTTTCGCCAAAGGAAATCCTAGCCAACCGCAACCGAGAATGCTTATTTTTGTCATTGCAATGATCGTATTATTTGCTTGCAAATTTCGGGATAATTATTCGACTTTTAAGCTATCTACTTTAAAAATTCTGCTTGCTTTTTTTGTTTGTATAGTTGGGATTACTTGTGGCTCCAAAACGATGGGTGGTGACGGTTTAATACGTTGTTTGATTACTACGGCATCATTCAAGATAAACGGAGTGGGCATCATCCAATCTTCTCTTTTTTGCATCGAAAACAATGGGTTTTGCATCAAATCAAACGAGCTTTCTAATAGTTGCATATCAAAAACATTCGAGCGGTCGATGCTAAACTCCATTACTAACGGTTCATTAGCTACCACATAATAACTTACTATTTTCATTCCGTGGCGGAGTAAGGAAGTTCCTTTTTGTTCTAAAGGCATCGCCCCATTCGCTTTAAAGTTAGTTATAGCCATTTTTTCGTTGGCAAAAATATCGTAGCGATTTACTTTCCTGTTAGGACTAATTTTTATTTTTAAATAACGCTGATTTCCTGCGATACTATCGCGTAAAAATTGAATAAGAGGTAAAGGAACCGCTCTTGGGCTAGTAGCTGTTGCGTAAGTGAATTTAGAGTTGTACTTACTAAATAGTGGCGTTGCATTGAGTGTTTGTGGTGCTTTAGGATTTTCTCCTAAATAGGATTTAGTCCAAGAATCTAAGTTTTTATCATAAGTGACCCACTGTGCTACTTTGCTCTCGGCATCGTATACATACAATAAACTATTGGACTTGGCTTTTCCTTTTTCGTAACCTGATTCATAATGTGCTTGTGCAAAAAAGCCAATAGAAGCTAACATAAATAAAAAGCACCATCTTCCTTTTTTTGCAAAACCACCAAAAGTAGGGAGCAATAATGCAAAAGTTAGTACCGTGAGAATGGCGCTACCATATAGTATTTTTAGCCCCAGACCTATCGGGAACATCTGAATAAAAGGAGCTATGATGATAAAGGCCGGAATGCTTAGTATAAGGTTCAAGAACTTGTATGATTTTTGAGTGATGACAAAAATACCCAATGCCAATAAACCACAATAAACAGGAATTATTAAAAAACCCGCTCCCGGTAAGCTAAGGGCTATGATAGCGTTAATAATGATCCATAAAAATAACGGTGCAATATAGTGGTTCATCGTTAGTTTTTTCGTAGAAAACAGCTGATAAAAACCGAAGCTAATTGCAATACTTAATAGTACAAAAGCAGCAATATATGCATGACCATTATAAGTAAAACCATTGAGTAAATCATTGTATTGTGGATAGACAATCAGTAGTAATTTCCAACCTAGAAAAGTCACTACTCCCGCAGAAAGCAAAGAACCTAAAAACGGAATAAAACCTTTAAGAATTTCTGGTAAACTCAAAATACGTTTTCCAATCCCTATAAAAACAAATAGTACGAACAGTAATCCTGCAATAATAACCATTGGTGTTACCCAATCAAAAGGATAATTGATAAAAGTAAATGGTGCAGTAAAATAAACATAATCCTCAGCAGTTTCGGTATTGTTTAAATTAGCGTTGGAGAAATAACGTAGTAATGGCATTAAATAGCTCCCTTGATGTTCCAAGGTGTTTTTAGCTAGATGCGCCGGATCATCTTGAGCAGTATGATAATTATAGTGACCATCTATAAAAGCAAAATTGTACCCCTGGATCGCTCCTTTTTCTCTAAATACCGTTAAATCGGTGTCGTTGGGAAGCATTTTATAAATACTATACATCAAGGAATTCGAAACAGGGAAAGTCGCTTTTGCAGCAGCAAACTCTTTTACAAGAGCAGCATTACCGTTGTTTGTTTCCATAAGCAT
>Ga0206125_10005563_pt1 | contig 10611 bp, 7 predicted proteins | sample Helgoland_Spring_4_FD_148598 | JGI IMG/M metagenome (GOLD analysis project Ga0206125, IMG submission 148598) | Pelagic subsurface seawater microbial communities from Kabeltonne, Helgoland, North Sea - Helgoland_Spring_Bloom_20160331_1 | ecosystem: Environmental > Aquatic > Marine > Epipelagic ...
CCGTTTGGAAATAGAGAATGCTGCTGGCGAGACCCTTAATACATTCGTGAGCGATAAATGGGATGTAACAGACACCATTGGAAATATGGATTTGAGTAGTACCACTTATTTATTGGATCAATCACTTTCTAGATCTGTCGGTTATCATAGGTTCAAATGGGATATGCGACATTTAGGTCCTTGGGATGTGCGCGATAGGCGATCGTATAAAAATGGTCCACAGGTTGCTTCCGGCGATTATCGTGTCAAATTAACTGTTGGGGAAACCGTTTCCATTCAGGATTTCACGTTACTGACAGATCCTAGAATTTTAAGTTTGGGTGTGACCGAAGCAGAGATTAAACAGCAAGAAGCATTGGGTCTTGAATTAATCAAATTGCTTACCGAAGTGAGAAAGTATATCCATGGACTTGAACAAGAAAAAAAGTTGGCACAAGGTGCGCGTTTAGAATACATTCAAGCCCAATTAGGTTCTTTTGTGATGGAGGAGGGGGTTTATATGCAGCCCAAGATCATTAATCAAATTGAGTACTTATATGCTTCGATAAATGGACCAGATCAGCTACCGAGTAGAGATGCTTATGCTAGATTTTCCAAGTTGAAGGCTTTAGTTGAATCAACGAAATCGCAAAACTGAGTTGTTATATCATTGATAACATTGTTATGAGGGGACTATTGTTGCTTTAAGGATTTCTTTATTTTGAAGATTGAAATAGACAATTTAATACTCTGGGATCATTATTTTTAATCGAATTTATTAAAAAGACAATTTATCTCGGGTAAGAAGATGTTGTCTCTTTGGTGTAGATCAAGAGTCTTTGCTCCCTCTCGGGATTTATTGAAAGTCGGAGGCCAAGGAATCTAACACTTTCTCTTTTGATCAAGTGATATGTCGTGCATGCAGTAACCGAAAGTGAAACTTTTGAAATATAGTTTTATACCCTTTGGGATATGTAATGCTTGATAAAGAGCATGATATTCTGATCATATGTTTTAGTTGAATCAAATACTTTGGGGAGACAAGTCACTATAGAGTTGATTTTGGCCGATTCGGTGGTTCAATGAATGATATGTTTTGTTTAAGTCAAACTGTCAATACCTGTCAGCAATTTTTTATATTAATGATTTCTTCAGATATCCATAATAAGTGTTGGATATATCCAAGCTTAAAATCATATCGAAGTAAAGTGGCTTTCCAACGCGTAAACTTAGAAAAAGTGAATTATAAAAATCTAAAATTGGGGTCTTTCCGATCTTTTTTATACAAAGGCGTTATAAAGTCTTGTTCCAACTCTATAATAATTAAGGTTAATTAATTTTTAACCAAAGTAGACTGATGTGTTTTAATTTAGTTCTGAAAGGCTCTGATCAAATGATTCCAAAAATCACAAATCTAGCCTTCAGTCTCATTTAATAATTCAAATAGCATAATTTTTGTGAAAAATAATTAAATAACCATTTAAAAAATGTAGTTTTAGAAAATTTTTAATGATTAATAATCACATATTAAAGAATAAGCTTAATTGCCTAATGATTACAATACAGGCAATTAATCTATAAAACAGTAAGTTATGAAGAATATGAAATCTGCGATTGTGCTAACATTTCTCTTTTTGAACCTAGAGATATCTGCGCAAAATGAACCTGAAAAGCCAGTTTTTGAGACTGTAATGTTTCAGGAAGGGTCTAAAATTTATGTTCAAAGAGATTTACCAATTTATCTTTCAGTCTCGACCTCTAAAGGAGGGAAAGCCATTAATTTAGAAACACCGGCGCACCCTCAAGATGCCAACCCTATGTTTTTGGACACAGAAGGAGTCAATTACATCAGAAGTAAATGGGCCATTGATAAGGAAAAGCAGACTTATCATGAACCAAAGAGAGAAATACTATTCCCTATTTATGCAGATGGGATTGCCCCAAAAACAAAGATTTTTTTCAAAGGTGCTCCTCAATATATTGAAGGTCAAAATACTTTTTTTGGTAAGGGTCTAAAATTTAATTTACCTGTCCGGGAATCTGTTTCTGGGCTATCAAAAACATTTTTTTCCGATGAAGGAAAATACACTGAATATAATGATTCAAAATCAAACTTGAATGTGGAAGGAGCACGTAAATTATTCTTTTTTTCAGTAGACAATGTAGGGAATACTGAATCAACTAGATCGACTTCATTCACCGTTGACTTAACTCCGCCGGAGACTTTGGTAGAATTTATTGGAGTTAAGTTTGAGAATGTAGTAGGTCCTTCCACTAGATTTACTCTTATTTCTAAAGATAATTTAAGCGGTGTCCATGCGACTTTTTTGAGTTTAAATGAAGCTCAAGAGCTCCTTTATGAAAGTCAGATATCAATGGATACATTGGATGAGGGACCTTATAAAATAAAATACTACTCAGTCGATAATGTAGAAAATAAAGAGCTTCTGAAAATTGAGGAAATATATCTGGACAAGACTGCTCCGGTTTCCATCTTAAATATCATTGGTGATAAATTTGAGGGTGATTATACTTTTGTATCTGAAAGGACAGAATTTAACATTGTTGCGACAGATAATAAAGCGGGAGTAAAAGAAATATATTTTTCAACACCATCAATACAAGAAAATATATTTGTAGATAATTTTAAGTTGACAGGACCTTTTGGTTTAAAGGACATTAAGTTTTTTGCTGCTGATCAAGTGAACAATTCAGAAAAACAAAAAACTGAAAGTTTTTTCTTAGATAACAAAGCACCAAGTACATCTATCAACTTTGGAAATCTATCTTTTTTTACTAGAGATACATTATTCATCTCTGAAGAGTCTGAGATTTCTCTTTTAGCGCTAGATGATGAAAGTGGTCCAAAATTGTCATATTACAGGGTTAACGATGGCGATACTATAACCTATGAAGAGCCATTTAACCTAAAAAATGAAGGTTATAAACGAATTGAGTTTTTCTCAACTGATAATGTCAATAATTTAGAGTCATTAAAGTTTGGGGCTGCCTATGTCGATAACATATCTCCTGAGATTTTCATAAATTTCGGGCTAGAGCAAATTGGAATTGAGGATGGTTTGGCTGTATACCCAAATTATGTGAGAATGTTCTTAGGAGCTACTGATGATAAAACTGGAACAAAAGAAATTTTATATTCTATAAATGGGAGTGATTATAAGGCTTATTCAAGTCCTAAAACGATTGATTTATCGGAAAGGGGAGCGTTTTCTTCTTCAAAAAAATATGAGGTCAAAGTGATTGCTAGGGATATGGTTGGTAATGAAACCAATAAAACCTTATCTTTTTTAATAAAGGGATAAGAATTTTCAAATTATAGCAAGTGTAAGTGACTCCTCGTTTTCCTTGTGATCATTAGATTCTGTTACGAATAAAAGAATTGAACACCATATCAATTGCTGATGCGCGGACAATCGAAGAGGTACTCTCTTTCAACAAGCTAATCAATGAATTGAAGCAAGCATTTACCGATGCTTTAATTACTACGCCGGCGCGACATCACTATGATTACTTAAATCCTGTAGAGAAGATAGATTCTTCTCTGTTATTGATGCCTAGTTGGAAGAGTGACTCTCACTTGGGGGTAAAATTGGTTACAGTTTCTCCAAATAATTACAAATACAAATTACCTTCCATTCAGGGATTATATATACTTTTTGACGCGGTAAAAGGGACACCACTAATGTTATTAGATGCCCAAGAACTTACCGCAAGAAGGACCGCATCGAGTTCTGCGTTGGCATCAACTTTCTTGTCTAGAAAAGATAGTGAAACCTTACTTATGGTCGGTACAGGAATGTTAGCCCCTTATTTGATTGAGGCACATGCTACCGTTCGAAGGTACAAAAGAATCTTGATTTGGGGCCGAAATAGAGATAAGGCTCAGTCCGTTTGTGATGTATTAAATCCGAAAATGGACGTCCAGATAACCAGTGTAGAGGATTTAGAAAAGGGCATCAAGCAAGCCGATGTGGTGAGTTGTGCGACTCTGTCGGCGACTCCTTTGATTTTGGGTACTTGGTTAAAGCCAGGCCAACACATCGATTTGGTAGGAGCTTACAAACCAGACATGCGTGAAGCCGATGATGCGCTGATGCTCAAATCAAAGCTATATGTAGATACTCCGATGGCATTAAAGGAGACGGGAGACTTATTGATTCCAACGACAAAGGGTATTTTAGATTCCAATGATATCCGTGGGGATTTATTTCAATTATGTCAAAAAACTAGAAAAGGTCGTGAAAAGAAGGAAGAAATCACGGTTTTTAAATCAGTGGGTCATGCGTTAGAAGATTTAGTAGCCGCCAAAATGGTATATGATGTGCATTGCTAAAATGCCAATTATTAATAACTTAGCTCTTAAATTATTTTCATCATAACTAAATCATTTTATGAAGTTACAATGGAAGGGAGTTTACCCTGCGCTTACAACAAAATTCAAGGAAGATTTTACGATTGATTATGAGGCTTTTTTGGCTAATGTAGCCTGTCAGTTGTCCTCAGGAATTGATGGGATTATTTTGGGAGGTACTTTAGGCGAGGCCAGTGCTTTGATGGGTAATGAGAAATCAGCCCTAATAAAAGCAACCAAAGAATATGTAGGGGATAAGGTACCGGTGATTATTAACATAGCTGAGCAAACGACGGAAGCAGCTATAGCTGCTGCAAAATCGGCAAAGCAGGAGGGTGCTGATGGGTTGATGATGTTACCCCCCATGCGGTATAAAGCTTCAGATGACGAAACGGTGGCCTATTTCAAGGCTATTGCACAGAGTACTGATCTTGAGATCATGATTTATAATAATCCTATAGATTATAAGATCAATGTTACACTAGACATGTTTGAGTCACTTACGGCATGTCAAAATATTGTTGCAGTCAAAGAGTCTAGTCGTGACATTTCAAATATTACTCGAATGATCAACCGATTTGGTGATCGCTTCCAGGTCATGTGTGGGGTTGATACCTTGGCTGCAGAATCTTTATTGATGGGTGCAGTGGGTTGGGTGGCCGGTCTGGTTTGCGCATTTCCAAGAGAGACGGTGGCTATTTATCGTTTGATTAAGGCGGGAAGAACTGCCGAAGCGATTGCCATTTATCGATGGTTTTTGCCATTGCTGGAATTAGACATTAATCCTCAGTTGGTACAAAATATTAAATTAGCTGAAGAAAAAGTAAATTTAGGATCTGAAATTGTACGTCCACCAAGAATGCCACTTTCGGGAGATACCCGAGCACAAGTGCTTCAAATAATTGATTCTAGTCTTGCGAGTAGACCCTCACTGCCTGATTATCTTTCGTTATAAAATTATATTATAAATGAGCTCCAAAACTATTAAGACCTTCAATCCAAGAACTGGAAATTTTCTAGCTCAAGAACATGTAATAAGTACCCCAAAGGAGCTGAATCAAAAGGTTACCGATGCGCAGTTGGCTTTTATGGTTTACCGTAATACCAGTGGCAATGAGCGTGCGATTTTGTTAGAGACCATTGCAGATGAGATTGAAGCGGTTAAAGAAGAAATCTTAGGCATTGCCACATTGGAAACAGGTCTACCCTCTGGAAGAATTCAAGGTGAAACAGGAAGAACCTTAGGACAGTTAAGATTATTTGCCGAAGTGGCCCAAAAGGAGTTTTGGGTTGAGGCCTCTATTGATACTGCACTACCTGATCGCCAGCCTTTGCCGAAATCGGATATTAGAAAATGTCTGGTGCCTTTGGGCCCAATAGCTGTATTCGGTGCATCTAATTTCCCTTTAGCATTTTCGACGGCTGGAGGGGATACAGCCTCGGCTTTAGCCTCGGGAAATCCGGTAATAGTTAAAGCGCACAACAGTCATCTGGGTACTCATCAATGTATATGCGATGCCATTGTCCGTGCCCTTGAGCGCTGCAACTTACCTAAAGGGATTTTTTCATCAATCATTGATGAGGACTATGAATTGGGCGCTGCTTTGGTTCAGCATCCCGGTATCAAAGCAGTAGGTTTCACCGGTTCATTCAATGGAGGTACCACCTTGTTAGATTTGGTATCAAAACGCAAGGAGCCCATACCCTTTTATGGAGAAATGGGGAGTATAAATCCCATCGTTTTACTTTCCTCAGCATTAGAGGATCCCAAAATGGTGTCTACCTTAATGGGTTCTATCAACATGGGCGTTGGGCAGTTTTGTACCAATCCTGGTTTAATTTTAGCTATTGAAGGGGAGGCAGCCCAGCATTTCTGTTCAAAGATGACCGATGCTATTCAACAGACACTTGGAGAGGTGATGCTTAATAGAGCCATTTACGATAAGTATGAAGCTAGTATTGCTAAAATTTCATCAGAAAAGTCATATACTTTACTCGGTCAGGGAACCAAAGCTCAGGGTGCTTTGTCGGTTCAACCCAGTTTAGCCTTAACCAGTGGTAAAAAATTCCTTACCCATCCCAAAATGTCTCAAGAAATATTTGGTCCTTATTCTCTGATTGTTTTGTGCGAACATCAAGAAGAATTAGCTGAGATTTTAATGCAAATAGAGGGACAATTGACCCTTAGTTTTATGGGGGAGGAGACAGAATTTGACGAACACGTGCATTTAATTGCTTTGGCACAAGAAAAAGTAGGTCGGATTATCTTTAACAGTGTACCTACGGGCGTTGAGGTAGGTCATTCCATGATTCACGGGGGTCCCTTTCCAGCGACCACGGCTCCTAATAGTACCTCGGTGGGAGCTGATGCCATCAAAAGATTTGTCAGACCGGTTTGTTTTCAAGATGCACCGCAGTCTTTGTTACCTATGGCGTTACAGGATGAAAACCCCTTAAAAATCTTTCGTAAAATCAATGGTAAATGGTCTCTAGATAAAATTTAGACATGCGTAAAACCTTTTTTTGTATCGATGCCCATACTTGCGGAAATCCCGTGAGGTTAGTCGCTGGGGGTGGACCGGTGCTGCATGGAGTTGATATGAGTGAAAAGAGGCAACATTTTTTGACAGAATACGATTGGATTCGAAAAGGCCTAATGTTTGAGCCGAGAGGTCATGATATGATGTCGGGGAGTATTTTATTCCCTCCATCTGATCCACAAAATGATACAGGCGTATTGTTTATTGAGACGAGTGGCTGTTTGCCCATGTGTGGTCATGGTACCATTGGTACCGTGACCATCGCGATAGAGGAAGGACTCATTATCCCTAAGATAGCGGGTCAGCTGAGGCTCGAAACTCCGGCAGGTTTGGTCAAGATTTCTTACACTAGCGTGGAGAATAAAGTCACGGATGTCAAAATGACCAATGTACCTGCATATCTTGCAGCAAAGGACTTGGAAGTAGATTGTCCGGATTTAGGCCGGCTCAAGTTTGACGTGGCTTATGGTGGAAATTTTTATGCGATCATTGATCCTCAGCCTCATTTCTCAGGCATTCAGGATTATACTGCGGGTGCCTTGATTTCATCGAGTCAAGAACTGAGGAAACGCATTAATCTAAAATTTCCGCATCAATTTGTTCATCCCGAAAATGATACCATTAGAAATGTGAGTCATTTGTTATGGACAGGAACACCACTAGATCCTGCATCTGATGGGAGAAATGCTGTTTTTTATGGTGATAAAGCAATTGATAGATCCCCATGCGGGACGGGGACTTCAGCACGGATGGCACAGCGCTTTGCAAGAGGGTTACAAAACATCAATAGTTGCTACGTTCAGGAAAGTTATATTGGATCAAAATTTACAGGGCGCATTGAAGCCCAAACAGAAATAGCGGGCCATAAAGCCATTGTACCCAGTATAGAAGGATGGGCTAAGATCACGGGATACAATCAGATCATCATAGACGACGATGACCCCTATGCACATGGTTTTCAAGTGATATGAATAAAGGAAAGGTCATCGTTTTAGGGGGTGGAGTTATTGGACTATGTTCTGCCTATTATTTAAAGGATCGTGGATTTGAAGTAACTATTTTAAATAAAGGAGACTTTTCTTCAGGTACCTCTTTTGGAAATGCAGGCATGATTGTGCCCAGTCATTTTGTAACTTTGGCACAACCTGGCATGATCGCCAAAGGGATCAAATGGATGTTTGATGCGGAAGGTCCATTTTATGTCAAGCCTAGATTTTCACGGAGTTTATTGGATTGGGGCTGGAAATTCTATCAGCATTCATCCGAAAAACATGTTCAAGGGGCTGCGCAACTGTTAAAAGAGCTCAATTTAGAGAGTAAAAAACTATATGTAAGCTTATGTGATCAGCTTGAAGACATCAAAATTGATGAAAAGGGATTGATCATGTATTGTCAAACGCAGCGGGCATTGGATGAAGAGGTGGCATTGGCAGATCAAGCAATGAAACTGGGACTCAAAGCCATTGTGATGGACAACCAACAATTAAACGACTTAGATCCCAATCTCACCCTTGATGTGAAAGGGGGTGTTTATTTTCCCGAAGATGCATTTTTCAGTCCAAAGCTTTTTTTAGAAAAGTTGAAATCAGATCTTAGGGCGGCGGGCGTGAAAATGGTGTCTCACGTTGACGATCTTAAATTCGTGGTTGATGAAGATTTGAAATCCATTGATACCAATCAGGGTTTGTTTTCTGCAGATCAGTTTGTGATTTCTGCCGGTGTATGGACTGGAAAATTAGCTCAATTTTTAGGATTAAATATCCCCATGCAACCTGGAAAGGGCTATAGTTTTACGTTAGAGCATCCGATAGAAATGCCGCGTATATGTTCTATTTTGACGGAAGCCAAAGTAGCCGTAACGCCTATGTTAGAAGGATTACGTTTTGCGGGAACGATGGAAATCGGGGCGTTAAATTTTAATGTTGATCAAAGGCGCGTGCACGGCATTAAAAAATCAATTGGTAAATACTTCCCATCTTTTAAGATGACAGATTTCAAAGAAGCTAAAATTTGGACCGGTTTAAGACCTTGTTCGCCTGATGGCTTGCCTTATATCGGGAGAACAAAAAAATTACCGAATGTACTCTTAGCTACAGGTCATGGGATGATGGGTATGAGCTTGGGACCTATTACGGGAAAATTCATTGCTGAGATAGCAGATAATCAATCTCCGGGAATTGAAATTTCAAAATTGGCGGTAGAAAGGTTTCATTGATTAGATCAAGTGAATGAAGTAGCAAAATTAAAATGACAAAAGATTATACAATCACTGGGATGACATGTAAGAGTTGTATGGCTAAAGTCAAAACTGCCATTAACTCTTTTCCGAGTATTCAAGACGTAGGCCTCCAAATTGATTACCCTCAAGCTAACATTACCTCAGAGAAGTCTTTAGATTTAGAGGAAATCAATCTAGTGTTGAAAAAATTTGGAGATTATACAATCACTGATGCGATTCAAGGGCGAGAGGCTGTTTCGGCCCCTCCATTAAAAGGGAAATATGAATTCTCTGAAAGGTCTATAAACACTTATTTACCTTTGCTACTGATCATAGGATTTATTTCAGGAATAAGCGTATTGATTCAATATCCATTTATTCATTTTTCACCTATGCTTTGGATGCGTCATTTTATGGCAGGCTTTTTTCTGATTTTTTCATTGTTTAAATTGTTAAACCTTTCTGGTTTTGCCAATGTCTACCGTATGTATGATATTTTAGCGGCCAAATGGAATTTTTGGGGATATCTTTATCCTTTTGTAGAACTGATGTTAGGCGTTTTATATCTAATCAATATTGCACCGATTTTCGTTAATTTAACGACGGTGATCGTCTTGGGTTTGAGTAGTGTTGGAGTTATAAAAAGTAATTTAAAAAAGGAGCAAATCAAATGCGCTTGCTTGGGAGATATATTCCAGTTGCCGATGAGTAAGGTTACTATTTTCGAAGATTTGTCAATGGTGTTAATGGCTCTTATTGGCTTATTTTTATCATAGAATTTATTTAGGAAATGTAGGCGGCGTAGTGATGGTTTTGTAAATTTTCTCATAAGTATAAGTGTTACTAGGAAAGTGCTATGAGTAGACTAATAAGTATTTTGATTTTATTGACCGCCTTGCGGGTATCGAACGCCCAGCCAGGATCAGAATTATCTCTGACCCGTATTTACGGCTCAGCTGAATTTCAATCTCAAGTCATGGGGCCATTGAGGTGGTTTGATGAAGGGGAGGCATATACCAAATTTTCATATAATGAAGAAGTTGGAGGTTTTGACCTGATGAAGGTCATATCCGAGACGCAATTGTATCAGATCTTGGTAAGTGCAGCAGATTTGATTCCCTCAGGTGCGACCCAGCCCTTACTTATTCATGATTATCAATGGTCGGAAGATCAAAAAAAACTATTAATCTTCACCAACAGTAAAAAAGTATGGAGGTTGAATACTAAAGGGGATTATTGGGTATTCCATACGGACTCCAAAGTATTAAAAAAATTAGGAGGTCCAGAGGCGGCTCCGGCTACTTTAATGTTTGCTAAATTTTCACCTCAAGGCGATCGTGTCGCCTACGTCCGAGAACATAATATTTATGTAGAAAATCTCGAAAATCATGAGATTATTCAACTGACTCAAGACGGTACAGATCGCATCATCAATGGTACTTTTGATTGGGCTTATGAAGAAGAATTTCATTGTAGGGATGGTTTTCGATGGAGTCCCGATG
>Ga0206125_10005567_pt1 | contig 10603 bp, 10 predicted proteins | sample Helgoland_Spring_4_FD_148598 | JGI IMG/M metagenome (GOLD analysis project Ga0206125, IMG submission 148598) | Pelagic subsurface seawater microbial communities from Kabeltonne, Helgoland, North Sea - Helgoland_Spring_Bloom_20160331_1 | ecosystem: Environmental > Aquatic > Marine > Epipelagic ...
TACAGGTGCTACTGGTTCCACCGGTGCTACTGGTTCTACTGGTTCCACTGGTGCTACTGGTTCTACAGGCGCAACTGGTGCTACTGGTTCCACAGGCGCTACTGGTTCTACAGGTTCTACAGGTGCTACTGGTTCCACAGGTTCCACAGGCGCTACTGGTTCTACAGGTGCTACAGGTGCTACTGGTTCCACCGGTGCTACTGGTTCTACTGGTTCCACTGGTGCTACTGGTTCTACAGGCGCAACTGGTGCTACTGGTTCCACAGGCGCAACTGGTTCTACAGGTTCTACAGGTGCTACAGGTTCCACAGGTTCCACAGGCGCTACAGGTTCCACAGGTGCTACTGGTGCAACTGGTTCCACCGGTGCTACTGGTTCCACAGGTTCTACTGGCGCAACTGGTTCCACAGGAGCAACAGGCGCAACTGGATCCACAGGCGCTACAGGTTCGATGCCAGAACCAGGCTCAACAACAATTAACGATACTGGAGCCGTTGCAGTTGTAGTATATGATTCTACATCAAAGACTTGGAAGTATAATAACGGTGGAACTAAGACTTTTGTTATTGACCATCCAGATAATGAGGACGAATATTTAGTCCATGCTTGTCTAGAAGGTCCAGAAGCAGGTGTGTATTATCGTGGCGAAGGCCGTATTTTAAATAATAAATCAGTTACAATTGAGTTACCAAGTTATGTGTCTTCATTAGCCAAGAAGTTTACAGTTCAAGTGACACCTCTTGTTCTGACAGATGATGAAGATGAAGACAATTTGTGTTGTAATAAATGTTACGCAGCTTCCAAGGTTCGTGATAATAAGTTCACAGTATATGGTAAGAATGGTGAGTTCTACTGGCATGTCCATGGTGAGCGCAGTTCAATCGAAGTTGAGCCTAAGAAGAGTGAAACAATTGTAAGAGGTGATGGACCATACAAATACATATCATAAGCAGTAGAATGTTAGGAATAAGAATCAAAATAAAGAAATAAAAAAATAATATAATGATAAACATTATATTATTTATTTTAGTTAGATAGGTTACAAATAATGAGTTTTTTTTTATTTTTAGTTTTTATTTTTTCATTTTTTGGTTAGTTTTTATGATTAGTTTTTATGATTAGTTTTTATGATTAATTTATTCATTTCCACATAATGAAGCGCTATTATAACAACGTTCATATAATGAAGAAGGACGAATCATATTATTATAGGAAGTTTCGGGAATATTTTTCTCCAAATGTTCTTCTTCAATAATCATATTTTTACTATAATTATTTCTTACGATATTCAATAAATTTTTATAAGTAGTTAAGTCATTCTTCATAATATTAAGTTGTTTTTCATATTTTTGCTCAACTTGTTTAATGGATTGAGATTGAGATTGAGATTGAGATTCTTCAGATTCTTCATAATCAAAATCATCAAAATCATCAAAATCATCAAAATCACTATACTCATAGCTTTCTGTAGTATTATCACTAATGATAGTAATAATTTCATCATGATTAGGAAGAGAAATTGGAGTGACATTATGAGACGTAAGATCAGAAGTAGAAGTAGAAGTAGAAGTAGAAGTAGTTAAATCAATAGTAGGTTTATGATAATTAGGATTATATTTTGATGTTTTATTAGGCAAAATATTCCAATAATGGTTAAACCGATCATAAATAATGCGAGTGTGTTGATTAAGATTTACGATGGATGTTTGAAAATCAATATTGGAATGATGATCAAACCAATATTCAAAATGGATATACGCATGATTATAATAATTACCTTTAAAATCAGTTTTACTTACAAAATCGACGTTCTTCACAAGACCAACGCCTCGTTCCCAAAAGACTCGCGCAATTACCTCAGAGGTAATTTTGAAAGATACCTTAGGGATAAATAAGCTGAGTGATTGATCGACAGACAACATATTATTATTATTATTATTATTAATAATCATTAAAGTTTAATAATGATTATAAACTATTTTTTGCGTCAATTTTATTATAGTCTTCGACGTTGAGCTCTATAGGATGACGCGATGGTTCCAACTTTACCATACCCTGTGTGAGCATGATAAACGTAGTTATGGTTGTAGGTAAAACACAAAGTATTATTACAATTATTAACCCTATATACGTTGCGAGGTTTATATGTGCTTAAAGAACTAAAAAAGTTAGCGCGGCTTACGGGAGGTGCGGAATAACTCATTTATAATAAGATAATATTTAAATATCTTATTATATTTTATTTACCGCATCCACAACCTCCCCCTTTCTTTCCTCCGTTAGCGTTGACAAACATAGAGTCTCTGAACGTAGATTTAAATGGAGTTAAAGAACGAGTGGAAGATGCGTAATTTAAACCAGGGCGCATGGTTGGAGCGTATGATTTTCTTCCAGGAAGATTAGAAAAAGACATAATAGGACGCATGAAAATGATATAGTATAAGAATAGATTAAAATATATAATTTTTAATTATATATTTAACGTTTAACATTTAACATTTACAATTCCATCCCACAATATTGGTTTTTACAGTTTTACCGCCATATACAGGATCGACACTACTAAAAGGAATAGGAGCGCCGAAGGTGGGTGGAACAATTTGGCGACGAGCGGGACCTTTACCTTTTAATCTCATTAAATAACGATCATAGGAGCCATGCTTGACATCAACGCCACTCCCTCCAGGTGTTTGCGCTCCAGGACGTATTCCTGTAATTGTGCGACGAGTACTATTACCACGTGTAGGTGCGTTAACAAATTGATGATGAGGAACTTGTCGGTCACTCATTTGATTCCAGTTCACGCCATTTTTTCCAGGAAATTGATAAACAGATAAAGCTGCTAAATCATTATTGTATAATGAGGAGGGAACTCGAACAGTATTTTGTATAACCTTCAGTTGTTTATATTGAAAAGCGGGATCCGTAGTTGGCAACTTAGTATCAGCGCCAAAAACTCGACAATGATAATCGCATTTAGCCTGACAATTTGATTCACATGGGGTATTATTAATTGTAATGGGCATCTTATATAAAGGATATAAAATATTATTATAAAAAATTATCAAGTTATCAACTCATAGTTTCTAACATATTAAATATGTAATAATTTTGATTCTTGTTTAAATTGGTAGAAAAAAATATATCAATAATGTCCTCGTTATCTATAGGTTCTTCTTCAGGCTCTGGTTCAGGCGCTGGTTCAGTCTCAGGCTCTGGTACAGGTGAAGGTAGTAATTTATTAGCATAGGTAATTCTTGGATCTATATGTATAGAAATATTTTCTTTAAAAGTTTGTTTTATATAATCTATTTCAATAGTTCCAGTCATATATCCTACATAAGGAAATCCTATGTGACCATAGAGAGGATCGAGCAGACGTAACGTAACAATATCGTTTATATATAATGTCTCTTTTAAATCATCATCAGTTATTGTAAATTCTACAATATTATAAATAGATTCAGCACTCGTCATATACTCCCCATCAGATTTTGGCTTTAGCTCACTATAAAAATTCATTACAGAATTAGTTTTAAGTATAGCACTTAAAGTATCACTCCTATGCTTACCTTCACTTTGATTAGACGTAAAAAATATAATCTGTAATAAAATATTATCCATACTAAGATTTTTGTTTTGTATAATATTCTCTACTAAGGCTTGATGTTCATTTATTAGTTTTTTATAATACAACATAAGTTTAAAACCCCTTAAAATGTCATCCCCCAGATCAGGAGTTATATCATTTGTATAATAATTATTTATATAATCTTTGTATTTTTTCTCAACATCATCTTCATTTTTACTTAAGTTTTTTATTACATCAATAATAGCACTATTGTTTACTTTGATATAGTTTCCATGCTGACCTTTAAAATCCCTACCAACCTGATGAAATAACATGGGCAGACCAATTCCTTTCTTTTCAAGAAGTCGATTAATATTCTTATAACTAATATCTTTTTCACCCTCATTTAGGAGATATTTTTCAACTCTATTAGGGTTAGTATTAGCATCATATTTATCTTTATAATAACGAGCCTGGATAATCTCTGTTAACCAAAATTGCTTTAGATTACGTTTACGCTGTATGTTAATTATTTTATCAATTTCATTTATTTTTATTTCATCTATTTGTTTTACATCTTCTTCAATTGTCTCATTATGAGAATCCATAATTATTTTTTCTGATTTCTTCTCTTCTGGACCATTATTACCCCCATAATATATTTTTTTAGTTTTATTTAACTTATGTCTTTCTCGACGTTTTGTTCTAGGCATAGATATATATAAATCATATTTTTATATTCAAGCGATAGGAAATGTATTATTGATAATTTTGAAAATATTCTATAGTTTTTTGAATGCCCTCGTGGAATGATACTACTGGTTTCCATTCTAGTATTTTTTCAGCTTTTTGTATGTCAGGTTGTCTTTGTAATGGGTCATCTGTAGGGAGGGGGTGATATATGATATCAGAGTTGCTATTAGTTATTTGTTTTATATAATTAGCGATATTTAACACACTTTGTTCATATGGATTTCCTAAATTAATAGGTCCGCAGGTTTTATCATTATTCATTAATTTAATTAGTCCCCCTAGTAAGTCAGTAATGTAACATAAGCTTCTTGTTTGGGTTCCTTGACCATAAATAGTAATATTTTTATTTTCCAAACACTGATTAATAAAGTTACTAACAACCCTGCCATCATTTTTATCCATATGAGGACCATAAGTATTGAATATACGAGCGATTCGTATTTGAATGTTATGTTTATTTTTATATTCCATCATAATAGTTTCAGCGATACGTTTACCTTCATCATAACAAGAGCGTGGGCCTATAGTGTTAACATTACCCCAATATGTTTCAGGTTGTGGGTTAATTGTGGGATCGCCATATACTTCAGATGTTGAGGATAACAATACCCTAGCATTATATTTTATAGCATAGTTCAAAACATTAAAGGTGCCTAACACATTTGTTTGAATCGTTTTTATAGGATCTATTTGATAAGCAGGAGGAGATGCTGGACAAGCCAAATGATAAATTTGGTCGACTTGAATATCAAATAATAATGGTTCAACAATATCATGAAATAAAAAGGTGAAGTTAGGATTATTTTTATGCTTTTCAATATTAATCATACGTCCCGTGAAGTTATTATCTATACAATAAACAATATGATTATCTAGTAATAATTGTGTGCATAAATTGGAACCAATAAAACCAGTTCCTCCGGTAACTAAAATACGCATTACATAATAAGAAGATTAATAATTCTAAGAATATACGAATTCTAAGATATACAGATAAATGCGTTATAGTACTATAATTAATATAAATTACATTAGTAATGATGAATTGTATTTTTATTACGATATTTAATCAAGAAAAATATGTTGATATGTTTTTTTATTTATTAGAAAGTATATTTACATATGGAAAATTAGATGACAAAACGCATATATTAGTTTATACCTCCACAGATTTCATGAACATGATTAAACAAAATGGATTATTTAATAAAGAAAAAATATATTTTGAAATTAATAATACATATAATAATGTTGATAAATCATGTAAAGCTAGGTTAGATTTATTTAAATTAGAATCTATAAAAAATTATAATAAAATCCTCTATTTAGATACTGATGTTTTACTAAAGGATGATATCAACAAAGTTTTTAAGGTTTGTAAAGAAGATATTTTATATGTATTAGAAGAAGGAGAAATACATAGTAATCATGATTATTGGGGAAAATCACTATTTGGAAATGAAGTAAATAATTACGAAGATAAAACAGCATTTTCAAGTGGAGTAATGTTATTTAATAATTGTGAAAAAATAAAAGGTTTATTTAATAAAATAAATGAAGATATTACGAATAGACCTCATCGTTTTCACGACCAACCCCATATAGTATATAATGCTTTCAAATATAATTTATACAATAATAAGACTTTAAAATCACTTGTTGTAAATAATGACGTCAATGTTTTTAGTGATAAAATTATTCACCATTTTCCAGGACAACCAGGTGTATATCAACACAAAATAGCAATTATGAGTTGTTTTATAAATAATCTTAAAAATAAGTCCAAAACATATATTAATATTAAGAAAGGTAATACAGGATTAATAGTAAAATTGAAAAATAATGCGAGTAAATGATAAAAGGTAATAATGAATAATTTATCAAACACAGGACAATATAGTTGTAATTCATGTGGTAAGAAATATACCCGTAAATCATCATATAAAAAACATATAATATTATGTGATCTAAAAGAGAGCAATCATGAATATAGGTGTTCGATGGAAGAGTCTACTGATGTTCCAACAACTAGAGAATTATATAATATCATTCAAGAATTGGGGATGAAATATAATAAAATAGAAACGGAGTTGGAAGAATTAAAAAGATGGGTAAATAATAAAAGAAATAAAATAGATATAGTAAGTTGGTTAAATACAAATAAGTGTGATGTTGATATGATAGTGTATGATTGGGTAAATACATTAGTAGTAAATAATGAAGATATCCAGAGTTTATTTAAGGGTTCAGTAGTAGATACAATAATTCAATTATTGTCTAGACATATTCAGGAAGAAAGAAGTATTCCTATATTTAATTCTAGTGACAAACCTAAAAATTTATACATATATGCGTTAAATGAAATAGAGGGCGAAGATTCAATTGTAGAATGGAAATTAGCAAGCATGGATGATTTTATGAGTATAATAAGATGTATTCATAAAAAAATAACAATAGGTATGCGTGATTGGTATAAGTTGAACAAAATAGAAATAAATAATAATGAAAAGCTTGATGACTTGTATAATAAAAGTTTATTAAAAATAATGAATGTGGAATTACAACCTGGTTCTCGATTTATAAGTAAGATGAAAACGGAAATTTGTTCTTTATTAAAAATAGAATAAATTACTTATTAAAATAAGTTTTCATAAACTCATTTGGAAGCATAATAGGTATTCCTATTTTTTTTGCTTCATTTATTTTACTAGTATTATCTTGTTTATTTTTAACTATAACTACTAGAGTATTTTTAGAAACAGATGACGCAATTTTACCTCCCGCTTTTTCAATTTCTGACATTAAATCTTTATCTCTAAATCCAGTGATGACAATAGATTTATTATTAAGTTGATGGTGAATAATATTTTTTTTTGACGGAGAATAGTTTAATTTATTTTGTAATTTTTGTTGTTTAATAAAGTTCATAAATTCAGGGATATGATTAACAAAACTCTCAGCTGTTTTTTCTCCCATTCCTTTTATTTCTTTTAAAAGATTAATTTTATTTATAGAAGATACGTTGGATGTTAATATATCAGGATATGCATTTATTATTAATTCAATACGTTTTTCATCAAATCCTCTACCAAATATATTAGATGCGGACATTAAAGTAATTAATGATGCTGATTGCATTTTTTCATGAATACTATTATATATTTTCGTTGCCATTTTATCTTTAAAACCTTCAATATTTAAAAAGTCGTTTATAGTCATATTAAGTATTTTTGGAATAGTATCATATCCATGTTGAATAAAACGTGCGATATTTCCCCGTCCCAATCCTTCAACATTAATCCCTTTAAAAAATGCGGTAATGTTTTTTTCTAATACGTCAGAATCCAAATGAGGATTTTCCAAAATAATATCAACCCGTGTTTTGTTCCATTTGTAAGGAACATTAGGCATAAGTGGTTTATCAGATGATTGAATAACTTGGCGAATATGAGGTATTACGTCTCCACTGCGAATTATTTCTATTAAAGAACCCACGCCTATTTTGTTTTTTTCAATAAATGCAGCGTTAAAACCAGTAGCATATTCGATTGTAACACCTCCCAATTTGATTGGTTCTATTCTAATTCTTGGCTTCAAATATCCATCTTTACTAGCCGACCATATAACATCAACAACTTTAGCCTCAGCTATTTGATCAGAAAGGACCATTTTAAACGCAATTGAATGTAATGGATTGCCAGATTTTCGTTTATATAATTTATTAGATGTAATAATAATTCCATCTATTTCATAAATATAATCCTTACGCCAAGTTACAAGAGTTTGAGATAATGTTTCATTTGTAATATTTTTATTTAATTGATAAAGAACAACTTCAAACCCCATTTTTTCTAGTAACTGCAGTTGTTCTAATGGAGTTTTTTCAGGAACAATTATTTCATAAGCAACAAAATGAATATCTTTTATTTTTTCACATATATTTATTTTGTTAATAATACCGGCAACTAAATTACGAGGATTAGCAAATTGTTTAGAGTATTTACTAGTAAATATTTTTTTAGGTATAATAAATTCGCCTCTGACGACAATATCTTTAATATTGGGTATATTGAGATGGGGAATAATAGAACTAATATCTTGTCCTACAATACCATTTCCCCGTGTATAAAGTTTTTGTTTTCCTCCTTCTGTTGAATACAACCCACTAACACCATCTAGTTTACAAGAAATAACATAAGGTCCTAAATACTTCTTATTCCATTTTTCTAATGCATTTGTATCTGGTTTTATTTTATCCATAGACCACATTTCATAAGGTAAAATTACTTTTTTTTCATTTAAAATAGGTGCTCCTACTTCTTTTAGTTTTGGATTATTAGGGTATTTGTTTTCCATATACTCTTTAATTATATCAAACTCGTTATCAGTTAAAGTAGGAGTAGTGTTAGAATGATATTCTTTATTAGCTTGTTCTAAAATATTAGCGATTTGTTTTTCTGTTAGGGAATTTAAAAAAGACAATCCTTCCTTTTTAAATTGTTGCATATTAAATATAATATCATTAGATGTTTATTTTTAATATTATTAATATTATTTATAGTATTTTCATTTTTTAGATTGAATACTTATTACTTGTGGAATCGGAATAGATTATGTGTGGCGACAGAAGATTTAATAGGAGTAATTGGTATATTTTCGGTATTCGAAAAACGCAGTTTTGTTGATTTAATATTATTAATACGTTTTTGTTCACGTAGTTTATTAATATAATATTCACGTCTTTGTTTTAGATATTGTTCTTTAGTTAAGGGTTTAGCTGGTTCTGTAATGGGTGATGGTATAGAGGGTGGATAAGAATCAGAAATATACTTATTAGGTATATGTGTTGTTGATTTAGAAAACATATTATTAATTTTATTACTTTTATCAGAAGAAGAATTATTAGAAGGTATAGAACTAAACATAGACGTAGATGTAGAATCAGGGGTAGTAGTAGGACGTGTAATAACTAATTTTCCATCTTGTACTTGCATATTTAAAGAGTTAAGTATATCGGAATAAGATACGTTTGATTTTTGTGCAGATGGCTGAGTCATATGTAAAGTTCCACGATTTGCAGAACTCATAGATGTAATTCTTGGATTGTGTCCTTTTAATTGAGGATTAGGTTTAAATTTATTATTAATATCTAATTCACCAGGAGATGTTTCGTTGTTAAGATTAGATTGCATAATATTTAAATATAAAAATATAAAATTATAAAAAAATAAACTAAGCTAAACTATAAAATATATATATATTGTAAAGATGAGTATTTATATAAAAAATAAAGGAAGTTCATCCACATATATTCAAAAAAATGGAAGAGAAAAAAAGGAAAAAATAAAATGGATTGTCCATTCTGATGGAAAACGTGCAAATGTAAAATTAATAATAGATACTGATGGGAACAAACTAGAAAAGGATATGGACATTAATCCAATTAATTTAGTAAAATATAATCAGACAAAAACGTTATTATCTCAATTAAGTAATAAATTTAAAAATAAAAAAAAAATGAAAACTTTAAAAAATATGCGTTCTACCAAAAAAAGAACACATAAACATCATTCTAGTAGAAGTAATTCATTATCTAAAAAGAAAAATATTTCATATCGAACTCCTTCGGTTCAAACAAAAAAAATACGCTATAGAATAAAATAATTAATTACTATTATATTCATATTAGAATATGTATATAATATATATTATATGTCTTTTAAGAAGTTTGGCGGGTTAAATCATTCTGCTAGTAATAATATTACACGTAGCACGTATAATGTAAGCGATAATAATCAGATAACAAATTCATTAGGAGAACCAAATACAAAAATTACAAGTGAAAGTCATGTAGATTTAAGTGGTAATTCAATAACAAAAATAGGTTGTTTGTATTTTATGGATGATACTGTTCAATGTACAGCGGCTCCTACTGGTGATACAGGTGCAATAGGTTCTACTGGTGCTACGGGTGCTACTGGTGCTACTGGTGCTACTGGACCTAAGGGGGTGGATGGAGATGGTAAAACAGGTTCTACTGGTGCTACTGGTGCTACTGGTGCTACTGGTGCTACTGGACCTAAGGGGGTGGATGGAGATGGTAAAACAGGTTCTACTGGCCCTACAGGTCCAAGAGGTGTTACAGGTGTTACAGGTGTTACAGGTGCTACAGGTGTTACAGGGGCTACTGGCGCAACCGGCGCAACTGGTGTTACAGGTGCTACAGGTGTTACAGGGGCTACTGGCGCAACCGGCGCAACTGGTGTTACAGGTGCTACA
>Ga0206125_10005568_pt1 | contig 10601 bp, 10 predicted proteins | sample Helgoland_Spring_4_FD_148598 | JGI IMG/M metagenome (GOLD analysis project Ga0206125, IMG submission 148598) | Pelagic subsurface seawater microbial communities from Kabeltonne, Helgoland, North Sea - Helgoland_Spring_Bloom_20160331_1 | ecosystem: Environmental > Aquatic > Marine > Epipelagic ...
GGCAGAGGGGTCAGAGAATGGGTTGCCGCGCGCAACCAGTTCGCTATCCTATATCCAGAACGGTTCAACAAATGACCCGTGAAACTCGCATGGGCCAACCCTCATACACAGAGTTTCGGATACTCCCAAAACTTTAATCATCCAAGGTTGCCTACAGATACGTATTCCAATGCGTTAGGTCTTGCATGATATTTCTGGTATTTCGGCAAACCCTATAAGCGGTCCGTCACAGCGAAAGCTCTGGATCGGGCGTCAGTGTCAGCGTTGCCGCCGGAACGGCGCGCAAATCTTCAACGCGCAAACCACTGGTTGGTTTGGAAAGCCGATTGCGAACCACCCAAACCAGACGCTCCTGCGCGCGGGTTATTGCGACATAGGCCAAACGCTTCCATAGTGGCTGTCCTGCCTCGACTCGCCCCATGCGCGCTGCCGCATACAGATCTGGCCCGAAGACTTGCACCGTTTCCCATTGCGAACCCTGCGCCTTGTGGATTGTGACAGCGGCGCCGTGCAGGAACGTAGCTCCCATGCGGGCTGCAAAAGGAATAAAGGGCTCTTCTTCATCTGGCTTCTCGATCTTAACGATCGAGGCCGCTGAAACCTGTGGATCTTCTGCGCCCATGACGTGCAAGCGCGAAAATCCAGGCTTTCGGCCCTCGCCAAGATAGATCACCTGCGCCCCCTTGATCAGGCCGCGTGCCTCAAGGTCCAGCCGTTTGTTTCTATGCTTGATCGGTAATTCCAATCCGTCACAAATCAATGGCTCGCCTTCAAGCAACGCGTCCTCCGGCGCGTTGTGGACCCTACGAAAGGCGTTGATCAGCCGAATGCGCGTCGCATTGCGCCAAACCAAAACCGGGCTGCGCGCCATAAGATCAACCTCCACGCGTTGGCCCCAAACAATGCGGTCATCATTGGCGGCAGCATCTTCGACCATTTTTTCGAAACGGTGAAAATCGACCGCTGGATCAGCAAGCGCATGGGCAAGATCCAGGATCGGGTTATCCGCATCCTGTCGATGGATGCGATTAAGGTTCAGAACCGTCCGCTCTGGCATTTTGTCAAATATCATAGCGCCAGACTGGTTAACTGGTGCCAGCTGCGCAGGATCCCCAAACAATAGCAACGTTGGGAATATTTCTTTTAGATCGTTAAATTGCTTATCATCCAACATGGAAGCTTCGTCAACAAACCCGATATCAAGTGGTTCTTCGCGTCGTTTCCAGCCTGTGATGAAATCCGATCCACGCAAACCTGCTGACGCTAAGGCACCCGGAACAGATTTGTTGATTTGATAAAAAGCAAATGCGCGATCAAGTGCCTGATCTGTCAGCCCCTCTATCTCGGGGCGGTCGCAATTGCCCGCAAGCCATTCGGCAATTCGTTCATATTCTGGGTCATAAACAGGTGTGTAAAGAATCCGGTGGATGGTTGTCGCTGGCACGCCTCGCAAGCGCAACACAGATGCTGCCTTGTTTGTTGGTGCTAAAATGGCAAGGGTTCGCTTGTCCTTGCGTTTACGGCTTTCGTACTCACCTGAAACAACGTCCAACCCTGCATTTTCCAATGCCTTATACAGCTCAGCAAGCAAGAGTGTTTTTCCCGAACCCGCTTTGCCAGTAATTGCCATAACCGCGGATTTTCCCAATCTTGGTGGCATCATCAGAGCATTATCAAGATCGATGCCCGCACTGCGCAGCATCTCTGTCACAGTGTCATACGCGGTCGCTTGATCATCAGACAGGGAAATAGAAGTGGCCATGACAAAACCCTACATAGGAGAGGCGTCATGGGCCAGCCAGATTACAAAGTAATCGCGATACAGGCCTCAAAATATGACATAAATTACGTTAGATCGCGAGGCGCGACAGTGCATTTTGCAATGGAATATTGCGCGTCACAATGTAACTGAAACATCACGCGTTAACCTGTTCGAACAGAGGTACGTAGCGGCGTAGATCCAAAGGAGCGATCAAACCATTTACGGGAAAGGAGCGGTGAAACTCCGGCGCGATCTGCGAGTTGCGTAGCGATGTCATCATCAAAATGCCAAAGCCCTACGCTGATCTGGTCCGAGCCTTGACCAGCGCTACCCAATACTTCGGGCGACGCGCCAATAATACGATAGATTCGGATCATGCGAGCGTCGAAAACGCCAACAAAATGTTCTACGCTAAAGTTTTGCATGACTTCACCGCCGCCCAGCATCAGCGCCGCAGCAACGTGACGCCCAGCACCCCGATTAAGGCAAAAACGGGTACATTCCCAGATGAATGGACTGGTGATTGGCCCCGAAAGTATATTAATGAAATGCTCGTTCACCATTGTGCGTCCTGTGGTCGGCAGAAAACGCATCGAGCCGCCGTGGCTGCCGTCTGGCTCTTCCCAGATGACATATAGCGGGTTCAATTCATCGTATTCATCCCGTTCAAAACCAGCATCATCTACACTTACATTCCAACCTAGGCGAAACTTGAATTGATCAGCGCGATCGCGAAACATGGTTCGGGCAAGCTTGGGGTGGTCATTCAGATCAGTAGCATAAATGTAACGCAGCATTGGTATCGCTCCTTGTCAGACCGGTGTCGGCATGACGAAAAACTACCAAGACGTGCATTAATGTCTTTTCATGCACCCGTGCGGTGTAAGGTTTATGACGCAACGGGAGCTATACGACTACAATCAGGCCGCGGCTCATTGCGCGCACGACCGCATGCGTTGTGTTGGCTGCGCCCAATTTAAATCGGGCGCTTTCAATGTAGACCCGCAGCGTATGTTCCGAGATGGCAAGGGTATCTGCTACTTGCGCGCGGCTATATCCCATAGCCAACAGTGTCATAGCATCAACCTCTCTGGGGCTGAGAGAGGTTGATTGCTCCGGGTTGCGCTTTGGCTCGAATTCGAGTGCTTTTTGGTTAAAAAGGTGCGCAATCAAAATGAGATCGCGGCAACATGCATTGGTCCAGTCTGCCCACCAATCATCGCTGCATGAGTGGCTGACCGTAAAGAGAGCGAATTGACCGTTCGGCCCCCTTATCGGGACCGAAAAACCCTGATTGCCAACCCCGTGAGTGATAGCTTCAGCCTGAAAGGCCTTGGCCGCCCTGCTTGACCAATCTAACCGTTTCCAATCAACAGGGTGAAATCGTTGAAAACACCCTAGAATAACAGGATCAACGCGTAAATAGTTTTGTTCTAAATAACGATTTCTCCATGCATCAGAGTAGGTTCCGCAGCCATATTGATCCCCTGCAGAATCCACCCAATGGTAAACTACGTGGTCAATGCCATAATAATCGCGCAGTGCCTCGGATGCTCCTTGCAGCGCCCCAAGTCCGTCAGCTCGTTCGAGTTCCTCCATAATATGTTCCAACGGCGAAATCACCGTTCTCGTTTTGACCGTCATTTTCATTCCTTACCGCGGCGATCTCGGCCATCGCGACAATCGTCGTGTCATCCAGCTGCTCTGCTAAAGCAGGCATGCCGTTTGCACGGGCGAAAGTTTTGAGGTCCGTCAAGACGTCGAGTATCCAATCGCTTCCCATGTCTAGATTCACCCTTAAGTAGTTAATGAAACATTAATACCACCTTAAATTGTAATGATGATTCTATATATTCGCGTATTTTTATTCCCCAGAAGTAGTGAGGCAGCTAAAAATAACCTATTGAAACCGCTTGCTCGATAGTTTGAAGCAAAAACGCCCGCTCAATCCTAGGATGATTCGCGGGCGTTTAGGATAGGCTGGCTGTATTTTTCTTAAGATCGCACCTCAAGCGCATCCTCCAAAGTCCGCAGCCCGGTCTTTGGAGCTTGAACCAGAACAGACATGTTTCCTGGCTTATGTTCGTTGCGCATCATCTTCATGTGGGCTTCGGGCAGGTCGGCCCAATCAAAGACTTCAGACATGCACGGATCAAGCCGACGTTCGATCATTAATTGGTTGGCAGCGGACGCCTGTTTGAGGTGTGCAAAGTGGCTGCCTTGAAGTCGCTTTTGGTGCATCCACATATAGCGAACATCAAATGTCAGATTATATCCGGTTGTACCGGCACAGATGACGACCATACCACCTTTCTTGACGACAAAGGTTGAAACAGGAAAGGTACTTTCGCCTGGATGCTCGAACACCATGTCGACGTTGACACCCTTTCCGGTTACGTCCCAAATGGCCTTGCCAAATTTACGGGCCTCTTTGAACCATTCGTTATACTCGGGCGTATTCACAGTCGGTAATTGTCCCCAACAGTTAAAGTCTTTCCTGTTCAGGACGCCTTTGGCACCCAGATCCATGACAAAGTCGCGTTTGGATTCGTCGCTTATGACACCGATCGCATTGGCGCCCGCGGTGTTGATCAACTGAATTGCATAAGAACCAAGGCCACCTGATGCGCCCCACACAAGAACGTTTTGTCCAGGCTTTAAATCGTGCGGCTCGTGACCAAACAACATGCGATATGCTGTAGCGAGTGTCAGTGTGTAGCAAGCGCTTTCTTCCCAGGTGAGGTGCTTGGGACGCGGCATCAGCTGTTGTGATTGAACAGCCGTGAATTGGGCAAATGACCCATCCGGTGTTTCATAACCCCATATGCGCTGGCTTGGCGAATACATTGGATCGCCGCCGTTACAATGTTCGTCGTCACCGTCATCCTGGTTGCAGTGGATAACGACCTCGTCCCCGACGCTCCAACGTTTAACCTTGTCACCAACAGCCCAAACAATGCCTGAAGCGTCAGAACCGGCAATGTGATATGGTTGCCTATGGCCGTCAAACGGGCTGATTGGCGTGCCCAAAGCTGCCCAAACACCATTGTAGTTAACACCTGCGGCCATCACTAGAACCAGCACGTCGTGACTGTCTAGCTTGGGAACATCCACAACCTCTTGCAGCATCGCTGTATTTGGCTCTCCATGGCGCTCTTTGCGAATGGCCCACGCGTACATCTGCTTAGGGACGTAGCCCATGGGTGGAATCTCTCCCAGTTCGTAAAGATCTTTTTCGGGTGCCTCATAGGACGCGATGCCAGTGTCGAGAGCCATGTTAGTCTCCATGGGATAAAGTTGTGCCGCAGCGCAGAATCGCAGCTATATGCTGTGAGTATGATTACAGACGCAACAAAGCAACCCAAAACAAGCCTATTTTGGTAATTTTATGACTTTGCGTCCGCAGCATCGCTCGGAGGCGGAGAATCGCTGACCAACCCATCGAGCGAGTTCGCATAAAACTGAAGTAGCGGGCGTTCGTCTTGGACTGCGATCCAGCCTTCACCGCTTTCTGCAATGAGGCCTCTGACCAACATATTTTTTCGTGCCACAGTTATATATTCCGCCAAAGCCTGTTCCCAAAGTTTTGGCATCGACCCACGCTTTCTGGGTATAGCACTGCGCACTGCGTTATTCAGTTCGGGTATCGTCAACGGGCCACTGCTTGCAAGAAACACTTGCGCCAAAACGGGCACAAACAATACGGGCATTACATCCTCAATCCGGGATTTTAGTTCTGCAGCCAACGCCTCAAGCGGCGCGTCCCTGTCCATAGATTTCAACGACAACGGCACTCCAAAAGATACTGAAGCTATTCCAAATCTGACATAGCGACCACGCGCTTTTTGCCAAATCTTGTGCATGATGAATCGCATAGTAACTGAAATCTTGGCTCCAAACCGCCGGTCGCCACGTTGGTGTGCTGCCAATAGCACCCGGTCTTCAAGAACGCGATCGTAGTTTATCGCAACAGGAACAAACACTACATCCCGGCCTTTGGGATCAAACCCATCGACGACATAAGACAATAATCCCATTTTAAGCGGCATCAGCTTACCATTAACAGTCAGCCCACCTTCGGGAAAAATCGCCTGCGTTACGCCGCCTTGCGTAGCCATTTGCACATACCGCGCTAGCACCTTGCGATAGAGCAGACCACGCGACTTGCGCCGGATAAAATAAGCGCCCATGGATTTGATTAAGCGGCTCAGGGGCCAGACACGCGCCCATTCCCCAACAGCATAGCTGAGCGCAGAGGCCTGCGCTGCCAGATAAGTGACAAGTAAATAATCCATGTTACTGCGATGATTCATGACAAATATGACTGTGGCATCCGATGGCACACTTTTGAGCGCAGCGTCATTATTCGGGCCTGTGCGCACATCGTAAAGCGCATTGGCTAACCAACGCGCTACGCGAATGCCAAAACCAAAATAGGCAAAGGCAGAAAAGCTCGGCACAATCTCGCGGGCGTAACGGCTAGCTTCCTGAAACGCCACGTTTTCAGGAATTTTTTCTGCCTTGGCGTGATCAACAATGGCTTTGGTCACCGCTGGATCATAGATCAGGCGTTGTATCATATCATAGCGCCGCGCAAGCTTGAACGGTTCGATCGGACGGGTCAGGCGCTCGTTCAGTCGGGTTACTGCTTTTTGCAAGCGCCGACGAAAATACCAACGGACTGAGGGCAGCAGAAAATGACTGAGCGCCGTCACGGCCGCAAACATCATAATCAGCACAAATAGCCAAATGGGGAGTTCAATCGTCTGCGTCATTACGGGCACCCTTACAGGTTGGGCACGTTCGGGCAAGGGTGGCGAAGCGATGCTTTAGACGCCATGCGATATAAATTACCCCAATTTGCAGATTCACTGCACTGCGATGAGCAATCCAAAGTGATGTGGCATCTGCAAAGATGTCCGATCACATTCAATTCTGACCTTGCAAACCGTGACCTCAGCGCAAAATGCCGCGACGCGGCGAATTGACAGTGCCACAAAATTACTTATATCAAGCGTCAAACGTAACTTTATTTCACTACCTGCTCGCGAGGCCCGCCCATGACCCACAAAGATCGCCCTTGGCTGATCCGCACCTATGCCGGACACTCCACTGCTTCAGCCTCGAATGCACTTTACCAGTCAAATTTGGCGAAAGGACAAACTGGGCTTAGCGTTGCCTTCGATCTGCCTACACAAACCGGATATGACAGCGATCATGTTCTTGCGCGGGGTGAGGTGGGCAAGGTCGGTGTGCCGGTTTCACATCTTGGCGATATGCGCACCCTATTTGCCGACATTCCGTTGGAAAAGATGAATACATCCATGACAATCAATGCGACGGCGCCATGGCTGCTCGCGCTCTACATCGCGGTGGCCGAGGAACAGGGGGTCGATATTTCAACCCTGCAAGGCACGGTGCAGAACGATTTGATCAAGGAATATCTGTCACGTGGAACCTATATATGCCCGCCCAAACCCTCACTCAAAATGATCGCAGACGTGGCAGAGTATTGCTACACACACGTGCCCAAGTGGAATCCAATGAATGTGTGTTCCTATCACCTGCAAGAAGCCGGCGCGACACCAGAGCAGGAATTGGCCTTTGCCCTGGCCACGGCGACTGCGGTACTAGATGAATTAAAACCAAGAATTGATCCAGCAGATTTCCCTGCAGTTGTGGGCCGAATTTCGTTCTTTGTGAATGCGGGTATCCGTTTCGTCACCGAGATGTGCAAAATGCGCGCTTTTGTCGATCTTTGGGATGAAATCTGCGAAGATCGTTATGGCGTGACCGATCCGAAATATCGCCGGTTTCGCTATGGCGTTCAGGTCAATTCACTGGGTTTGACAGAGCAGCAGCCCGAAAACAATGTGTACCGTATACTGATCGAGATGCTGGCTGTGACGCTGTCGAAAAAGGCACGGGCCCGGGCCGTTCAATTGCCCGCTTGGAATGAAGCCCTTGGGTTACCACGCCCCTGGGATCAGCAATGGTCGATGCGCATGCAGCAAATCATGGCATTTGAAACAGACTTGCTCGAATTCGACGATCTATTTGATGGCAACCCTGCCGTGGACGCAAAGGTCGAGGCCTTGAAAGAGGGCGCACGGCATGAATTGGACAATCTGGATGCGATGGGCGGGGCGATTGCGGCCATTGATTACATGAAGGCCCAATTGGTCGGATCGAATGCTGACCGTCTTGGCCGCATTGAACGCGGTGAGACTGTCGTTGTGGGTGTCAATAAATATCAGGCAGGCGAGCCATCACCACTGATGACCGGAGACGGTGGGATTATGGTAGTAGACCCGGCGGTTGAACAAGAACAGATCGACCGATTGACGCAATGGCGAACCGACCGAAACGCGGCTGCCGTTGCAGCGGCCCTCGCAGACTTGCGAGCCGCAGCTAAAGCTGGTCGAAATATTATGCCTGCCTCGATCATGGCCGCCAAGGTTGGTGTAACTACAGGCGAATGGGCGGCCCAAATGCGCGCTGTTCACGGTGAATATCGTGGGCCAACGGGCGTCAGTATGGGGCAATCAAATAAATCCGAAGGTCTCGAGAAACTTCGCGATGCCGTAGACACCGTCAGTGACAAACTGGGCCGTCGACTGAAGTTCTTAGTTGGCAAACCTGGCCTTGACGGTCATTCAAACGGGGCCGAACAGATCGCCGTCCGTGCGCGCGATTGTGGCATGGACATCTCATATGAAGGAATCAGGCTCACCCCAGAAGAAATCGTTACCGCCGCTCTTGCAGATGCAGCACATGTTGTTGGCCTATCAATTTTAAGCGGCAGCCACCTCCCACTGGTGGAAGATCTGATGCACCGCATGCAAGCAGCAGGCCTCGCTCATATTCCAGTTATTGTCGGTGGGATCATTCCAGACAATGACGCTGCAAAGATGCAAGAAATGGGCGTGGCGCGCGTATACACACCCAAAGATTTTGAGCTTAACACAATAATGATGGACATCGTAACACTGGCAGATATACAAGCCGTCGCTGCGCAATAGGTCTTTGCTCTAATTGCGCGACAAAAACGTAGCTCTGTGGAAATTTAACGTCGATATGGTTCAAAGCTCTCTAGGCTCTGGACTCATAACCAAAACAACACTGCTGCTGCGAGGGCGATGGCAGATAGAAAGATTATAGGGCATCTGTCGTAACGTGTCGCGACCCTGCGCCAGTCTTTCAACCGTCCAAACATGTTCTCAATCTTGTGACGGCTTCGATAAATCTTGGTGTCATGTTGGATGGCGTCTTTGCGGTTCCGCCGCGATGGGATGCACGGTTTGATGCTCTTTTCTTTCAAGCCCTCACGGAACCAATCGGCGTCATAGCCGCGATCCGCCAGCATCCAATCGGCAGAAGGCAGTGAGGGTAAAAGTGCCCGTGCGCCGATGTAATCGCTGACATTCCCCGCAGTCAGAAATAGTTGGATGGGACGACCCACCGCATCGGTAACGGCATGGAGTTTCGAGTTCAGCCCACCCTTGGTGCGGCCAATCAGGCGACCACGCCCCCTTTTTTGAGCCCCATGCTGGACGCTGTTCTATGGGTCTTTAGGTGGGTCGCATCAATCATTAGTGTGCCTGTTGCATCGCCTTGAGCGGCCAATTCGGTCAGGATGCGTGCAAAGACGCCCATCTGGGACCATCGCGCCCATCGGTTGTAAAGCGTCTTATGTGGCCCATAGTCTGACGGAGCGTCTCGCCAGCGCAAGCCATTGCGAATGACATGGATGATGCCACTGAGAACCTTACGGTCGTCAGCACGAGCAACACCACGTGGTTTTGGGAACATGTGCTTGATGCGGTTGAGACGCTCTTGGTCGAGCCAGAACAGATGCGACATGGACAATCCTCCTGTCGCACATGAATCATGTTAAATGGGTGAATAGAATCGACTATTTCAAGGGCCGCTATACATGGCGACACAGTCATTCGACAAAAAGAGTCAGATGACGGCACTGAGCCCAGACTGACGGTTTGACTAAACGCTTGCCATAACCCAAATTCTCGCCAGATCAATACAAAGGAAACTGCATTGTCTGACAAGAAATCAGATCAATGGGATGAAAAGATTGATCGCTTCGGCGAGAAGTACAAGTTGTGGCTTGTCATCCCGTTGGTGATTTCCGGCCTGATTGCGCTCAAGAACCCATACGCCGGGTTTGGTTTCTTATTGTTTTTGGTCAGTGTTTGGCTCTTTGTTTGGTCCATCGGAAAAATACTGAATGCTTTTGGTAGGTTGTTGCCAAAGTCACTAACTCAAGATCAAAACGAAGCAATTGGTGAAGCAGCGTTCGCAACACTGTTCTTGGGCGGATGTGCCATTATCGGGATTGTCTTACGCGCCGACAACTTTGTATCGGATTGGTTAGAAGAAAAGATGCCGGGCGGGATGAGCCTTGGGTTTATTGACCCAGTTTTTGCAGTGGTCGTTCTTCTATGCATTTGGGTTTACACAGGATACCGCGTCGGCCGATGAGGTGAAACCCTTCTACGGCAGAAAAGTCCCGCCACCCGGTCATAGCCGTGTTTTCTGCCAGTGTCTGCTCTGCATCAAAGCAGCCGTTGACGGTGCGACCTGTTTATAGGTCCAGAGCCTAGCGCTGGGCCTTCTATAATATTTCTCTACGAGATGACTTGTCATTACATAAAAAGAATACATTCTTTGTGTAACAAAAACCTTAGCCAATTGAATTCAAATAACTACAGGGCATTTATAAAATCATGTTGCTGTTTAAATTTTACATGTAATCCGTCCATCGCGCCTACCTCATGATATATTTTCCAAGTTGATCTATTGATTTCCTCAAAAAAATTCC
>Ga0206125_10005571_pt1 | contig 10599 bp, 10 predicted proteins | sample Helgoland_Spring_4_FD_148598 | JGI IMG/M metagenome (GOLD analysis project Ga0206125, IMG submission 148598) | Pelagic subsurface seawater microbial communities from Kabeltonne, Helgoland, North Sea - Helgoland_Spring_Bloom_20160331_1 | ecosystem: Environmental > Aquatic > Marine > Epipelagic ...
AACGGCCAGCTAGTACGCCAGTAGAAATTCTTTCATTATTATTTGCTAAAATTGATCGAAAGGTTCGTTGATTGCATATGGCAATGTCTCGCAGAACGATTATCGACCAATGGTCAGCTATTACCTCGGCGCATGTTGAAAGTGGACAATAGTTTTGCGCTTTTGCAGTAATATTGGATCTAATAGTTTGGTTCATTTTTTGCCTTCCAAATGATCACCAAGAGTAAAAGTTGATGTAATATCCTCCCAAACCATACGAAGATCAAGAGCGGTTCAAGCCGTATGGTAGTTATTATTTTTGACGTGTTTCTTCTTTTACTAGCCGGATGAATCTCTTGCTGAACAATCTAGATTCAGGAAAGATTTCATGAAAAACATCATTTTGGCAGCAGCCATTTCACTACTTCCAGTTACAGCTTTTGCTGGTGGTCACTTAAAAGTTTGGAACATGGCAGACATTAGCCAACGAAGCAGCAGCTATGATGATTAAGTAGATTTTTGTGGTTCGGTTCTGTATGGCAGAGCTTAACACAGTTGAACCCTCAGCCAACCAGCAAGAAAGCTTTGCTGTACTTATTGTTTAAGGATCGTTAGCGTTAACAAATAACTTTCTGACTTATAGTACATTTATCTGAATACCGCATTTACCTGTACCACAAAAAAGACCAATAAACTGGGATGATATACGATGGATACGCATGAAGAGTTTCTGAGGTTTTCAGCAGTTCTTAGCCACTGCTACCAAAAAGCTAAGGCTCACAAGCTTGGCCTTACCGTTGAGTATGGAAAAAAGGCAGGCTTGCTAAACAATCATAACAGGCTGTCGCCACTGGGGGTTCTGGTGGGCAATGTCTTAATGCTCAAGCAATCATAAGCCCTGCAGATTAGCCACCAATACCAGCCCAGCGCCTCACTAAACTATCATACTCAATGTGATAGCTCAGATGCCGCCACTTTGGATTGTGTCACTGTTGGAAATGTACTGTATATCGTCACAGCAGCGGATGATGCGATATCTGCCGCACTCTGATTGACCTTCCCCCCTAAATTAGTGCGACGAATTTGGCAAAACTCTCTTAAGTAGGAATTTGAATGGCACGAAAGAGATACGATGAAGAAGACATTTTGAGATCACTGCGTGAGATTGAAGTTCATCTTCACTCCATGAAGGTTACGATGAACCAGAAATCTTCCTCAATCAAATCGTCAAATCTGCCCCAAAGACGCTGACGTTAGATACGCCAACCCCGACATTTCTCTCAGAGTCAAGCCGATCAACACCAAGTCCAATCTGCAAAACCCCGCCCTCGATCTGTCGATCTTCTGGTGCGACCCTGCGGTCGAGGACATGGACGTTGAGGTTCTGTTCAACTCCAACACCAGGCCGTTGGCCAGCCCGGAAACCGCAGCCCGGGTCCATGCACTTGGTCTTGAAAACGCCGCTCGGGAAATCCCGCTCCTGCCGGATGCATCCGGCATGGCCGCCTGGCGCGACTGGCATGATCTCGCGGGACTAACATTCGCGCCAAGAAAGAACGCACTTTCGCTGCCTGACGCCAACAGCCGCCTTCAGGCGGTCATCGCCGGAAATGGATTGGGGATGCAGGATGCGTTTGCAGAGCCGGAGATCGAAAGTGGCCAGCCCGTCTGGATCTCGGAACTTGGGCTGACAAACTTCGCTTACTGTATCTCGCTTCCAACAAAGCGGAATGTAACGGAGGCCGAAGAACACTTCAGAAACTGGATAAGGGCGCAGGATTTCTGAAACCTGAACGAACGCTCACGGCTATAGAAACTCCGAGCGTTCAGTGCCTGTCGGACAAGGTATGGCACTACAAAAGCAGTAGTCGGATCACTTCGCAGAAATGCAACCCTCGCGAATGACCGGTCTGATGACATCCGCCGCGCCCCAACGATATGAGTAATGCAAATGCATGCAAATGCCGCGTCAGCAATAGCTGCATCTGCATAGGGCGGCTTTGTCCGCAAAGCAGGCCTCAGGTGTTGCCACGGTCAATGTACAGTGCTGGGTGCACGCCACAAAGTCACCGCGATATAGCGCTCAAATCAGGACCGCTTTCAGGACCGCTTTTATATTTTAGAACCAAAATAAATATCTGTAATTAAATATAAATACTGAAAGTTCGACGTCCTCTTCTCGGCACCACAAATAAAATTTAAGTTTTTGTATTTATAATATAAAAATAAATTTCGCGCGTACAGAACCTACCCGTAGGACCACTTTATGAAGTTATGACGATGTGGAGAGTGTTTTGTCATCCGACGCTATAAATGAGCCCTGCCCGCTTCAAGCGAGTTTACTCTGACAACTGATCTCACGGAGTGGTTCAGTTTCTGTACTGCATGATGATTGACTTGAGGAACCTTTTACGGGTGTTCAAGTTTGTCTGACAACACAGTTTGGTGTCTCAGGCCTTTAATACTGACGACCAGCTGACAAGCACATTAAATCAAAGCATGGACTATTCGCGGGTAGCCCCGCATAATTAAATCTTAAAGTGAGCAATATTGTTTAACAAAATGGGAGAAAGTAATGAAAATACTAAAACTAGTCTTCATTGGTGGCGCGATGAGCTTAACCGCATTTAGCGCTTCCGCCGAAACATTTCGCTGGGCATCGAATACCGATCCACAAACTATGGACCCACATGCAGTAAACTCTGCTCCCGTTCTTTCGTTTCTAAACAATATCTATGAAGGTCTTGTACGCCGGAATCAGGGTATGTCTATTGAAGGCTCACTAGCTCAATCGTGGGAACCTCTAACCAATGAAAATGGGTGGCGTTTCAACCTGCGCGAAGGTGTGACTTTCCAGGACGGGTCTCTCTTCAATTCGGAGGATGTCATGTTTTCCTATGAGCGCGCATCGAGCGAAGCAGCTGATGTGAGATCTTGGTTCGCACCAGTAAAAGAGGTTCGCGTGCTCGATGATTACACCATTGATTTCGTGACCAATGCTCCAAACCCATTATTTCCAGATTCTATCGCTAACTTTATGATTCTCGACAAAGGTTGGGCCGAAGCGAATGGCGCAGAACTGCCTGCTCGCGATGCCGAAAACTTTGCCACCATTAACGTGAACGGCACAGGCCCGTTTACAGTCGCCAGCCGCGATCCCGGAATCAAAACTGTTTTGGCCCCGAATGCCGGATGGTGGGGCGCAGCGGAGCACAATATTACCGAAGCAATATTCACTCCAATTGGAAACGCAGCAACTGGCCTTGCTGCCTTGTTGTCGGGCGAGATTGATTTTATACAGCCGATTCCTTTGCAGGACGTCGCGCAGGTCGAAGGCCGTAACGGGTTTAAAGTTCTTGAGGGCGAAGAAACTCGGGTAATAATGTTTGGTTTTGGGCATGAACACAAAGAACTGCTTTATTCGTCCGACGTCACTGGGGCGAACCCATTTCAGGATGTTCGCGTTCGTCAAGCGGCCGCCCATGCTATAGATATAGCGTCCATTGACCGGGTGCTTTTCAGGGGTAAGATCGACGGCGCCTCGCAATTGGTTCCAGCGGGAATATCAGGCTATTCCGAAGCCAATTCAACTCGCTCAGCCTACGACCCGGAGCGCGCTAAGGCCCTTTTGACCGAGGCGGGTTATCCGAATGGGTTCAGCTTTGGCCTGAAATGCCCAAATGATCGTTACATCAACGATGAGGCACTATGTCGTGCAGCGGCGTCGATGTTTGCAGCTGTGGGTCTGAATGCTGAACTTAGTACGGGCCCCGTTCGCGATTACTGGCCGCAGCTGCGTGAAGATGCATTTGATATGTATCTTCTAGGGTGGTCGCCTGGCACCTTTGACATGGAGCATCCAATCCGTTTTCTGTTATCGACACCAAATTCTGAAAAGAAACTTGGGTCGTGGAACTTTGGTGGTTATTCTAACCAACGCGTTGATGCGTTGCTGCCCAGCATCCAACAGGAAATAGATCCAGCTAAACGTCAGGCTATGGTTGATGAGGTCGTTGCAATCACTCAGGCAGAGGCCGCGTATATTCCGCTTTATACCCAGCCGCTCATTTGGGCTGCTAAGGATAATATTGATCTGACGCAACGCGCTGACAACTTCTTCATGTTGCGCTGGGTTACAGTAAACTGATCCAAGGTTAGGGCAAAAGGGCGATGGTTTATTTTATCCTGAAGCGGATGATTCAATCCGTCTTTGTGATGCTAGCCGTCGCCTTTTTGGCCTTTTCCCTATTTCGGTTCGTTGGGGACCCGATCACGCAGATGACAGGGGTGGAAACCTCAGTTGCAGATCAAGAACGCCTGCGTGAAGAACTCGGATTGAACGACCCGTTCGTTTCCCAATTTATACGTTTTACCGGCGATATGTTGCAGGGCGATTTTGGCTATTCTTATCGGACCCGCCAACCCGTCGCAGATATGATAACCGAACGTGTTCCTGCAACCTTGGAATTAGGCGTCGTGGCGTTGATAATTTCTCTTTTGTTTGGAGTGCCTGCGGGTGTATATACCGCGTTAAAACCGCGCGGCATCTGGACCCAAACCATTTTGATGACCACTCTTGTTGGGGTCTCGATCCCAACCTTTGTGATAGGGATCATGCTGATATTTTTATTTGGCGTCCAACTGGGCTGGCTGCCCACGTTTGGTCGCGGTGGCACCGTGCAAATTGGCAACTGGGAAAGTTCACTCTTCACTATCAGTGGATGGCGTGCGTTACTCTTACCTGCGATTACTCTTGGCGTTTATCAACTGACCCTCACCATGCGTTTGGTGCGTGCCGAAATGATGGAGGTCATGCGATCCGATTACATCCGCTTTGCCATGGCGCGAGGTGTGCCAATACGGGTACTTCATTACAAACATGCATTGGTGAACACAATGGTGCCTGTGATTACGATTATTGGGCTGCAGTTTGGCGGTGTCATTGCGTTTTCCATCGTCACTGAAAGCGTATTTCAATGGCCCGGAATGGGCTTGTTGTTTCTTGAATCGATCCGTTTCGTTGATATACCAGTGATGGGTGTCTACCTTGTGGTGATTGCATTTTTCTTCGTTTTGGTGAACCTTGTGGTCGACTTGCTCTACGTTGCCATCGACCCGCGCCTGCGACTCAGGGACGTTGAATGATTGCCTTTTTGAAGAAGTATGAAGGTCTGTGGCTGTTCGTCCATTCCCCATTGTCGATTGTCGCTGCAATGGTTGCTACACTCATCATTTTAGGTGCAATATTTGCACCTTGGATCGCACTGGTGAACCCCTATGACCTGGCATCGTTTAGCCTATTTGACGGGTTATTACCCCCTGTATGGCAAGACGGGGCAAACCCGAAATACCTGTTAGGCACCGACGATCAAGGTCGCGATATGATCTCGGCAATCTTGTACGGCGCACGGCTGTCACTGATTATTGGCCTGTCTGCTTTGACGATTGCGGCCGTTATAGGCGTAGGTCTTGGTCTTGCCGCTGGATATTATGGCGGACGATTTGATGCTGTCGTGATGCGTATCGCAGATGTACAACTGGCACTGCCCGCGATCCTAACAGCACTGCTGATTGATGGGATTGCACGAGGCATTCTGCCGACTGCCATTCAACAAGATTTACACGTTGCAGTTTTGACCCTCGCCATTGCGCTATCGCTTTGGGTGAACTTCGCCCGTACAGCGCGCGCCACGACTTTCGTCCAGATGAATAAAGAATACGTGCAGGCCGCAATCATGATGGGCCAACGCCCATCGCGGGTGATGTTTGTGCACATCCTGCCCAACATCCTTGGTCCACTTTTAGTGATCATGACAGTCGATCTGGCCTCCGCCATTTTGCTTGAGGCAACCTTATCCTTCCTCGGCATCGGCCTGCCCGCCGACAGCCCCAGCCTTGGCACGCTAATCCGCATTGGCATGCAATTCCTGCTGTCAGGTGAATGGTGGATTTTGTGGATCCCCACGTTGTTCCTCATCGCCTTGGTTGTGTCCATCAATATCCTTGGCGATTTCCTACGTGACATCTTCAACCCGAGGCTGCGCTAGATGCTGACAATCAAAGACCTTACCGTCAAATTCCCGTCCCGCTTTGGCGACTTTAGCGCCATCGAGGGCGTGGATATGACTATCAAGCCGGGTGAAATTCACGGGTTGGTTGGAGAAAGTGGTGCAGGAAAATCCACCGTGGGCGCAGTAGTTATTGGCCTACTGCAAGCACCAGGCTATGTCACCAAGGGAACACTGACGCTGGGCGATACAGACCTTCGTGAGCTAACACCCGCCCAAGCGCATGAGGCCCGCGGGGATCGCATTTCGATGATCTTTCAGGACCCGCAAACCAGTTTGAACCCGCTGATGACGATTGAGGATCAGCTAGTTGAGACCATTCAGGCCCATTCAGATGCCAGCAAAACCGAAGCCCGCAGACGCGCCGTTGATCTCCTCGAAGATATCGGAATTCAAAATGCATCCCAACGGATAAAGGCCTACCCACATCAATTTTCCGGCGGGATGCGCCAGCGGGTTGTCATTGCATTAGCAATCTGTACCGATCCGGAGTTGATCATTGCCGATGAGCCAACAACAGCATTGGATGTTGCTGTGCAATCGCAGGTCCTAGACTTGATCCAACAGCTGGCCAAGGAACGGCAGATTGCCTTTATGTTGATCACCCATGACATTGGCGTAATAGCCCAAGTGGCCGACCGCGTGACGGTCATGCGCAAGGGGCGTGTAGTGGAAACAGGTGACACTGCGCAGGTCTTAGGCGCTCCCAAACATCCCTACACGCGCGCGCTGATGGATGCTGTGCCTCCATTAGATCAAAAAATAGATCGCTTCCGCGTTCCTGCTGCGGACGACACTGCGGTGATGCAGGGTGACACAGCAGAGCGCTGGTTGCTTGAAGGACAACAACACTGCCTCACAGGGCTTGCCTTGGAAAACCTCACAGTGACGTTTGCCGGGCAGCGCACATCCTTGTTTAGCAAACCATCCCCCTATGTCGCTCTGGAAGATGTAGCTCTGACCATTAGACCCGGTTCTATCATGGGGTTGGTAGGTGAGAGCGGGTCCGGAAAATCCACGTTGGCGAAAGCCATCACTGGCCTTGTGACTCCCAGATATGGGACGATGATATTGGGCGACACGGTGCTGCCATTCGGATCATCTCGAAGTCGGCACCATTCGTCGCGGCAACTGGTTCAAATGGTGTTTCAAGATCCCTACTCAAGTCTGAATCCCCGACACCGTATCGGGGATATTCTGACCGAACCATTATGGTTTTACGGTTTTGTCAAAGACCCAGCCGAGCGCACGAGTTTGGCGGCCTCCATGTTATCACTCGTGGGGATGCAGCCAGACGCTATGATCAAATACCCGCACCAATTCTCAGGTGGCCAACGTCAGCGCATTGCGGTGGCACGGGCGTTACTCGCGCGGCCACGGTTCTTGATCTGTGACGAGCCGACGTCGGCCCTGGATGTGTCGATTCAGGCTGAAATCTTGAACTTGCTCAAAGAACTACAAGCAAGGTTTGGACTAACCATCCTGTTTATCAGCCACAATCTTGCTGTGGTGCGTCAAATGGCAGATGACACGGCCGTTTTACGCGATGGCAAGATCGTAGAGGTCAATACGACGGAGGTAGTCTATCAGAGTCCGCAAGCCAAATATACAAAATCACTCCTGGCACAAACGCCTGTGATGCCAAAATCTTGGAGACAGTAGGCTCATGATTACATTATACGGATATGACACCATCAATACTTTAAAGTTGCTGATGTTCTTGTGTGAAGCCGGGCTAAATTATGAATTTAAGCCCATCAATATTCGCGCTGGAGAGCAACACTCTGACGAATTTCGCGCCATGAACCCAGCCGGAAAGGTGCCTGTGATTTGGGATGGTGATATGTACCAAACAGAATCAAATTCGATCCTTCTTAGCTTGGCGCAAAAAACAGGCTGGGGGCTGATGGAGGGCTCTTCGTTGAATGCGAAATTGATAACTTGGCTATTTTATCAGGCATCTACTCAAGGGCCATATTTCGGACAGATCGAATATTGGTCCAGACTGGCTAAGTCGCCCAATTCCGACGCGCTGGCCCAATACAGCGCTATCGCAAATCGCTCGATTGAATATCTGAATGAACAATTAAACTCACAAAAATATATCTGTGGGGATGCATATAGCATCGCCGACGTCGCGCTGTTCCCTTGGCTGCGTATACATAAACACCTTGGATTATCCATTGAACACGCCAAAAATTTATCGCGTTGGTGTGACTGTATTTTGGCAAGAGAAGCTACCCAAAAAGCCCTAACATTTTTTAATGACATTCCATCACAGAAATAAGTATTTTAGACAAATAAGAACACACTTCCCGTTGCTGGGTGCCGTCAAACTATTGAGACTAAGCATCGGATTACTGGCTAAGCCTGAATCTATGCGCTCTATAAGTGACGCCACTCAGCGAGAGCAGCGGCACGGTTCAGCTTGAAATTCATGCGTGAAACACTTGGTTCACCTCCGATATAATAGGACCGCTTTCGGGACCGTTTTTTAATTTTAATTGCAAAATAACTATCTGTAATTAAGAAATATATATAAATTTTGACGCCCTCTTCTGGGCACCACAAAACATACCTAAATTATTGCAATTATTATATAAAATATCTTTATACCTGCGTAATCTAGCCGCAGGACCACTTTCCGGACCACTTTGTCAATCTGTGATGAGATCGGGCGTGTTTGGTCATTTACTTATGCTACAAATACACCCTGCCCTGCCCTGTTCAAATGGTTTCGTCGGACATAGCGAGGCGACAAACAAAATCTGTTACGACAGACGATACTTTGAACTGCGAAAATACATAATCAACCCGGTTGCCAGAAAACATGATAGACCAGCCAGTAAAAATGCTGGCACGTATGTAATAAAAAAGCCCCGCGATACGCCGGCGCCATATGCAGAAAAAGCAGCTCCTCCTTGGTGCGCTGCAAAAATCCAAGCAAACATTAGCGGACCGTTCACTGTGCCAAAATATTGTCCTGTCAATCTGACTGTGGGTGGTACTGTCGCTATAAAGTCCAAGCCGAAAAATATGGCCCAAAGCGTCAGCTCGTACATACTAAAGTTACCATAAGGGAGGTACAAAAGTGAGATGCCGCGGAACCCGTAATAAATAGCAAGGAGTTTATAATTATCATACCGGTCGGAAAGCCATCCTGAAGTCGTTGTACCAATAAAATTAAAAATTCCCATAATTGCCAAATACGAAGACGCAACAACAATGCCTATATTGTTGTCTGCGCAGAAGGGAATAAAATGTTGTCCAATAATTCCTGCAGTCGTCAAACCACAAATGAAAAATGTAGTTGCCAGAATCCAAAAAGCTGGATGTTTGATCCCTTCGTATAATGCATTGAATGTCATTCTTAGAACATTTGATACATCCGCCTCTGGAGGTTCAAAGATTTTTTCATCTCCGTAGGCTGGCAAATCTAATTCAGACGGCCAATCTTTTGAAAATAAGATAAATAAAACACCACACAGCGATGCTCCAATTAAACCGGGGAGCACCGCTAAACGCCAATCATAGCTAGTCGTTATCCATGCCATAAAAGGTACAAAAATCAATTGTCCAGCCGCGAAAGATGAGGTGAGAATGCCTATTACCAATCCACGCCTTGCAGTAAACCAGCGCGTGGCAACCGTTGCCGCCAAGCTCAAACCAATAATACCTGATGCTACTCCCAAAATTAACCCAATGCTGAACAATATATGCCACTTTTCATAGGCAAAAATGGTTAATAATAATCCTAAAACTTGTAATGAAACGGCAATATGTACAATTTTTGATACGCCAAATTTTAACATCAGTGACGCCCCAAAAGGGCACATGATAGCAATTACGAAGTACATAAGGCCAGTTGCCAACGAAAAATCTGAAATTTCCCATCCGTAGGCCTGCGTCATAGGCAAGATAAGGATTTGTGGTGCGCTACCAACCGCTGTCGAAACGATAGAGAATAAAAACGCTATTGTGCCCATAACCCAAGCATAATGGATACCAAACCGATCAAGATACATTTTCAACTGATTAGCTAACATTTTTCGAAAAAGTCCACTCGCTGTTTTATTTGGAAAATTTTAACTAAGGTGAAAATGGTAAATCAAGCGTAAAATTTAAGTCATTGAACTTAAGCGCGACGTAGGACGAGAAAAGATGTCGATTTTTTGAATATCTTGGTGCTATCAGACGAATGAGAACTAGCATCGGATTGCTGGCGCAGCCTAAATCTATGCTCTTAATAATTGAAGCCACTCGGCGAAAGCAGCGGCGCAGTTCAGCTTGGAACTGAGGCGTGAGGAAAGGTGGCGTTACCAAACAAAATTATCCTTGAATGAATCTACAACTCTAATACTAAAGGCCCGTGGTCCGAGGCGTGGGGCCTTACAATAGTGGTGAGAGGTCCTTAGCCCTACAGATTAAATGTAGCGATTAGGCGCAGAAACTCCTACCGCCGGTCCTCGGACCGCGGCCCGAGCAAAACCATCCAATGCCAACTGAGCCAAGGCAACACTTTAGAGAGGACGAGGGTGTGTGCCCTATGGTC
>Ga0206125_10005574_pt1 | contig 10584 bp, 10 predicted proteins | sample Helgoland_Spring_4_FD_148598 | JGI IMG/M metagenome (GOLD analysis project Ga0206125, IMG submission 148598) | Pelagic subsurface seawater microbial communities from Kabeltonne, Helgoland, North Sea - Helgoland_Spring_Bloom_20160331_1 | ecosystem: Environmental > Aquatic > Marine > Epipelagic ...
ACAAGGTTTCTTTTTTTTAGTTGCCTAGATCGTTGCCTTTTCTCTCTAAAAATCTTATTCAAATGCTAAGTTACCAATCTGAAGTTTTAGCGAACCATAAAAACCCAAAAAATAACATTGAGGGTGTTTGTAAAAGATCGTGAAACTGCATGGAGGTAATTACAATCACTACATACCCTAGTAGTCTTATGAATCGTTTATTAGCTTTTTTCATAGTTGTTAATTTTATAGGTTAATAGATAGATTTTAATCACTAGAATCACAAATACTATGGGTTCTATAATCAAAAAGATCCATATGTTGAGTTCTTGGTAAGTCATTCCTAACAGTTTACTTGCTATTTGCAAAAGTCTTACGGATTGGTCAAATACTTCGTTCATAATCAATTAGTTAATTTATTATACCTAATCTTGGTTGGGGGAGTTTACATTTAGGTTCTTTTGGGGGAGGTTTATAGTAGGTGGTGAACATTCACACATTTTAGGATTCAAAAAAATTATTTCATATTAAATACTCATATTTTTGATATTTATTTTATAAAATTGTATGGTCTATAATAAAAATGAAATTGACTGTATTAAAGAGGTGTCATATTTCTAAACACTGAATGGGAATTTTTTGCAATGGAGCAAATTGCGATATTTATATCGTAAAGGAATCAGAAAAAAAAGCTCTTAAATGACATAAGTAATGCTCCAAGAAATCTAATGAAAAAATTGTATTATTGTGAAAATAAGAATGATGAAAAAACTACTCATACTCTCCGCTTTATTTATTTTTGGCTGTTCAAATACTCCAGAAAAACCAACAACCACTATTTTTGTTTGGAATTACTATACTACATACGATGAGCTTGATGAAAAAACAACATTTAAGTCTAAAGTATATTCAACTACCCAAAATAATTTTGATTTTCCATATGGTGATGCAAAGTATTTTTTAGAAATTAAAACAATAATACCAGATAACATAAAAACCTTTGATGAATATTTGTATTACTCAAGCAGGACACAAACAAACCTCATTAACATAAAGTGCTCAGGATGTCCACTTTACGATTATGATAGGCAAAGTTTAAAATACAAAATTGACAAAAAAAAACCTGATATCTATACTGGATACTCTGCTGTTAAGGATAATGATGAATTAAATAAATACTCATTTATTCCAGATATTGGGGCTGATGGGTTTGTCAAAAATATTTTAGGTGAGCAAAATCATACTAAATTATTAATTGAATTTCCTACACTTGGCAAGGGAAATAAACAAATAAGCTTTAATATTAGTAATTTTAATTTATTAGATGTAATTAAGAGAAATCACTTCAGTGATGATAAGAAAACAAACCCTAAAGCTGAAAAATTGTCTCCATCTTCAGCTAAAGAAATTATTGAGATTCCTGAAGCTGATACAAATTATCAAAAAGCAATCATTAATGATGAGGAAATAAATATCGAAAATATATTTGGTGTTTGGGAAGGAATCCAAGAGCCTTATTATTTATTAGATAAATTTGGAGATTATATAGAAATTAGAGGGAAGCGAGTACTTATTCCAGAAGTTAAATATTCGTTTTTATTAGAAGAAAATAATCAATTAAGTATCAAACAAAGGAGTGACGGTAGTTCTTATAATTATTCAGGAACGTATGGTTTAGTCAATTCAAATGATAATAATTTAAATTTGAGCTGTCAGGCAATACACGATAAGTACGCATCTTTAGATTTGGATATTGAGTATGATAAAAAAAATGATTTTATAAGAGTTTCAACTAAGGATAAAACACCAAATTTTAATCTAACAAGAAAAGGAACTATCACCTCAAGTTTAAATACTTTAAAAACAGCAATCATTAATGTAGATAATCTTAATTTTAGAAGTACACCTGAGATTTCTGATAACATTATTGGAACTTTAAAATTTGGGGAAAAAGTTATTTTTGTAGATTCCATATCAATTGAGTCAAATAATATAAAAAAAGGTACATTAAATAAGAATATTATAGTTGATTTTAAAGGACGAAAATATAATTTTAATAAACATAAAGTTGTAGAAATTGATGGTCCAAATGGAGATTATGCTCTAGTAGTAAATATTGAAGTTGGAAATGGGGAATATATATTAGCCTCCATTCCGATATCAGATATAGACTTGTCCAATAAAACAACCTGGGCGAGAATAAAAAAAGGCAATAAAAAAGGTTATATATATTATAAATTTTTAAATTTTAATTAAATACAATATTTTTGACTCGGTTAAGAAATAGTCAAGATTATTAAATGTCAACATTTAAATCAAAAAATTAATTCAACACAAATGAAAAAAATAATTTTAATATTTTTTTTAATTACATCTGTTTACATGTATTCTCAAGAAGAAAAATATGATGATAAAACAGAAGAAATTAATTCTCCAACAAATCCTTTGGTCAGAAAGAGTGATTATAAAAATTACATTTATACTCATGATTCCATCAAGACTATGCGTTTTATTACTCAAAAGAAGTTTTCCCTTCTGGAATTTACAGAGTTAAGCGAAAGGATATATCAAATTAAAGCTCTTAACAATAGGAAGAAAAAAATAATAACAATAGAATATGACTATTCTGATAATTTTGATATTATTTCTTTGACTGATTTTAAGAAAATTTTTTCTCCAATAAATGCGTTGGTCAGCATGAGAGATTACAAAAAATACATTTACGATTACGATAAAAAAAGTATTGAAAGTCCCAAATTTTTTATTTTGGAATTTACAGAGATAAGCGAAAGGAAATATCAAATTATAGCTTTAATTAATATGACGGAAAAAAGATTTACAAAAATATATGACTGTTCTGATAATGATATAATGTCTTTTTCTGATTTTGAAAAGTACGAAATTAAAAGACGTTTAAAATCTAAAGAATCACAAAAACAAGAATTTAAAGAAAAATTAAAACAAATTCCAGAAACAGAAACGACTATCGAGCGTTCAGAAACAGATGATTTTGCAAATGAAATCGAAATAGCTGAAATAGGTGAAGAAATTGAAGAGACATTAGAACAACCAATTCCTTTTATGATGGTTGAAGATCTTCCTGTATTTCCGGGTTGTAAAGGACGTAAAGCAGAATTAAAATCATGTTTCAGTAAAATGGTTGGAGAGCATGTTTCTACAAAATTTAATTTTAATCTTTTAAATGAATTAGGATTGGATGCAGGTAGGAAAAAAGTTCTTATTGCTTTTAAAATTAATAACAAAGGAAATGTAGTAAATATTAAAGTAAAAAAAGTGCCACACCCTAGGATTGAAAAGGAGGTTGTGAGAGTTATGAAAATGTTACCTACAATGAAGCCAGGAAGACAAAGGGGAAGAGCTATTGGCGTGAGTTATAACTTTCCACTTATATTTATTGTAGAGGAAAAATCGAAAAAGAATAATTGATAGATGATAGTTGTAAAAAACTAATTATAAATTAGTCATTTAAACAATAATCATTTTCTACAATGTTCGAACTTTTATGTAAACAAAAAAGTCTCACATTTCTGTCAAGCTTTAAGTGATCCAAACTTGTTCAGTACACTGAAGTATTGATATCTAAAGAAGTAGATCTTGTTGAATTTCAGAATGATTTATTTGAATCAAATTTAAAAGTCAATTTTATTCTTGACACATTTTAACTTTTAACTTCATGAATGTAAATTTTTATATTTAACTTATGGATAATCTTTTTGATGCTTGTGTAGAATTTTTAAGATGGCTTGGTGACATAGTTGGTCTTAGCTATAAAGAAATTAATATTTGGATTTTTGTAATTATTGAACCTATTATTTTCATTCTAATGTTGCTTTGGATCTTAAAATTGAAAAAAAAACTTAATAAATTAAAAAATAAATAGCCCCTTTTTTAGTGTAAATAAGAATGAAAGATGAAAAAATACACAGCTAACTACTCGCATAGCAATCATAACTTTGTGATTCAGAACTTAAAAGGGGAACGAATCAGCAATGAGTATTTACCTGTAATCTGTATTTTAAAGAATATTCTACAAAGAGGAAAACCAACACTACTATCAAATTATCTACAAGAAGAATTAGGACAGATTCATAGAACTCCTGATTTCATAAGTCCATATCCTCTTATAGATTTAGAGCAACCAAATTGGGAACGAATTATAAGAGGAGATGAAAAGGGTAATTATTATCCTGCTAAAAAATTCTTTGATGAGCTAATACCAAAATACTTAGGAGAATATAAATTTATTCAACAACTGATAATTCCTGAAATTCCAATAAATGAAATTACTAAGGTTGATGTTGACGAGTATGAAAATCAACAAGTTGATTTTTATCTACCACAAGCATATTTAATAATTGAAATAGATGGATCTCAACATGAGAATAATAAACAGAAGGATGCTATTCGTGATTATCATACTGCTAAATATGGGATTCAAACAGTTCGAATAAAAACCGTTGATTTAGAATCTGAAAATGAGATCTTCCTCCAGAAAATAACAGAAATTAAAGACCGAATAGATAAAGTAAATTCAAAACAACAAACTCGAAAAGAGAAGGAAAAGTCATTGATTACTATGTCTGATTACCAATCAGCTTACGAAAATGGAATTGATTTTGAGAACTCTAATTACAGAGCAACTGCAATAATTCGATTTCAATTATTGATTTTAGAATTACTTGAAAATGGACTATTAAACTTCAAAAATAATTGGAAGATTGAAATACTTTCAAGAGATATTATGGGCTTTGAAAAAATAGCCATTGAGGATTTAATGGTTTGGTTTACACATTTATTTCAACTTCATAAGATTGAATTCGAAAAGCCGAAAATTTCTGTTTCTAATGTTAAATCTGCTGATAATTTTTCAAAGAATAAATCAGTCAAAATTGATTTTAGTCTTACAAAAAGATATACGGATGAATTCCAGACAAACTCTAATGTCATTTATGTTAGAACAGATTATTTGGATGAATTCATATATTTCAAAAAAGGTGATTCAAGAGATAATTTAAAATTTAGCTCATTTGAACCATATGATTATTTCAAGATTTCAACCACAAATACTATAAAGTACAAATTGAAATTTGGAAGAGAAGAAAAAGACGAAAACTCACTTCTATTTCTTGTTTGGAATATCTTCTTGCAAAATGATGAAAGTCTTGACTTTAATACTCTTAGCTTTCGAGAGGGACAATTGCCAATCATTGCAAATGCATTATCAAAAAATGATACGATAGGATTGCTTCCAACAGGAAGCGGGAAATCAGTTTGTTATCAACTTTCCGCAATTCTACAACCTGCAATAAGTTTCGTGGTTTGTCCAATCAAATCTTTAATGTATGACCAAAAAGCAGATTTATATTCAGCCTTCTTTTCAAGAATCAATCACATAACAAGTGATGATGATGGAGAAGATAAAGAAAAAATCCAAAATGAATTTAGACAAGGAAAATATTTCTTCATTTTCATATCACCAGAACGATTTCAACTGAAAACTTTTCGCCAATATTTTAGTGCTGTAAATAAGGAATTTAATATTGCATATGCTGTGATTGACGAGGTTCATTGTCTTTCAGAATGGGGGCATGACTTCAGAACTTCTTATCTAAATTTATCCAATGCCATTCAAAGACACACTAATGATTTTAATTGGCTTGGACTAACTGCTACCGCTTCAATAAACGTTCTTAAAAATATTCAAATTGAATTTGGCACAAAGCATGAAGACGTTAAAACTCCTCTTAACTTCACAAGAAGAGAGTTGGAGTTTACAGTAATTGATGATGAAAATAATAAACCCAAAGTAATCAACACTCAACTCGAAATATTAAAGGAAGAAATTGGGGCATTAACAGAAAATGGAAAAAATTCAAAATGTGGGATTATTTTTACACCTACTGTAAATGGGAAAAACGGATGTTATCAATTATCTCTTAAATTGAGAGAGCATTTCGAGATAGATATAAAATACTATTCAGGTTCTATCCCCAAAGTTAATCAAACACCTATAATGGGAGAAAAAAAATTCAATGAATACAAACAATCTGTTCAGAAAGAATTTAAGAATAATGAATTTTCCTTGTTGACTGCAACAAAAGCATTTGGAATGGGTTTAAATAAAGGTAATGTACATTACACTTTTCATTATGGTATTCCGGGTTCAATGGAATCACTATATCAAGAAGCTGGAAGAGCAGGAAGAGACAAAAACAAGTTTAAATCTAGTAAAGCCAAATGTTTTGTGCTTCTTTCAAAATCAAATGATGATAGGGTATTAGATCAGATTTGGGATAGAAACACTCCCTTGTCGAAGGTAAATGAACTACAAAGGCAAACCAATGGAGATATCAATACAAACTTGTATTTATTCTCTTTAGGTTTAGATATCATAAAAAAAGAATTTGAGATAATAAATAATTTATTTACAAAATATGCAGTATCAAACAAAAAAAACGTACGTGTAAAAGGAGATGATATTGGGGCAAAAAAAGCAAAAACAGAAAAAGCAATTTATCGTTTAAGTCAACTCGGTATTATAGAAGATTGGACTATTAATAATTTTTTTAGAGGAGGCGAGTTTGATGTTGATTTTAGTAATTATTCAGCAAATAGTATTAAAGAATCACTGTTAAAAACAATTAAATATTACGATTCTGAATTTTCTCTAAAGCATATCTCCAAATCAAATAATAAAGAGAATAACATCTACAGAAAAATCATAAATGAAGAGAAGTATTCAGCATTCGAAAAATATGTATTAATACTTTTACAATGGGCATATCAACATTTTGCATACAACAGAAAACAATCTCTAAAAAATATTTATGAGTTATGTGGTAACTTTAAAGATACTGAACAGGGTAAAATAGAATTCAAGAATAGTCTTGAAGCTTATTTTAAATTTTCTGACAAAAGTTATTTACTTCAGCATATTGCTGAGAATCCAAAAGATTACCAAAAGTGGTTCGAAGTTTTTTTTCAAATGGATAAAAATATAATTTCAAATAAGTTTATAACTGTTAGACAACAAAAACACCTTAGAGATAATTTAAGTCGTTTTCTTGAAAGCTATATGAATAATACGGGCTTAGATCTAATTAGTGGTCTTGTTCGTTTATTTCTAGATGATTATAAAAATTCAGATGGTCGAGGTAGGTTTGAAACTTCATTGGAACAAATACAAAATTATGAATATGCGGATAAAGAATTTATTTTCCAGCAAATTCTTAAACTAGGTCAAAAATTGAGCAACAATAACAAAAGTTATTTAGCCGAATCACTTTATAAGTTCTTCAATTCACAAGAATTTCTTCTTAAAATTTATAAATCATTAGGTGATTCATTCTCAATGACAACTCTAATTGAACATGGGAATAATAGATTAAAAACAATTAACAAGAAAATTTATGGCGGATTTAGAAAAGTTGGATAACGTTATCAAAGAACTCGAAATTCAATCGAATGATTTGAAAGACTTTAATAAGGCATATTCAGAAATAGGAAAGCTTAAAGATCAAATTTCTAATAGTTTATTAATACTAAAAGAAAATAATGACAGTTTTAGTAAGATTTCGGTTGAAGTAAGGTCAAGATTAGAAGAAACCAAAAAACAGATTAAAAGTCTTGAAAGTGAACTTTTGAAGAAGATTCAAGAACTTTACCAAGACAATAAGAATTTTCAAAAGGAATTGGACGCTTCATTAATTACTCGACTTGACAAGCATAAGTCAGATATTCAGGTAGAAATTAGGAATGAAGGGTCTCAAATACAACGAAGTTTTGAAACTACTTTAGACACGAATTTCAACTCAATGGAAACAAAATTAAAGGAGCTTTTTGATGTGCAGTTCAAGCAGTTAAACATGTTGAAAGTACTAATATTTATAACCATTGGCATTGGTATTGGTTTAGCAATTGGACTCTTTTTTAAATAGCTACTGCAAGTTCAATCACTTCGTGATTCTACTTTTTATGGTTTCAAATAGATTTCCAACACTTCGTTTCTTCAATCAATTCAAAAATCAATCAAATCATAATTAATATTTTTACGTTCTATAAACTTAGTCACATAGGATGTTATTTTTTGATTATCATAAACACTTTGCCAATCACCCACTGCAAAGCTTACAGAATCATTAAAGTCTTTATAGGTTATATCTTTATTTGATGCAATAAGACTATGTGTATGTGAATTTCTAGGGTCTCCTTTATCCCATTCAGTAACATAGAACACTCTATAAACACATGGATGCTTTGCAGTGATTTGCTTCATCCAATTACGGACAGTCATATAATTTGTTTTGTAGGGAGATCTAAAGGTTGCAAAATAATTCCATTGATAAGAATTTAACCACTTTGCATAATGATGATTGACCATAATTTTGAGTTTAGATAATAGCAGATATTAAGGCTATTGAAGCCATTATTTATTGTTAAAAATGTTGCTTTGAGACTTTTTAATGCTACGAATTGTAAAAATTATACAATCTTCTTTGTTGAATTGTACTAGAAATATCGGGTAATACTATAGAAAACCTATCTATAATTAATAGATGTTTGTAAAAAAGCGGGGTAATAGTGCTAAATTACAGTGGTAAAAACCACCTTCTTGTAAATGCACGATTAACCCACCCTTTTGTATTTTAAGCTTTTGAACTCTTCAAGGTTCTCTTCAAAATCATTTCTATTGATGTGGTACATACCTCTACCACCAACTCTGTGTGCTTTAATCTTTCCACATTTGATATAATCCCTAATAGTCCTGGGCTGAACACTTAATTCATGAGCGACTTCCTTTGTGGTCATGTATTCTGGCTTTTCAGCTTCTTTTGTAATACTTAAAGCTATCTTTATTACTTCTTTGAGTAAAGATTTATCTAAATACTCGTTTTGTTCATTTTTGATTTTCATAATGATTAATTTTTTTAATTCACGCACACTTGTGGATACGTTCACTTCAATGATACAGCTATAAAAATTTAGATCCAAGAAATCAAAATGCACAAAAGGTCTTTACAATACACTTTAAAAACCGTACCAAAGTTTTAAAAATCAAAAATTTACCAAAAAGACGTCAGATTGAAGATGATGTCGATGAAAAAGTGATCAAAACAGAACATGTTATTATGCGATTTTAAGCACAGATTCATTACCCCAAACTTGTTCCATGAACTTTTGAGAATCTGTTACTGTTGGTCTATAATATGAATTGAATGTTTTGATAGACTTGTGACCCGTAATGCTCATGATAGCTTTGGGTGGAATTCCTTTATTCAACATTACAGTAACAAAAGATCTTCTTGCAGTATGGGTACTTATCCGTTCATATTTGGGCTGCTTTAACTCAATAATATCATTTCCAATTCGTTTTGTACTTGTCACTATTTGAGTAAAACCAACAGCTTTACAAGCTTCTTTTAAATAATCTCTAAATTTCTGATCTGAAATTGTTGGTAATCTATAATCGTATTTTTTCAAAATAGATTTTGATATCGATGTCAAAGGAATTGTAAGATGTTTGGACTTATCCTTGGTTTCTCTTAGTAAAATGAAATCATTCTGAATATTTGACCTAGAAACTCGCTTAAAATCGCTGTAACGCATTCCAGTCAAGCAACCAAAAACAAATACATCTCTAACGCGTTCTAATTTTGAGCTCTGAAAGACAAACTTGTATAACTGTATTATTTCCTCATGAGTCAAAACCTCCTGATGCGTTACCTCACGTTTAATTTTAAACTTCTCAAATGTATTATTTTTAGTGTATTGATTTTCTAAAGCATAATTTAAAAAGGCTTTTATTAATCCAATGTTTCTACCAAAGGTATTGACATTGTGTTTTTTTATAGTTTCACAATAGTTTTTAAAATTAGCATACCACTTCATAGTAACTGAAGAGAATTGAACCTTACCATGAATATCTTCAAATTCTTTAATTAACTTTAAAATTCTTTGGTTAAGTTTTTTAGTACCTTTATTCCAATCGCCTAACTTAAATTTATATTCTACATACTCATCAAATACGGTCTCAAAATCATTATTTCGTTTTACACGTTTAAATTCTTGATTAAAGCAGTCTTTTAAAGCCTTTTTAGTGACAATATCCTCCGTTGCAGCACATTGCGCATGAAAACTCCTAAACAGCTTTGTATAGCGATCTAGTTGCCCGCTGATAAGATTGTAAGTAATTTGTTCATCTTTGACTTTTGACTTCTTTGGATATTGGTTACTTTTATCCCAATATTGAGGATGGATTCTTTCTCCTGTAGAGTAGACAAAACGTTCTCCATTTTTAAGATTTGCATAAAATAGAATAAGGGATTCGTTTTTGGAATTAGGTGTTTTTAATTTAAAGTTCATGATCTTGTTTTTTAATTAATAAATAATAGTTGCCTGAATCGTTGCCTAAAACAACGATACCATAACAATACAAACATAGTCGTTTGTATTCGTAATTAACTGATAATAAGATATTTAGATGTTTTTTGTATGTGTAGATATACATTTACATACATTGTTGAGTAGAGCCTTCCTCTCTGCAAAAGAAAACTCGCAACGAAAGTTGCGAGTTTTTTATTTTTG
>Ga0206125_10005578_pt1 | contig 10579 bp, 9 predicted proteins | sample Helgoland_Spring_4_FD_148598 | JGI IMG/M metagenome (GOLD analysis project Ga0206125, IMG submission 148598) | Pelagic subsurface seawater microbial communities from Kabeltonne, Helgoland, North Sea - Helgoland_Spring_Bloom_20160331_1 | ecosystem: Environmental > Aquatic > Marine > Epipelagic ...
GTACCTTGAGTACCTGTTGTACCTTGTGAACCAATAGTACCTTGAGTACCTGTTGTTCCTTGTGAACCAATAGTACCTTGAGTACCTGTTGTACCTTGTGAACCAATTGTTCCTTGAGTACCTGTTGTACCTTGTGAACCAATAGTACCTTGAGTACCTGCACCTGTTGTTCCTTGTGAACCAATAGTACCTTGTGTACCTGTTGTACCTTGTGAACCAATAGTACCTTGAGTACCTGTTGTTCCTTGTGAACCAATTGTTCCTTGTGTACCTGTTGTACCTTGTGAACCAATAGTTCCTTGAGTACCTGTTGTTCCTTGTGAACCAATTGTTCCTTGTGTACCTGTTGTACCTTGTGAACCAATTGTTCCTTGAGTACCCGTTGTACCTTGTGAACCAATAGTACCTTGAGTACCTGTTGTACCTTGAGAACCAATAGTACCTTGAGTACCTGTTGTTCCTTGTGAACCAATAGTACCTTGAGTACCTGCACCTGTTGTTCCTTGAGAACCAATAGTACCTTGTGTACCTGTTGTTCCTTGTGAACCAATTGTTCCTTGAGTACCTGTAGTACCTTGTGAACCGATTGTTCCTTGTGTACCTGTTGTACCTTGTGAACCAATAGTACCTTGAGTACCTGCACCTGTTGTTCCTTGAGAACCAATAGTACCTTGAGTACCTGTTGTTCCTTGTGAACCAATAGTACCTTGAGTACCTGTTGTACCTTGTGAACCGATTGTTCCTTGTGTACCTGTTGTACCTTGTGAACCGATTGTTCCTTGTGTACCTGTTGTACCTTGTGAACCAATTGTTCCTTGTGTACCTGTTGTACCTTGTGAACCGATTGTTCCTTGTGTACCTGTTGTTCCTTGTGAACCAATAGTACCCTGAGTACCTGCACCTGTAGTACCTTGTGAACCGATTGTTCCTTGTGTACCTGTTGTTCCTTGTGAACCAATAGTACCTTGAGTACCTGCACCTGTTGTTCCTTGAGAACCAATAGTACCTTGTGTACCTGTTGTACCTTGTGAACCAATAGTACCCTGAGTACCTGCACCTGTTGTTCCTTGAGAACCAATAGTACCTTGTGTACCTGTTGTACCTTGAGAACCGATTGTTCCTTGTGTACCTGTTGTACCTTGAGAACCAATAGTACCTTGTGTACCCGTTGTACCTTGTGTACCTGTTGTTCCTTGTGAACCAATAGTACCTTGTGTACCTGTTGTACCTTGAGAACCGATTGTTCCTTGTGTACCTGTTGTACCTTGAGAACCAATAGTACCTTGTGTACCCGTTGTACCTTGTGTACCTGTTGTACCTTGTGAACCAATAGTACCTTGAGTACCTGCACCTGTTGTTCCTTGAGAACCGATTGTTCCTTGTGTACCTGTTGTTCCTTGTGAACCAATAGTACCCTGAGTACCTGCACCTGTTATTCCTTGATTACCTTTAATACCTTGTATTCCTTGAATACCTTGAATACCTGTTATACCTTGAATACCTTGAATGCCCTGCAGACCAGTAGCACCTCTGGCACCTGGGTGGTTAACTTTAACTACTTTAGTATCAGCTAATGCTATATTTACTTCAGTACAATTGGAGCTAATTTGTACAGATCTACAATTACTTCCACCATTACAATTATTACCACCACAATTATTACAAGCCATTTATTATTTTTTTTGTCTTATGTTCCATCAATATTAACTAATTGTAACTTCATTTGATAATCTAACAACTCCCATAAGTAATCTTGTTACTGTGGTACAATCTCCACTTCCAGACATTAATTCTAAATCATAATGTCCTTCATTAAAAGTTAATTGTGAAGAAGATGCTGCTGAGATGTAAACTCCTATAGATCCAGATGATAAAGGTTTAGGGTAACCTTGGGCAGAAACTGAACCGCTTAAATTTAAACCTGTACCACAAGGTCCTAAACTACTACTTAAAGTTATAAATAATTGGCTATCCCTATTTTGAGATTGTCTAATAGACATTCTAGCAGAATATCCAGTTAAATTTATAGGGGTACAATCTCCACCATTATATATTACTTCAAAATCAGTAGTAGCACCCTGCTCTATAACAAAAGAATATCTACCTGCTGCCATAATTTTTGTTATAAATATTATAAAATAGAAGTAAATTAATGGTATCCATTTAGTAATTCTAATAAATCATCAATAGCATTATGTCTGTGGGAATCCTCTAATACACACTTAAAAACATATTCAGAATTTGTTAATTTAGCCATATCATGGTATGCAGAATAATTTTTGTCTTTTAAATCCATTTGGTAAGAATCTCCACAAAATAACATTTTAGAATCTTTACCTAGTCTACCAATAGCCATCGCTAATTGTGAACGGGTTAAATTTTGGAATTCATCTACAATAACAATAGCATTATCAAATGTTCTACCCCTAAAATGAGCTAATGAAACTAATTCAATAGATTCTTCCTTTTCCATTTTTTCTAAAATTATGGGTTTATTATAAATTTTTTTCATATTAGAACGAATAGGTACTAACCAAGGTTCCATTTTTTCTCTTTCAGAACCTGGTAGAAATCCATTATCTTCAGTAGATATAGTAGGTCTTGTAATTATAATCTTATTACATTGTCTTTTAAAAAATTGATCTAAAGCAATTTGAACAGCCAATAATGTTTTACCAGATCCTGCTTTTCCAACTATAAAATTAAAAGGATGTTTTAATATTTCTGTTTTTGCTTTTTTTTGTTCTTCTGATAGACTTAGCGAAAATCTTACTGATCCTTTAGGTGGTGATTTTGATATATTATTTTTAGGCATAATTTATTTTTATTAATTTATCTAATCCTGCGTTTATGTGCATTGTTTCTTCTAATAATAATTCAAATGTAAATCTTTTATCTAAGGGTAAAACTAAATCTACTTGTGACCCCCATCTTATTAAACTAAATCTTTCATTTTGTGTACATAAGTCCCCTTGCTGTTTAAAGGGAGCTATTACATTTACATCTTCATCTGCAATTTGTACTATATAATATGTATAATCTAAAAACGAGTTATAAACACTATTAAGTACTCTTTCATTATATTTAAGATAATCCATGTTATTAGGATTAATTACTTTATTTAGAATATCTTTTTCAACAGCCAACATAGGTTTATTTGTAGATTCTATAGGTTCTAAACGATTATATTTAATTGTACCACTATAAGGAATTCTATTTATATGTACATCATAAAATGACATAAATATTCCTATAACTAATGAGGGTTTATTATAATCTTTATTTCCTACTACATCTTGGAGTGTATAATCTATACCTTTAATTTCAAGTACTTGTTCACCAGGTAATACCATTTTTTGATATAATATAGTTCCATCTGCTGGGCTATAGAAATGTTCATTATCTATATAAGTAGGTCTTATAGGATCCCTAAAGAAAAAATTATTACTTAATTCTCCAACAGGCATTTTAGATAATTCCTTTACTTCTCCATTCAACCAATCTTCTAATTTTTCAGCCATTAAAGAAGAGTTTTAAAATGATCAATCCTATTTAAATGCATTACCATACAACTTAACATAGCTCCTGACTTCATATATTCAGATAAATTAAAGATTACAGGTTCCATCCCTTCATCAGAACATATTTTTTCTAATGAAGCTATTTTATGTTTTTCACCACCATAAAATTCATCTCCCCTTTTCATTTCTGATATATTTGATGCACATAATATCATATTTCCTAATCTAACAGAATTAGCCATTCCATACATAGAATCATCAACATTTATGTCTATAATATTAGTATAACGTGATATTTTAGCTAACTCAATTTTATCATATAACTCCGTACAAATCATAGTTGATCGCGTATTTAACGGGAAAATACTACAATCTAAATGGTACATATATTCGTCAACCATTTTAACTTTTATAACTTCCATATTAAAATTTTCTTCCATCCAATGGTAGGTTTTTATATCTGAGCGAATGCCATATCCTCCTATATAAACATTATCTTTTAAATATTTTATATCTGCTTCACCCTCCCATTTATGGGGTGAAATATGAGTATTATAACCCATTTGTTTAAAGAATTTTTCACCTACATATTCTTCTCCTTGTCTTGGAGGTGAAGTGTAATTAGATAGTAAGATGTGATTTTTATCTTTAATGTGTGGTAATTGTAAACCTAAATTTGCTACATAAATTAAATCTTGGAAATTACCTTCTGCAGGTAATAAATATACTAATGATTGTCCGGCCATAAAGTTATATAAGTCCATAAACTGCTTATATGCTTTTGGTCTATTTATTGATAATTCTTTTTTAGACATTTCTTTCATCCAAACATTATTAGGATCGTCTGTTGAAAAAGTATGGGGGAAATTCATTATGTAACTTTGAATAGGTAACTGTGAAGGAGTTTCTTTCATTTTAATAACTATTTTGTTGGGTATAAATATACAAAACCTATATTAGACAAACAAATAATTATAAAAAAAAAGCCCCGCTAATGCGGGGCTTCTTTAAATATAAATTAAGATACTATTAAATAGTATTTAATCCAGATACTTTAATTAAACCATAGTATTCTGGTCTTAACATTTTCTTAGCGTATCTAGTCAATAGACCTTTACGTGGTGTGAAAGTGTTAGGATCGTATACCATTGGAGTCATAATTAATGGAATGTATGGAGCAAATACTGCACCAGCTTCTAAAAATTGTGTTCCTCTGTATCCAAGTAAAATTTGATTTTCAGTCATATAAGGATTCTTATATACTTGATATCTACCATTTAACTGACCAACTTTCTGTACACCAAATGCGTAAGAACCTTTAGCAGCATCACCATCAGAAGTAGAAGCAAATCCTGGGATTGATTCTAATACTGTTCCAATTGTTGGAGAACAAACTAGGAAACTAGCACCTCCTCTAAGAGTTTTCTGGTGGATAATGTTAGATAATTTTTGGATCTTAGTTCCTAATGTTTGGAACCATTGTCCTTGTGAATTATAAAATCCTAAATTAGTTGAAGTTCCAACAGCATCTTGAGAAATAGACTCATTATTAACTGCTGACCATGTTTCCGTTCCTGCATTAGCAGATTCGATTAACATATCAAGAATTTCTAAGTCAATTTCTAATGAAATATATTCACTCATAATTGAAGTTAATTCAGCTTCAGCATCTAAAGAATGGTAAGCATTTAAATCTTGAGCAAACTCAGGAGTCCAAACTGCTTTCAATTTTTTAGTTTTAGCTACAATAGCTTCACTTGACATTTGAACATTAACTTGAGGAATAGCAATAGGACTATTATCATTATTTAAGTTAGTATTACCTTCTTCAAAATCACCTCTATCAGCATCAGTTGGCTGTAATGATTGAGAAACTACTGCAGTAATAGGTGTTCCAACTCCAATAGATGAAGAAATAACTAAGAACTGTAAATCAGTACCTACAACTTTAGTGTATGCTGGTAAAGTAACATCTGCATAAGCACCAGCTGCACCCCCTTCTGGAATTGTAAATAAAGTAAATGATCTAACTGCTTCTGCATCATAGTTAGTATCTAAACCTGCAATTGGGAAGCTTATAGTTCTGTAATCAGAAGTAGTTTGAGCTCCAGCTAATGTAAATGAAGATGAAAGAGCTCCATCATAATTAGCGTCAGCCCAAGAGGCAGTAGCTACAACAGCTGCTGCACTTGTAGATGCAGTTAATTGAGTAGAGTAAGTATATCTACCTGTACCATAAAGACCACCTGTGTTTGTGTTACCAAACGTACCAGCTGGGTCAGTAGTACCATATAAAGAATTAGTAGCAGTAAATGGTGACTTAGTAGTACCATATTGGAAATCTAGGAAAAATACTAGACCTGAAGGAAGATTCATTGGTTGAACCGAAACAAATTCTTTTGCTGCGATTTGACCAAATACCTTTCTTACTAATGGAAGAGCAACGCCCGCCCACTGTGCTCCTGTTCCAGGAGTAAATGTACCAGCACCTGCACCCCCACCTGTAGTAGAAGTTTCAGTTACTAGCTGTTTAGCTTGATTTTCAAGTAACATTGACATATTGTTACTATCATTATCAGTTAAACCTTCAAGTAAGCCTGTTTTAGCCCACTTGGACGCTAATCTTGCTGCATCACTTTGTAGTGACTTGTAAGGGTTAGCGCTTTCTAATAAAGTGTTTAATTGTGACATTTTAATTTTTTTAGTCGTTATTAATTAATTTTAATTTTTAAATTATACCTGCAAGTTTCTTAAATCTATCTACCATAAGATTAGATTCAACAATTGGTTTAGCATTAACTTTCTTTGGACCCATACCTACAGATTTAGAAGCCATACCTATACTTTCATTAACTGATTTTTTAGCTTTTTTCTCAGCTAATCCATCTTTTAATGTTTCATATATTAATTTTGCTTCTTTAACTGTATCGGCTTTGTCAAAAGAAGTTAAAACTTTAACTTTGTTGTTTTCACTTAAGTTTTTAGATTTGAAAATCTTGTTAGTGTACAATAATTTTGCATTAAGTAAATTGATTTCATTTAACTCATTTCTTAGAGTTTCAACAGTAGCATAAGCTTCTTTTAGTTCATCCTCTTTTTCTTCAAGTTTAATATCATCAATTTCCTTTTTAGCATCCGCTTTAGCGTCTTTGATACCATCTTTGTATCCTTTTTCTTCAGCGTCAGTTCTTGCGTCTTCATCAATGGTTACGTCTTCGTCTATTTCAACTTCAACTTCATCATCAACTTCAACTTCATCCTCAAATTCTTCGCCTGCTTCTAATTCACCAGCAGCAACCATATCTGAGATTACGTCTTCAATAAAAGATTTTAGATCATCATCTGTCATGTCTTCAAGATCAATTTCTTCATCGTCTTTATCATCTTTCTCGTCCTCCATACCGTCAAGATATCCTTCTTCTTCGGCATCAGTACGTTCATCTTCTTCTAATTCGATTTTTTTAATCTTTTTTTCCATGTCATCCTTAGCGTCTTCGATACCATCTTCGTATCCTTCTTCTTCGGTTTTTGTTCTTTTATCTTCATCTAATTCGTTTTTTAATTCTGCTAAAACTTCATCCAAGTCTGAATCATCTTCCTCTTTGATTTTACGCATTTTTTCGGTTTTTGTTTCCGCCTTATTATCTTTAGTACGGTCATCACCTTCGCGTTTTTCCTTTGCGGTCATGTATTCTTTCTCTTCTTCCATTTTTTCAGAATCTTTTGCTTCGTCTACTTTTTCTTCTTCTCTCATAGTATCATCCTCTTCTCTCATGGTATCATCATCTTCTTCTCTCATGGAGTCTAACTCCATTTCTTCAAGTTTAGCTGATAGCATAGTTTTAAGGTGAGGTGTGAAAGATTCTTCTAAAGCAGCTTTAGCATTTGCAATTGCAGTTTCTTTAACAGCTTTTGCATCGGCGATAGCCTCTTTTAAAAATTCTCTGTTCATTTTTCCTAAAATTTTGTTTGGGAAGTACGTTTATTAAGAAACGTAATAGTAATTAATACGAGTTTTAATGCTATATAGATTGTTGAGATAGCATATTTACGATTATACGTATATTGGGATTAGGTAAAATTACCAAATAGGACAGTTTCCTTTAGAGCAAAGTATTTCTGTTATTATAGAATTTACCTTTTTATATGTGTTTGTTGTATCTACATTAAGTCCTTCTTTAACTAAATGCATAAATGATCCAGGATTAGAGGGAGTAGAAACGAAATCCCAACATAATAATTGAAAATCATCTTGTACTTCTTGTACTTCACCCATTGGTTTAAGTGAACCCATTCCACGAGAAGATACACCAACTGTAATTCCATTTTCAATTAATGCTTTTAATATATTTCCAGAGGGTGTAGGTAATATTTCTATTTTTCCCATTACATTATCCCCATCCCACCAATAATCTGTAATATTATGAGATACATTTTTTAAGTTTACTACTGAATCTTCAGGATGGTCTAATTCTCCCATTGCTCTATTTTCATCAATTAAATTTTTATAGGCTTCCATTTCTCTTTCCCATAACTCTCTAGAATAATAACGACCATTACCATTTTTGACTTCACAAGTTGCTAATATACCTTCAACTATAGGAAGTCCTCTTTTTGATTTTAAACCTTCTGTAAAGGATTGTGGTTTAAATAGAGAAGTTTCAATCAGTACTTGTTTCATAATTTAGTCCTTTAATAAATCATTAAATGACAATTTTGATTCTTTAACCTCTATATATTCATCATTTGCTTCCTTTTTAGTAGCATCACCATAACCACTAGATTTTTCTTTTCCTTTTATTTCTGTTGGTTTTAAACCTGGTGTATCTTCTGTGTAACCTATTCCTTCTTGGCCAAATTGAGCATTTTCAATATAATATAAAGGATTTGATGATAAATTTTTAGCAACTGTTTTTCTAGCTTTATCTAAATATTCTCCCATATTTGCGCTAGTAAGTAATTCAATTACTTTAGACATTTCAAAATTAACACCTAATCTAAATTCTTCACCATTAAGATTATTTACATTTTTAGTATCTTCATAATTATAGCTATTTTTATTTAAATCATTTTTTTTAGCTTCATTCATATTATCATCAAAAATACTAAACCAATCTGGTTTTTTACCTAAATTACTAGCTACACCACCCAATATATGTTCTTGGATAACAGAACGTTGTTTTAAAATAGTAGTTGCCTGGTCATAGGTTAAAACATTACTAATCAAGTTAGGATAACGTGATTTAGCTTCTTTAAGAAATACATCTTTATGTCCTTTACCTTCTTTAATTAGGTTATATTGTTCCTGTAGTGTTTTCATTATTCTTTTTTTAATAATTTTTTTATATCTTCTAAATAATCTTCAATTAAATCAGTAGGTTTAACTACTTTAAACGAATCTGGATTATTTTTATAATATTTTATTGTTTCGTTTTTAGCATTAGATATCATGGTATAAATATTATTTAATTTTTCTTCAACACCATCAAATGCTTCTATTCTTTTTAATTGGAAGTTTTTTTTTTCTTCCTCTTCTTTTTCAAAAAGTTGTTTTACTATCATACCTGATCCTTTAATCTTTTTAGGTACTAACTTATATGCAAATTGTTTTACATAGGTGTTATCTGTAACTCCATCAGGACCAGCTTTAGGGCCAGGTCCTAAATCTGCGCCTACATCTTCTTTAACTGCCTTATATCCTATTTTTTTATAGGCTTTATCATTTGCTTTTTGTCCTTTTTTTCTAAATGCAAAAGGTGTAGCATATTGTGCTCCTGTTCCAGGTGAAAATGAAGCAGCACCTGCTCCTCCTCCTGTTGTAGATATTTCGTCTAAATCTTCTTCATTTATTTTCATTGTTATCCTTCTATATTCTTCAGGATATTCATTCCTAATATGTGTACGTATTTTATTCCTTAAGGCACGAGCTTCATCATATATTAATCTTAACTTTTTATCAGATTTTGTTTTAATATAAACATCTTTAGCTACTTGGGTTAATTCAGTTGAGGTATCAAATAACTCTTCAAGATTAGGTAACTTTTGAATCCCCCAACTAATTCTTCCTGTTTCTGGATCTATGGCCGTAACAGTAGATTTAGTATCATTATCTATTGCAATATCACCTACCTTAAACTTGTCATTTTTATTAACTTTAGGTAAATTATCTTCAGGTGCTTCCTTTAATTTATACTTGTACTTTCCCATGTGATAGTTTTAATTCTTCTAAAAGGTTACAATATTGTAATAAATCAACTAAATTTTCATTATTGATTTTTTTGTTTTTACCTATTTCAACAATAAACTTATTTATCTCTATTAATTTAATTTTAGTAGCATCATCTTTTACAGATTTAATTTCATTTAATATAGTTTTTTTAATTTCTTGAATTTTTAAATTATAAAATTCTTTTAACTTACTAGTACTATCAATATGTTCTATAAATTCCCTTAGTATAGATTTTTGAGTATCAGACAGATGAGAATATTTATCATTAAAGTTTTCTAATATTACTCTATATGTAAGAAGTCTTACATCTTTATTTTCAGATTTAAATTCTTCTAATAAAGTATCTTTAACATTATTTTTATCTATCTTATTTAAAGACATTTGTTCTAATAAAACTAACTTATTATCTACAATTTGATTAGGGTTAGTAATATCTGTTGTATTGTATACTTCAAATAATGTATACAAAGCAGCTAAAGATTTATAATTAGAAATATTAGTTTTAAATAAATCTTCAACATTATAATGTTCTCTTAATTCTTTTACAAGACTATATTTTTCTCTTTTAAGAGATTTTCTATTTAGTTTTTTAGATGATTCTAAAATTGTAGCTAAAATAGCATTAGCTTTTCCTTCTGAAAGATTTGTTGATTTAGAAAGAGTTTCATATAATTTATATTCTTTTCCTAATTCTGTATTTACAAAATATTTTTTTAATATGTTTACAGATGGTGAATCATTACCTGCTAATGTATCAGCAGTTATCTTTCTTACTAGTAATTCAAATAGGATACCAGTATTTTTAAATTTTGAATGTTTTATATACATC
>Ga0206125_10005581_pt1 | contig 10576 bp, 6 predicted proteins | sample Helgoland_Spring_4_FD_148598 | JGI IMG/M metagenome (GOLD analysis project Ga0206125, IMG submission 148598) | Pelagic subsurface seawater microbial communities from Kabeltonne, Helgoland, North Sea - Helgoland_Spring_Bloom_20160331_1 | ecosystem: Environmental > Aquatic > Marine > Epipelagic ...
ATAGAGATACATGGTATTTAAGCTATTGTCTCCAAAAGTCCATTTACCATCAATAGAATAATTTGGTGCAGGAAGATTTTCTGAATTTTCGTCACAGCCCATAAGTAAGATTGCTACAAAACTAAAGAGTAATAAATTTTTCATGATGGTTATTTATTAAATAGTTACACAAATATAAGGTATTACTATCAAGTGTTTCTATCTATTTGGGTTAGAGTAAGGTTTTAGCAAGACAAATACTATCTGGAATGTCTTTTAATTTGCCGTAGTTTTCTATGATAAAAAAATTGTTTTTTAGATAGAGTTTCATAGCTTCTGGTTGGTTAACTCCCATAAACAAAATGCATTTGCTAAGTCCTAATTCTTTGGTCCAATTTTCTAATTCGGAGAGTATGTTTTCTCCTAGTTGTTGGGATTTTTTTTAATTAGTAAATCCAACCACCAACAGCGGTTCTGTATTCAATTGGATAGGCCTTTAACATCTCTTTTAATTCTTTAGTTGCGTTTCCGGCAATAATAAATTTATCTATTTCAAACATCTTCATAAAAGGAGCAAAGTTTGGCCCACCTTCAAAGTTATTTGCATGTACTACCATGTCTGCAGAGCTTAGATATTTCTCTACTAAAAATACACGTTTTCCGTTTTCAGAAATAAAGTAGGTATAGTCATAGGTGTTGGGTTCATTAGCTCTTACAAAATCATTTAACTTTTTAACCAATGTTTGTACATCTTCTTTAGTGTTTCCTTTGGTTACTTTAAGTTCTAGTAAGATCACTAATTTCTCTGATATATTGTTAGCCGCTTGCATGGCATTGAGTTCTTTATCAAAAACAGCATTGTCAAAAAATTGCACTTCTCTGCTTATTTTAAGACCGTCCCATTGATAGGATATATGAAACGGAAAACTTACTTTTTGCCCAGTATATTTACCAGTAGCACTAAAGGTATTCCAGATATTGGTCCAAACTATTCCATTGTCATAAACTGTTGTTTCAATTTCAGAACCGGTAGCATCTCCGTCTACATCTTCAAAGCTAATATCATCAAACATCTCAAAGAGTCCTTCAACCCCCGCAATAAAACCTGCTTTGTCTTTTGTATTGTTTCTAGCGTCTACAAATGTCATGTCATCAGAGAATACCTCTTTCAGGTAGTCTATATTTTCTTCACTTACGTTTTTAAAAAGGGTTTTAATAATTTCAGAGCGTTCATCATTGGTAGTTACTGTTCCGTTTGGGCTTTGGCAAGCATATACTGCCACCAGTAATAATAAAAGTATTTTTTTCATATTTAGTTGTTTAGGACCACTAATATATAAAAAAACGATGAGTTAAAAAGAGGGTGGCTATTAGATGTTTTTATACTTTAAAGCAGTAAGAGGTAGCTGGCTTATCTCTTCCAGGTACCACCGTATTTATAAGCACTGTTATTGACTTTAACTTTAAGTAAGCACTCTTTACACACAAATACCCATTCTTTTGGGTGTTTGTATTGCACCCTGTACATAGTAGAAAAATCTTCCTTACAGTTGTTACAGTGTTTGATGCGTTGTTTCATGTGCTACCATTGTTCTTATAATAGTTTTAATACTTATAGTTTTTTTTAACCTCCATTTATCGTCTTTGAAATAATTTTAATTCAAGTTTTGCAGGCGTTGTAATTTTTAAAGCGCGTGCATGATTAATTACTTTACTGTAATGTGCTTCATCCTTAAACTGTGTCCAGGGTAGTAGCTCTAATTTAGGCAATCCTTTAAGCTTTGCTTGTTCATTTAGTTTTTGCTGTATAATTCTATCAACAGGAAAGTGAGGAGGCTCTTTAATGTTACCCAGGCACCACTGGTATTTTAGATATAGATTGAGCATTTTTTGAGCAATGCCAAAATTAATTTTTCCGCCATTAAATATTTCTGAGTATTTTTTGCTGCTATCGCTTACCGCTTTAATGTTATCTATATGTTGCCTGTCAGTTACTTTATCGGTTTTGTATTGCGCCAACATATTTTCTACAACAACTGTTGTATTATTCTTAAAAAGTACTTTAGTGTCATTTGAAGCATTATCAACGTAAGCATAAGCCCTTTGAAAAGAAGCTCCAAAGGTGAGCATCCAAATTTCTTTATTTATAAAATCTTCTTTCATAGACTATTTAAACTTATGTCTTTTTTTTTCTTTAATAATTTAATCAATTTCTAATTAATAATCTTTCGCAAGAGTACCCTCATACAAGCTTTTGGCATTTTTTGCTTTATTAATTGCGGTTTGCACATCTGAATTTTTGAGATTTAGACTTCTAAATTTATCACCAACCTTAGCTATGGCCTCAATTCTAGCATAAAGATCTCCATGAGCCACTGAATATTCTACCATTCCCTTTAATTTTGGAAGCGCATCACTTAGATGGAATCCGTGAGGATCAATAATATTTGCTTCAATTGACTTGTCATCTTTTTTTGAAAAGAAGATAAAGTCAGGTCTTAAAATATAATACTCTTTATTTTCTTTATAGGAAATACCAAGAGACTCCTGAGAGGCATTGCTTGGGTTTCTGTACCAAGCCATATATTTTTCTTTTTTTGCCTCACTTTTAAGAACATGAGTTTCCCAGTCATTTAAATCAGCTGGAAATAACTTTTCCGAATTACTCATTATGTGCTTTTCCAATAAAGGCAAAGTAGATTCAATTTCATTTTCTATAGCTGTTGTAGGAACCATCCACGAATTTGGTTTTACCAATTCAATATCGACAGGTTCTTTACTCCAACTTCCCAGGACACGATAAGTCTCTTTTCGTTCATCAGACAACTTATTTATTGCTGCTTTATTGTCATTGAGCCATTGTTTAGCTATACTATCAGCAGCAGCATCTAAATTGGTTTGAATGTTAGTCACAAGACCCATTGCTGCTATATCCGTATGAGCCTCCATTAAAGCTTCTTCTTTGGAGTCTGTATCATCATTTTTTTCAGCGAGATAGTTCGCATAAGTTTTTGCCAAATCTGGACTTAATCCGCGAGCCGCTCTTCTGAAGGCATCATTAATTACAGTATAGTCAGCATCTTCTACAAACTCATCAAATGATTTTTTTTGGCCTTTCAAATCTGTTTTTAAACTTTTCCCTTCCATTACTAGCACAGATTCACGAGCTTTTTTAATCTCATCAGCGTAGGTTGACTTTGCTTTTTCCAATGCCTCGTGTAGGTGATTGTGTGCTTTTTTACCAGCATCATCTAACAGTTTGTCTGAAGCGAGTTCATGTGCAAGAGAGGTCAGTCTTTTTATAGGTTTAGCTACCTTTTTAGGTAAAGTTTGTGAAGGCAAAGTCTCTAGTTTACTCCATAAATCTTCTGGAATATCTGGATTTGGTTTCACCTCAATTGGATTAATAAGAACTCTTCTCCCTGTTAAAACGGAATCTCCTTCATCTACCCCTCCTTTCATTAGAGCATCTGCAACTGCTTCTACTGATTTGGTATCAAAAAAGGGTAAAAGGCAATTAATTGAATTCAACCTATCATTACCTTGAATTCTGCGGGCTAATGGTGTTCTCACCATACGACCCATTAGTTGTGTAATATGAGTTCTGTCTTTTACTGGTCTGAATGAAACCATTACTTCAGCTCGGGGACAATCCCACCCAGTGCTTATTGCATCTTTTGCTATCAGTACTTTTATTCTTGATGTTTCTTGGACCCTTTGAGGCTCAATATACTCTACTGTATGTCTTCCAAAGGTTTGTGTTTTATGCTCTCCAAACACATGAGCAATGGCATTTTCGCTTAACTCAGGCCACTCAGTGAAAATTGTATCTAAAGAACGACCAATCTCAGCTGGATCAGGAGTATTTGGAACTTGAAATACCATAAGAGGTACAACAGTTTCATTTTCTTTTTGTTGATTCGCATATTCGTTCCATGCAGCTGTTGAATCTTTAATTTTTTCCGTCCCCCTTTTAATTAAAACGGCATCAAACTTACCGACCTCATCTGGAATATCTAATATAATTGTGTCCTTTAACAAGCCAGAATCTTGCACTTTAGCAGAATCGACTATTACATTAGGTAAAGTCGCTCTACCATTCGCAGCATCAATGGCATCATTGAATCTTTTAACCGTTGCAGAAATTCCCCAAACTATAGGAATAGCTGGAACTGACCCTGAACCGTTAATCAATCTTTTTACGATCGTTGATTTCTCATCTTTTTTTGATTGAGTGGATTTCCCCATACCCCTATGTGCTTCATCTAATACTAAATGAAGTGTGATTGATGAGTCTTCTACTGTGTTTTGTACAGTATCCCAAAATGTGTAAGCACGCATATCTGGTTTAGCATCTGGATATAGCTCTTGCTGATTAGGATCTTCTTTAGAACTATCTCTGTGTCCTCTTACCAAAAGACTCTTTTTACTTAACTTTTGAGTATTAATGAAGTATATTTTCCCAGGCTCAAATTTTTCTCGATTAAATGTGTTTTCTATGACAACTAAGTCTGTAATATCCAACTTATCTGCGGCCTCTAAAAGACGGAATCTAGTTTGCTCATTAAGAGATGGATCATCACTAAACCAAATTACCGCAGCGGTAGGATCTGCTTCAAAATCAAAAGTATCCTCTCCATAAAACATGGCTTCGAAAACTGCCGCAGCCATAACGGTTTTGCCTGCACCTGTTGTTGCAGTGAGTGAAAAAGCGTGTATATCACCATCTTCTTGCCAGCGTTTTGACGCTTTTCGCATATTTACAAGTACATCTGCAACAGCTTCTTCTTGATAATCTTTTAGTGTAAACTTCATATTTTAAATGTCATTTGTAAATTGGAAATTCTTTAAATATGACTCGTATAATCTTACTGGTTCAGCATCATTAGGTAATCGTTTTGCAATAGATTGAAAACGCCTATCATCATCTGTGACTATGTAGACAATTTTAATATTGTTTTGAGCATCTATTGCTTGATGAAATTCACTGCCTTTATCTAAATCAAAAAGAACTCCGTAGTTATCAGTGACAGCCCATCCAGTTTCTGGAATTGAATCAATTCTTTCACCTCTACTTCCTGCGCGCATCCATAGTAATGGTGCAATTCGTTCAAAAGCCAAATTATAACTTATCGAAATGGGAGTTTCGTAGGTTAGGGTGAAAAACTCTGCATTCTCAGACAATCCTTTAGATAAAGGGAAAACATCGTTGAATTTATAATCACCTTCAACTGGCTTACCTTTTGAATTTACACCTTCAATGGCAGCTCTAATTCTAGGCTTAGTAATATAATCACAGATACCCCATTTTTCCCATTGTTCATCACCTGGACGCAATTTTTGCTTTCTTAAATCAGATTGTTCTTCTGCAGAAACTTCATTATTAGTCACTGATATACATTGACGACTTCCATTATCCTGCTTGTTGAGTCTCATTGTTGCATGTGCAGTAGTTCCTGAACCTGAAAAAAAGTCTAACACAGTAGCTTTTGGCTTGTTAGAAAGGTAAACCCGTAAGGTATCTTCAACAGCATAAAGGCTTTTAGGAAAAGGAAACCTCCTGTCTGGAAGAAATTTCTTTAGCAATTTAGTTCCATGTGATGTCGCATTGTGAGAACCAAATGCCCAGACAGTTCTTCCTGACGTTGTTGCTTCTTGTAATACTGTGATTGATCCATCAGAGTCAAACTTAAGAGCATTGTTTTCAATTCTTTTTATTGTACCAGTGCGCAAGTATGTGATACTTTGTCTTTGCGTTGTAGTATTGTATTTACCAATTCGGGCATAACCCTTTTTGAACAAATTTTTAGCTACATCTGGTGTCATTTGCCATCTGGCTTCTTCTCCTTCTTGATTTATTGGCCATATGGCTTTGCAGCCTTTAGGTGTTTTAACATCACTTCTCTTCTCTCCTTTTTCCAATGCTTCACCTACAGAATGAAATTCATCATTCGATTTTATATAAATAGGGAAGAAGCATCCAGGTGATCTATCTCTTTTAGAATCTGTTCCAGCTCTCATTAAAGAAAACCAGAATGTTTCTTTGTTTTTTTTAGGTTCATCATTATCATCATCACGTGCTAGTAATATACGAGAATCATTAGGGGCGCCAAGAGAAGCAGCCCCTAAAGAGACATAGTAAATATATTCTTCAACTCTGGAAAGTTCATCTTTACGTGCTACCCCAAATGGGCTTATTACGCTTGTAACCATTTGAATATTTGCTTCAGGAAATGTTTGCTCAAGTAGTAAGCCTAGCCTTAAATATTCCTTTTCATCAATGGTGACAATAAGAATAGAATCATCTGGGTTTAATAGCTTTTTTGCGATTAATAATCTTCTCTCCATAAACGCCAGCCATTTACTATGTCGATATAAGTCTTCCGATTCTACATAATCGTTATTGTATTTCCAATCACGAGCACCTGAATTATAAGGCGGGTCAATGTATATGGCATCAATTTCCCCTTTATGAGTAAACGTAAGTGCTTTTAGTGCGTGAAAATTTTCTCCATTTATGACTGTGTGAAAAGGTTTGTCATCACCATTCTCAACCTTACCCGTACTTACTAGTCCTGGATATATGTAATCTTGAAACTCCGCAACTACAATTAAGTCGTCAATGTTGGTTTCAATTGTTTCTACTTCTTTTTTATCCTTAGATTCAAGAATCGCAATACTTTGTTTTTTATTCTTCTTAATTTTCTTGACAAACCATAATTGTTGATCGCCTTTTTTGGTTGAGCCACGTTCTGGCAATACACGAACTTTATCTCCCTTGCGAACCACACGATTTGGTAACTCAACGATTTCGGGTCTATGGCGTTCAAAGTTTAATCCAAACTCTCTACGTGAAGACAAAGCCTTAAACTCTCTTTCTAGATCTACTCCAAGCTGTGAGTCCTTGGATTTTATTTGTGATATTAATTCGGTTAGTATTGACATATTTTACTCAGGTAATTTATTACTTACTTACTATTAATTCTCTTACATACACATCCAAGATCTCAGCAATTTCGAAAAGCACTTCAAGCCTTGGATGCTGTCTATTTTGTACATAGGCATTTACCATATTGTAACTCTTACCCAATTGTTCGGATAGCCAGATTTGTTTAATTCCTTTCTTTTCTAAAACCTCTTTTATTGCTTAATTGTAAACAATTCTAATTATAGGTTAAACATAATAAATATTCTTTGTTTGGGTAGTATATTTTTGGTAAAGGTTAAAACCATTATTTTACTTACAGTTATTATTTAAATTAAATTTCTAATTTTTCCCTGTACATAAATTCAAGCCCTAATAATTTATATTTATCTTGCTCTGATATATTCTTAGATTCTACACCAACATATTGACATAGAAATTTAAGCATATTTAAACCTCTTTTTAAAATTGATTCAGGAGTCCATTCTGGGTTTTCTGAAGCAACAATCATTGCGCTTAAAGAATCAAATTTATAACCTCTGTTTTTATAATTTACACCTTTGTTACTTTGATCAATTTTATATTTAAACGGATCATTACTAAATGAAGAATTGTCACTTGATGAAATAGCCAATAAATTACCTAGACTATTCCCTAACCTTTTTCTTTGAAAAGGTGTAAAATGTTTGAAATTGCCCCAATCGTTTTGAATTTTATCATAAGATTCTTTAATGGAGTTTACATTGCTTTTTTTTTCTGAAGCGTATTCCTCAATACTTAAACATGCACTTTGAGGTAATATATGCTCAATACTTTTCTTGGTAACAAAATCTTCCCATTGTAATTCTGTTGCAATTGTTGAAGTATTATTGATTTTTCGTAAATGTTGGTCATAGACAAAAAGGAAATATTTTTTTCCTGACCAGTCATAATATCCTTTTCCTGTATCAAATAATTCCTCGATTTTATTTACAAAAGAATTAAAACGGAAGTAGTGATTGGTTATGTTTTTTATCTCCTCAGATAATGAATACTTGCTAATGCTTCTTTCAAATATTTCGTTTGCAAGACTATACAATTTCGAATCACCAGTATTTGCTTTTCGATTAGTAACGTCGAATACTTGGAAATTATATTTTTCAAGTTGTTGTATTACAGAGATAAAATCTAATCTATCATTTCTTGTTAAAATAGCTAAGATTAGGGGTTTAAAAGAAGGGCTAATTCCAGCTCTTTTTAAATTTAAAATTGCATTTTTCAGCTCTTGTTCATCATTTAAAAAATATTCAGGATGATTAAGTTTATTCCACCATTTAGAACTTACTTGTAAAGATTTTACATATTTTTCAGTATCTCTTCTTGTTAATGATTTGTCATATACTTTTTGCAAATGAAAATAATCATTAAATAAGAAGTTTGCATAAACATTTGCTTCTTGTCTACTATAATTACCAAAAAATATAATCCAATGATTTTTTACAAATTCTTCATCATTTAGCGGTACTTTTTTGTTTTTACCTAAAGATTGATAAATAGTTATCCAAGCCTTATTAATTGAATCACTAAGGTCTTTTTGTTGTGCAATTTTTATTTTAAGTATTTCCTCAACAGATAAGTTTTCGTTTAGATTATTATTAATTTCAAATTTATCATTTAAATACATTAATCTATTTTTCAGCTTTTCTAATTGAGATAAAGGTTTACCTCTATTATTCATTGTTTCAAAAACAACATATTCATCCAGTTCTTCTGGCAATATATATTCATTAAATCTTAAATTGTTTGTAACAGTATCAAATAATTCTTGTAATGTATTTGCTTTATTTTTTTCTGAATATTCTAAACTGTTATCAACCATATTTTCAAAGAAAATTCGAGCATTTTTTAAATTTTCTGTATAAGTACTTTCTTCACTATCATCTTCAATTTCGTTTAAATTCAAAATATGTTTTCTAAAAAATTTATCACTTGGATTGTCTTTTTCATAACCAAATATATATGCTTTTAAACCTGACTTTTCGATAAATAAATATTGAAATTCGGCATCCCCATCTCTTACGCCTAATGTGTGGTTTATAGAATTTGCTTTTTCAATAATTACTGAAAGCAAAATTAAGATTGAAGTAATTCTTTGTTGGCCATCTACAATAGCATATTGTGAGTGTGTTGTTAACCAACTATATTCTTTTTCTTTAACTTTTACTAAAGTCAATAAACCAGTGTAATGCCATTTTCCTTTTGGAATATTTGTGATGTCTTCCCATAAGTCTACTAATTGACCTTTTACATCTTTTAAAGGGAAAACAGTTTTGGGATTTACTTTTTTATTATTAGACCAAGAATACCCTCTTTGATATGAGGGTATTCTTAATAAATTGTCTTTGAATATTGTATGTACTGATTTTAAATCCATAAATGTTTTTGATTTTTCAATTTTCGTTAATTGTATGCAACTTGTTATATCTTAAATATATAGTTTTTCACAAGAGCTTATTTAGTTTTAGACATCAATTTTTCAATTATTTCTAAAATTTTGGCTTTATCAAATCCGGCTTTTAGTAATTCAGAAACAGTATTTTTCAATTCAGCTAATACTTTAGATTTTTCATCCAATACATTTGATTCGAACTCTTTTTCTTGTAATTCAATTAGTTTTTCAGCTTGTTGCCAACTTTCTTACTTCCAAACAAAAGCTTGTGTTAAAGGTTGTTTTATAAAGGATAACCCAAGTCTTATGTTATCTTATCAAATATGAAAAAAATAAACAGCTTATTAGTAGGTATAAATACCCATTTTTAAAGATTTTTTATAGAAAAGTAAAAAGACTATTTTAAGAAAAAACCAACGCCACTAGTTACAAACTAGCGGGAGCGGGGAGTGTAACTTGGTACAAAGTTAAGGATTAGGGCAGTGGCTGTCAATCCCTAAAAATGGTGAAAATAACAGCTCCCTGTTTTTATTTATAGCCCCAAACCCCTAGTTGTATAGCGGTTTATAAACTCTGAAGCAAATTTGTCTTTATTGGTAATGTTCATGGTTTATTTTTAGGGGGTTTAACGGCTAGTATAAGAGGTGTTTTAATGCCTTTTTTACAGTATTATGAGTTTTTATTTAATGTTTTGATACTGTTCTAGATATTTTTTCACACCAGTTGTATCAATATTTCCTTGTATAGACCATGCAAAGTCTAATAAAAGTTGCCCATTAAATAAAGAATCTGTTCTACTTACAAAAGAATTTCCAACATAAGGAGTTTTTGAATTTTCGTTTGTAAAAATAGTTTCTGGATTTACGGTAGCCATTCTATGACAACTCATACAATTGGTTCTTACTCCAACATATGTAGGGATTTTCTCTGTCGAAGAAATCGATACAAAACTTAAGGAGTCAGGTTTAAATATATTAGGTCCAAAACCAGCTTCCAGGTATGGATTAAAGGCATAATTTGGGCTTCCATAAATAGTGTCGCCTTCATAAGGTTCATTAGGATTTACCATATAATATGCTACAGCCATAGCGTAATTTCTTGCAGCTCCCTTTAATTCTTTTGGTCTCATATCGGCAATAGACTTCGAACTTGGAGCAGGAGGATTGTTTGGGTTATAATCCCACCAAAACGTTTGCCAGGTCCAATTAGTTATTTCTCTTGTTCCTACGTGCATACCAACTAAT
>Ga0206125_10005582_pt1 | contig 10576 bp, 8 predicted proteins | sample Helgoland_Spring_4_FD_148598 | JGI IMG/M metagenome (GOLD analysis project Ga0206125, IMG submission 148598) | Pelagic subsurface seawater microbial communities from Kabeltonne, Helgoland, North Sea - Helgoland_Spring_Bloom_20160331_1 | ecosystem: Environmental > Aquatic > Marine > Epipelagic ...
AAAAAATTTCATTTTTGCCTTAGTGGCCAAGTGGTAAGGCGTTGGTCTTGTAAACCAAAGATCGCAGGTTCGATTCCTGCCTGAGGCTATTGACTATTTATATGTCAAAAAGGGGGTTTTAGTTCAAATGGTAGAGCGCGAGGTACGGGGATCAATGCCCTAAGCTCCACATCCCCCATTTAATTTAATTATGTTCGATTGGTGTAGTTGGTTATCACGTCTGCCTAACACGCAGAAGGTCACCGGTTCAAATCCGGTATCGAACTTTAAATTATCAATGTTATCATCAATGTTATCATTAACATTAACATTATGTTCGATTGGTGTAGTTGGTTATCACGTCTGCCTTACACGCAGAAGATCGTCGGTTCGAATCCGGCATTGAACTTATCTTATCATAAATAACTATAATATTGCTGTTATGGTTATTTCATTTATTTACTGCCTTCAATCGCTTTTTTCTTATTGTACATCATTAATTTAATTTCGTCTTTTATCATATTCATAGTTTCGTCCTTATCTTTATTGTTAAGATATTTGAAAAACTTATCTCTCATTTCTGGATATTTGTGTTGACAATCATCTAACCATTCCTCTATCATCATCTCTTTAACTTCATATAACGTATCTAATTCGTTTGTTTTATTTTTAAGATTCCAGTTTCCATCCTCATAAACCATCAAATATTTATCCTTCATATTTGAAATATAAATATTCATATTTTCCGGTTTGGTCGGGTTGAAGTGTATCTGTTCAATCATATGTTTCACACAAAATGTCACTTGTTTCAATGAATTAATATAATCTTTATCAGTCAAATGTGATATGTCTGTATCCTTGTAAGAGAGTAAATTTATATTGTTATTTTGAATTATATTATTCGTCACATTAGGCACCTCCAATTTATCCATCAACTTATTTATTTGATTCGAAAGTTTCTCTATCTGTTCATCCTTTTTCATTAATTGACTCCGTTGTTGATTTAACTGTAAATTCATAAGCCGTACCAATTCTTTCAAATCCTCATCCTGACTATTCTTACACGTATATTTTATATGGTGATACATCGATTGCATATGTTTAAATGGCTTCGAACAATATTTACATTTATATTCTTGAGTTTTCCTTGAGTTTTTCTTGAGTATTTGTAATTTTCTTGCGTGCTTAATTGTTTTCAAATGTTTATCATAATTTGACTTGTTCTTCGTGTTGTATTCACACACTAAACATTCATACTCGTTCATTTATATAAGGACAGAAAATACTTTTATACTACTTTTTAGTACTTTTTAGTACTTTTTAGTACTTTTTAAGGACAATAAAAAGTACTAAAATCCTTGAGTAATTCCTGAGTATTTTTGCCATTTCCTTGAGTAATTCCTGAGTAATTCCTGAGTATTTTAATATTTTATATAGTGTCGTTATACAATTATTTAATCGGGTATTTATTATGAAAATACATAACAAATACTACAAAATACCTAAAATAGCAGTGTAGTACTTTTCTACTACTTTTTAATACTTTTAAGTAAAAGTAGTAACTCTTACTTCTTACAATAACGAATATATACTACTTTTTATTGTTTTGACATGGTAAATACTTTTTTTATTCCTCATGGAAAGTAGTAAAAGTTGCGGGAGAGGGGGAGGGTATTATTTTTAAATTCTAAAATAGAAAATCGTTCCAGCTACAAAATTCTGCGTTCTTTCTCTAAAAAACAATTCAAATATTTTAGTTTATTTTTATCTGTTTTTTCTGAACCTAGCATTCTTGGGGTTGTATAGATCCATTGAGTCGTGTCTGGTAAGAACCCCCACATTACATACATGTATGTGACAAGAGATGAAGACCAGAATTTAGTTATTATTTGTCCATCCTCTGCGTTTTTATTATGAATCAGTGCGTTGAACCAATCAGGTGGAAACAAATCATATGGTTTGTTATTAACTATGTTATATGTGTCTTTTAAAATTGTGTAGAAATTATCATCGCGTACACAATTTAATTTACGCCAATATATTGATTCGTCTTCTTTTGTTTTTGACATAACTTTGTCAAATTCTTTTAATTCTACGTTAAGCTTATATTTGTCTTTTTCTGCGTCTGGTAATAATTCTATACTAAATTCCAATATGTACAACCCTTTTAATGAAGAATCTGTAAAATCAGGATCGCGGATAATAATAGCGGCATGTGAATATCTAGTTTGTGTGAAAATGTCTAATATTTCTGTCAAACATGAAAATACGCAGTTGAAATAACCATCATAATCTTGTTCATGATGAAAGAGTAAAATATCACCCGTTCTAAATTGTGAGGTGTTGAAATTCATTTGTATATCCATTAAATATAAAAATATGATAAATTTATCATAAATTACAAACCAAGAAATGGGTAGGTCGAAAAAAAAATTGAAATACTTTTTCACCTAATGTAGACAGCATATCACCCAACTCAACCCGATTCACGTGAACTCGACTCATAATGACTGAAAACACACAGCTTTTCACAGCAATGTTTGATTGCATCTGTCGTGGCAATGGAATCTCACCGGAAGAAGGTATTGCTCAACTCTCCGAACTGTACGCTGAGCGCATGGTCGACGACAAGCCAGAAGCGGTGCCAGAAGCGGTGCCAGAAGCGGTTCCAGAAGCGGTTCCAGAAGCGGTTCCAGAAGCGGTTCCAGAAGCGGTTCCAGAAGCGGTCCCCGCCAGTGTCAAGTACACTGCTCCAAAGTTCAAACTTCCTTGGACTGGGAAGGCTGTGTCCGAATGGTGTCAGGGTTTGCGTCATCATGGAGGCCTCATGTCTCAGTGTACAATGAAGCCCAAAAAGGGCGGTTTCTGTGACACCTGTCAGAAGAGTATCAACAAGAAAGGACATCCTGATCGGGGAACAGTCGAGATGAGGATTGAAGCTGACCAGAAAGAAAAGCCCTACAAGTATGAAGGAAAATCGCCAGTGAAGTTTGCGACTGTGATGAAGAAACAGAAGATTACGAGGGAGGAAGCAATCGCCGAAGCAACCAAGTTTGGTCTTACAATCCCAGATGATGAATTTGTTGTGGAAGACAAGAAGAAGGGAAGGCCAACAAAACAACCAAAGAAGGTTTCTCCACTCTCAGCGATTGTTAACAAGGTGGTTGAAGAAGGCATCACCGCATCAAATGATACAAGTGAACTTACACGCGTTTCTGAACCGGTTCCACAAAAGAAACCGGTTGTTCCATCTGAGCTCATGGTCGAAGATTATGATTACGATGCTGAAACCGACGATGAGTCAACAAATGTTCAAGTTTGGATTCATGGAGGTAAAACATACTTGAAGATGACTGATGGATGCGCTGTTTACGATGCCACTACGCATGAGCCAATCGGCTCTTATGATGTCAGTACTGATACAATTAGGCCTTGTGTTGACGAAGAGACTGACGAAGATGAAAACTAAATAACACACAAAAACAACCCCCGATATACCCTGTCCATTGCCCTATACCCTGCCCATTGCCCCCTTTCCTCTATACTCCTTTTTTATTTTCTAATATAATGACTCTAATTAAGTTAGTAATTAATAAATTATACATTTATATTTTTATTGAGTTTTAGATATAAAAAGCGTAAAATGAGAAGTAGGTGAATGGGTGGTATGAAAAAAAAATTGAAATAAGTAGGAAAGAAAGAAAGAAGGTAATTTCCGAACCGAAAAAGAAGAATCAATCATAAAATGATGAAGAGTGTTGAAGCGTGTGTTGTTGTGGATGATGGGCGTACGGATGAAGCTGAGGTGAAGAAGGTGACAAAGGTGTCGCGAACGAAGAAGCAGGATCCGATGAAGATGTCATCGGAGGAACTTTTCGCGAAACTGACAACGGATGCGGGTTTTGCGAGTGAGTTCCTGGCGAATTTTGCGAAGATTCAGAAGGCAGTGACAGCATTCAAGAAGGCGAGCCGTGATGAGGTTGCGAGGGCAAAAGCAATGGCGAAGACTGAGAAGGAGACCCACGAACGAAGCAAACTCATGGAACAGATCGATGCTCTGCGGGAGGTCGAACACTCAGACAATCTGTTCCCTGACAACTGTGTGGATGGCCTCTCCATTCTCGACATCAAGGACTTCATCAAGACCGCAAAGGGTATCATCAAGGAGCGCAAGACTGATGCCATTGCCACGATCAAGGCTGAAAAGGAGGCCGCCAAGGCTGAAAAGGAGGCTGCGAAGATGGCAAAGCAGCTCGCCAAGGAACAGAAGGAGGCAGAGAAGGCAGCCAAGAAGACCGAGAAGGAGGCCAAACTGGCAGCCAAGGACCGCGCAAAGCGCGAAAAGCTCCTGGCTCAGCTTGGGAAGCTCGTGGAAAAGGACGAACTGGATTTCGTTCCTGAGTACAACGATGAAACCACCACCGATGTCCTCGCTGAACACGTGAACCGATGCAAGTGCGCGATCGCACTGGCAAAGATGCGCGATACCGTCAAGGGACTGCCTGAGTACAACGCTGAGGAAGCAGACATCGAAGGACTGGAACTCATCACGAAGCGCGCCAAGCTGCTCGCCACCCTGATCAAGATGGACGTCGAACTCGACTACAACTGTGAACACAACACAGAGAAATTGAAGGAACTCGTCGCTGAGACGAAGAAGACGCTCGCTAACGGGGACACCCCGTAAACCCCTAATGCTAACGGGGACACCCCGTAAACCCCCTAACAAAAACCCCAATAAACATATAAAATCAAGAAACCCAACAAAAACACCGTTCCCCCTCCCCCTTGTTATCGCTTGCTCCCCCTTTTTTGTTTTATTGAAATACTTTTTCTCTCTACTATTGGTTTCTAATTCTTAAATAAGATAGTTATTCGTTGTATTATCTATTGTATTTTCTTATATGTGTATATCCGATTTAGGGAAGCAAAAGTAGAGAGAAATTAGCAAATAATTTTTGTTACCCATTTCTTCTTTTTGTAACCCATTTCTGACTTATGTGAAAATTCAAATACTTATTATAGTATTAACCCCAAAAATGATATAGAGAGTATGTGACTGTATATAGTGTGGAACAGGGTGTGGTAGATTACACCCTATTAATTTGTAGGTATTAATGAAAAAAATTGATTTGGATATAATCCTATGAATAGTCATTGGAGTACAACTCCAAAGCATCATACAGCAAATACCAACCGCACAAACCCTTATTTGTTCTTGCGAACTCAATGATGCTAGCAACACTTCGACATCACACAGCAAATACCAACCGCACAAACCCTTATTTGTTCTTGCGAACACAATGATGTCAGCAACACCCTGCCCCCGTGGCCCAATGGATAAGGCGTGTGACTTCTAATCACGAGATCGCGGGTTCGAATCCCGCCGGGGGTTTACGACTCGTTGGCGGAGTGGTCTAACGCGACCGACTCAAGCTCGGTTCTCTTCGGAGGCACAGGTTCGAACCCTGTACGAGTCACTTTTAAGGGCAAGCCCTTAACAACCCTTCTTCACTTTTAAGGGCAAGCCCTTAACAACCCTTCTTCACTTTTAAGGGCAAGCCCTTAACAACCCTTCTTCACTTTTAAGGGCAAGCCCTTACTTACTAACAAACACACACATCGTTACAGCTATTATTTGCTTAATATGCGCGGGTCGTAGGTTCGAATCCTACCATCATCCTTTGGGGTGATGTAAGCTCAGTGGCTAGAGCTCGTTAACACGATGTCGCACCAATTAATGTCCCTTTGGCGGAGTGGTCTAACGCGACCGACTTAAGATCGGTTCTCTTCGGAGGCGCAGGTTCGAACCCTGCAGGGGACATAGTCGTTGGGTCAGACACAAAATGACACCACAATCCAATTTCACCATACAGCAATAATTCAGCAACCCAATTTTGTTTTGATCTTGCGATCCAACGGTGACAGCATACTAAATGGTCCCATAGTCTAGTGGTTATGACTTGTGACTTTGAATCACACATCCCGAGTTCGAGTCTCGGTGGGACCTTTGGTCTTCAAAGACCAATTACGAGTGCATACAGCTATACTAACTCTTTTGACTTAAAATCGAAACGGGCGGGTTCGATTCCCGCGGTGGAGCTAACCACTGTATGGTTACCGTATAAAAAACAATAGGCACTCAGCATTCACACCGAACAATCATTGTTCACAACGCCCCCTTAGCTCAGTCGGTAGAGCATCAGACTTTTAATCTGAGGGCCGTGGGTTCAAGCCCCACAGGGGGTAATTTCGACATCACACAGCAATATCAACAGCATAACCCTTATCTGTTCTTGCGAACTCAATGATGTCAGCACACAATAAGCATATTCCCCCATGGTCTAGTGGTTAGGATTTACGGTTTTCACCCGTACGGCCGGGGTTCAATTCCCCGTGGGGGAGCTTATTATTTTTTTATACAAAAAATCCCTCATAGTATAATGGTCAGTATCCGCGCCTGTCACGCGCGAGATCGGGGTTCAATTCCCCGTGAGGGAGTGTGGCACTTGCCATATGCGTCGTATACAAGGATTAGGTGTTATGTCCGAGTGGTTAAGGAGATGGACTTGAAATCCATTGGGTTTTACCCGCGCAGGTTCAAATCCTGTTGGCACCGTACCCCTTGTATCATAATCCCCTATGTAGCACAATATGTGTGCGTTGGTGTGTCCCAATCCCATTTTATCGCTCCTATAGCTCAGTTGGTTAGAGCGCCGTGCTTATAGCATTATGCTATGCCCAAGAGGCTTCACAACCTCATCAGCACATCAGTTACGCGGAGGCCGCGGGTTCAAGTCCCGCTGGGAGTATACTGGGCAAGGACTATCCAAATCACGTCTTACCATTTTCTTAATGTTTTCGTTCCGATGGTGTAGTGGTAACATTATTGCCTTCCAAGCAATAGCCTCGGGTTCAATTCCCGGTCGGAATATATACGGGGATTCTCTGTATTAACTCGTTGTAGCTCAGATGGTAGAGCGGTGGATTGTAGCGGTTTGGGTTTAGTCCCTTTAATTTTCCACATGCCCCTGGTTCGAATCCAGGCGACGAGACTTATAAAAAATTATTTAAAAAACTTAACCAAAAATTTCAGTTAAACTTTTTATACTTTTGAACATTTAAAACCCATTGTAGAGAGCTTATTTTTTTATAAAAAAATGATCACCAAGAGTTATTAAGTATGTGTAACCATTTTTATTTAAAATATTATAAATTTCCTCTTTATCTTCATGATAATTAATTTCAACGCCAATTAGTTTAATGTCTAGTTTCGAAAAATCAATCCCCTGTAATACTTTTAATTCTGATCCTTCCACATCAAGTGATAGATAATCTACTTTACGTATATTATGTTTATCACATAAATCTTGTAATGTTACCATATTTATTTGTATTATTTTGTGGGGTTCATTATTCAACTCCCTAAATATACGATCAACATGTTGTGAGTTATAATTTTCGACAACGCCTTGTAATCCAATACATTTTGTTTTATCTTCAATATATAAAAAATCTATGTTTTCTTGTTTTTTATCACCAACAAGAATATTTTCTGTATGTGTATTTCTATTGATTTTTAATTCCTTGTAAAGTGATGGTGATGGTTCTATCAATAAACCAGACCAATTATATTTTTTTTCTAATAAAAATGTATTACTATGTCTAATACCGTCTAATGCGCCTAATTCTATAAAAACACCATTATTTTTATTATTAAAATAATTTAATACAAATTCTTCTTGTCTACACTGAGAATAACTTTTAATAACACTCATACTATTATATATTTATATATTTATAATAATACTATGTTTTCAAAGGTTTTTCCTGTTGAGCCAGCTGTTTTCGCACATGCTTAGATGAATAGCATGTTGGGGCATTACCTTTTTTATCCCCCTTCTTTCTCTCTCCCCCACTCTTTCGTGATCCACCCCCCTTTTTAACAGAAGTCATATTAAAATCTTCATCGTAATTGTATTTCATTGTATAGTTATTTTGTTTAAGTAGAGAGATAAGTATTTCAATTTTTAACCTTTTGGGAAAAGCTTAACCAAAATAATGTTTTTGATTTAATTTTTTCCGTAATATTACCAACCCAGATATCGGTATGTGTACAAAAAAATTGAAATACTTATCTCTCTTTACCCCCAAAGTAACTCTCCAACCCAAACCAACTCAACCGAACTCGATTCAAACTCTCAACAACACTCAGAAAATGGCTGCCTACACCCCACACTCGCCTACTGACTACACCCCGCACTCGCCTACTGACGGTCCTCCCTTCATGCCGCACTCGCCTGACTACTTGCCCCCACGTAACGCAGAGCGCGATACCGATGGTACCCAGCCAAGCGGTTTGACCATCGCTCCCGTTCCAGAGAAGGCAAAGCGGCGCTCGGCTGACGCTCAGGCACGGAAGCAGCAGCAGACGACACAGGGTAAGCCACGCGATGAGCGCCCCATCGCGTACAGCATCGTCATCCCTCGTGTGTTCAAGAACATCGGAGAGAAGCGGATTCGCGCCATCGTCTACAAACTCCGCTTCGGCTTCCTGCAGCGGGTCGACATCGTCCCCAAGCGCGGAAAGGAGTTCAACGTCGTGTTTCTCCATTTCAGCCAGTGGAACACGGACCCCAGCTCCACCGCAGTTCGCAACAAGCTCGATGCCGGAGACCAGGTGAAGATCGTCTACGAGGAGCCTTGGTACTGGCTCATCAAGAAGAGCGAGGCAACCCGTCCTGAGGACCGTCCCAAGCGAGAGCAGCGCCCAGCTCCGTTCATCGACTTCTCGCACACACCGGCACAGCCTAAGCGCCCAGCCCAGCCAACGACGGAGTCTAAGCCAACGACGGACTCTAAGCCAACGACGGAGTCTGAGCCAACGGCAACGGCAACGACGCCACCACCAGAGAGGTCGGTGACCTTCCAGGAGTCCACCTGCCGTGGTGGAGCCGCTTACGGTAACAACAGCTACACCATTCGCGTGAAGCTTGACGCCATCAACCGTGATGTGGAAGCAACCGAGGCACTCTTCGTCAAGGGCCGCTCGGCAGCGGCTCGGTCTCGCGGTACCTTCAACATCCGCACACAGACAGGCGAGACCTTCCACAGCTTGGGGCATTACCTCAACCACCACACGCCACTCTTGAAGCCAGAGTTCACGCCCACCGACACCTGGTCTGATGTGGAGGTACTCATCGACAACGAGTGGATCCCAGGAAACCGCTACCACATGCTTTCGCAGCCATCCACTAACTGAAAAAAACGCACTGAAAAAAAGGCACTAACCACAACAAAAATAATAAAATAAAAACCCCAATAAAAATCCCCCGCTTTCCCTCCCCCTGTTATCGCTTGCTTCCTTTTTTTTTATGGGGAGACCCCGTAAACCCCTTTTATATTATAAGGGTATGAGGTGTCCCCGTTATTTTAGTTTTATGTTACTAACCCAGAAATGGGTGTATGAGAGAAAAAATTGAAATACTTATCTCTCAACATGGCCAAAAAGTAACTCTCCAACCCAAACCAACTCAATCCGAACTCGATTCAAAAACCCAAAACCCACACATCACTCCTCATGTCATTCACAGGAATCAACACTACTGCTCCAACTGGGGGTCCTCGTTACGCTCATTCTCACTACATCTTGCGTGTGGTGCCGAAGGCGTGTCGTGATGGAACAGAAGCCCACCAAACCGAAGCCATTTTGGTCAAGAAGGGTCATGTCACCGACATCGCAGACCAAATCGAGATCCATACACGTGATGGAGCGATTCACACGAGCATTGAATCCTACCTCGATGGTCGTGTGAACCCAGATGCCCCTCGCCTTGCCAACTCTTGGATCTATGTTGAAGTCCTGGTGGTCACATCCGATTACGGTTCGGAGTGGATTTCTGGGACGCGGTTCCAGGAAGAGTCGCAGCCCTGCGAATCCAAAGAGATGATGATCAACCCACCTCCTGGTGCGCTTCCCCGTGGTGGAGCAGCTTACGGTGTAGCAACGTACGAGCTGCGGCACCACAAGAACACCGCCCCCGCCCAGCCAAGCACAAAGGACACGGCAACATTGACCATCCAGAATAGTGACGACCATTTCATCAAGAACCATCTCGGTCTGCACTACTCCTCGATGGCCATGTGGCACTTGAATAACTCCTTTGCCACAGAGGAGGACATCGCAAAGGACTTCGCAGCCAACGGATCCCCTTGGTCACACATCGACGTCAAGGTGGGCGACGAGTGGATCACGGGAGACACGTTCCTTGCTCAGCGTAGCCCTGCTTAACTAGGTGGTGATGGATCCGTCCCCTGCCACATAAAAACCCAAAAAAAAATCCTTCCTATTGTTCCCCTTGCCCCTTTTTTTATACACATTATAGTGTAGGTATAGTGTGTATTATATAGTATATATTTTTGTGACTCATTTCTTTTTTTTGTGACCGATTTCTGAGTTATTTTAATTCTCTATGGTTTGGGAGATTGTACCCTATTTTTTTTAATATTTATAATAAATTGGTAAGGGACTTAGAAAGGGAGGCGGCAAATCGCACTGTACTAAATCTAATCCGCTCACCATCCGCTCACCAATCGC
>Ga0206125_10005584_pt1 | contig 10572 bp, 8 predicted proteins | sample Helgoland_Spring_4_FD_148598 | JGI IMG/M metagenome (GOLD analysis project Ga0206125, IMG submission 148598) | Pelagic subsurface seawater microbial communities from Kabeltonne, Helgoland, North Sea - Helgoland_Spring_Bloom_20160331_1 | ecosystem: Environmental > Aquatic > Marine > Epipelagic ...
CGCCTTGTTAAAAATTGGAGTCTTTGGATTAGGAGCTATTGCTGGGCTTAAAGTATTTTCTGGAATATTAAACTGGATGTTTGCAAATCATAAAAACACTACCCTGGCTGTTTTAACTGGCTTTATTATTGGTGCACTCAATAAAATTTGGCCTTGGAAAGAAGTAGTACAATACCGTATCAATAAGCATGGTGAAGAAATACCATTTATTGAAAGAAGTATTCTTCCTGGCAGTTATGACATAGATCCTCAGGTAATGGCAGCTATTTTATGTATGCTTGGAGGATTTATGATTATTTTTCTTTTAGAATTTGTTGCAAAAAAAAGCCCTAACTAATATAATGTTGTGAGCATAGAGAGAACTACTATCGATAAATTTTGGTTAATCTTTAAAGGAATTGCCATGGGAGCTGCCAATAAGGTTCCTGGAGTATCTGGTGGCCTAGTAGCTTTTGTTGCAGGATTTTATGAAGAGTTTATTTACTCTCTTCAAAAAATAAACGGTAAGGCATTTAAACTTTTGCTTAGAGGTCGAGTAAAGAGTTTTATACAATACACCAATGCAGGCTTTCTTGGGCTTCTTATTCTTGGGATGGTTCTCAGCTATTTTAGTGTTTCAAAAATACTTGATTACCTACTCTTTGAGTATGAGTTGCAAGTTTGGAGTACTTTTTTTGGAATGATTATAGGGTCTATCATATACATTGCCAAAGATTTAGGACCCTGGAGCAAAAGATATATTGGGTATTTAACCTTCGGTGTTATGGCAGGTATCGCCATTAGTTTTCTTGAACCAGCTCGAGAGAACGACAACCTTATTTTTGTTTTTTTGTGCGGTATCATTGGCGTATCTGGAATGACACTACCGGGCTTATCTGGGTCTTTTATTCTTATACTTTTAGGTAATTACGTATTGCTTCTTGTAGATTCTGTAAATGCATTGTTTGATACGCTGTCTGAAATAGTATTGGGTGATTTTTCTTTTAAAAACAACACCCAGCGTGTGAGACTATTAAAGGTGTTGACGGTATTCTCACTTGGGTCTGCAACAGGCTTAGTGTCTTTGTCTCACCTACTTGGATATGTGTTAAAAAAATACAAAAAGGCAACCTATGCGGTTATTATAGGCTTTATTACAGGATCCCTTGGGGTGGTATGGCCTTGGAAGGAAAAAATATATAGTCGCAATGCTTTTGGAGAAATTAACCTTGATGCAAACGCAAGAGATATTATTACAGGTTATAACAGGTATTTCCCCTCAGAGTTTTCTTGGGCTACACTTGGGGCAATTACTTTTATTATACTAGGGGTTTTTACAGTGCTTAGTATTAACTGGTATCATCTATATAAAAAAAGAGCTAATGGCTAACTTCGGATTAATTGGCAAAAACATAGCGTATTCTTTTTCTCAAAAATATTTCACTGAAAAATTTAAAAAAGAAAAACTAGCACATAGTTACCATAATTTTGATATAATAACACTTGCGGTATTTAAAAAAATAGTACAAGAAGAAACCTCTTTAAAGGGGTTAAACGTTACAATTCCATACAAAGAAGAGATCATACCATATCTAGATAATCTAGACCAGCAGGCACGCATAATTGGGGCTGTAAATACTATCAAATTTTTAGAAGATGGAACCTTGGTTGGATACAATACTGATCATTACGGTTTTAGTAGATCCCTGGCAAGTTATCCAACACCTAAAAGAAAAACAGCACTTATATTAGGACATGGTGGCGCCTCAAAGGCAATTAAATATGCTCTTGAAGGCCTAGGATATTGCTGCACTATAGTATCTAGAAGTAAAACAAAAGATACTATCACCTATAAACAGGTAACAAAACAAGTCATAGAAAATAATACTTTAATAGTAAACACAACACCACTAGGGGTAGCCCCAGATGTATTAAAATGTCCAGATATACCCTACAGCTACATTACTAAAGAACACTTCTTGTTTGATTTAATATACAATCCCAGGCAGACTATTTTTTTAAAACATGGTCTTACCAAAGGAGCTACAATAGCCAATGGCAGTAAAATGCTAGAGTACCAAGCCCAAGAGGCCTGGAGGATTTGGAATAGCTAAATTTTAAGGGCAGGGTCAATAAACATCTAGAATCTTGGCAATCTTATGGGGAGTTAGTATCTTGAGCCCTCAAAATAAAGAACCTTAACATTGCAAAACATGTCTGACCAAAAAAACGCTACACAAGAAGATAACACACCTAATAAAAAAAGTGTTACTCCAAAACAAGCAACTCCTAGCCAAGAAGAAACTCCAAAAGAGATACCTGTGAAAAAAGCAAACACCTCTGAAGAGAAACCATCGAAGGGTAAAAATGAAGCACCTGAAGTACAAACGGCCCCTACCCCAGAAATCTCTGAAGAGCAAGAAGTGCAATCCTCAGATGCTATAGAGCAGTCAGAACTAGCAGTAGAAAAAGAGCCTACCGATTACAGTAACCTAAATAAAATAGAGCTCATCAATGCTTTAGAGAACCTAGTTAGCGATGGCGCTATAGAAAGTATAAAGGATGAGGCAGAAGAGATAAAAACAGCGTTTAACAATCTGTTCCAAGAAGAACTTACCCAAAAAAGAGAAGCTTTCTTAGCACATGGAGGAAATAGTATAGATTTCCATTATACCTCCCCAGAGAAAAAAGCTTTTAATGATGTATTTAATGATTACAAAACAAAACGAAATGCTCATTTTAAAAAGCTTAAGCAGGATTTGGAAGGAAATCTTGAGGTACGAAACCTTTTAATTGAAGAAATTAAAGGCTTATTAGATTCTGAAAAAAGCGTAAACAGTAATTATAAAAAAATTAAGGACATCCAAGACCGTTGGAAACAAGCTGGAGCCATTCCTAGAGATAAGTATAATACTGTCTGGAATAACTACCACCATTATATGGAAACCTACTATGATGCGCTACAGCTAGATAGAGAGTTTAGGGATCTAGACTTTAAGCATAATCTTGAAGAAAAACAAAAACTTATAACACGCACACAAGAACTTGCAAAGGAGAGTAATATTGACAAAGCTTTTAGAGAATTACAGTTAATACATAGACGTTGGAAAGAAGAGATAGGACCAGTAGCTAGAGAAATTCGTGAAGAAATTTGGGAAACCTTTAGTGCAGCAACTAAAATAATTCATGACAAAAAAATGTTGGCAGAAGCAGCTTTAGAAGAAACGTTCATTGAAAACTTCTCTATTAAAAAAGAACTTATTGGCCTTATAAGTAAGGTACAAGAAGAAACAAAAGCTTCACACGCGGCCTGGCAAAACGCCATGAAGCAGGTACAAGAAATTAGAGATGTGTTTTTTACAGTTGGGCGTGTTCCTAAAGATAAAAACAAAGAGATTTGGGCTGCCTTTAAAGACACTACAAGTAGCTTTAACAAGGCAAAAAATGATTTTTACAAGCTTCAAAAAAGTGCGCAATATGAAAATCTTGAACAAAAAAGAAAACTAATAAAGCTTGCTCAGGATAATAAAGACTCTGAAGATTTTGAAAAAGCCACACCTCTTTTCAAAAAAATACAGCATGATTGGCGTGACATTGGGCATGTACCAAGAAAAGACAGTGATACTATCTGGAAAGAGTTTAAGACAGCTTGTAATCATTATTTTGATAGATTACACGCCTTAAAAGATCAGGAAAACAAGGAAGAAGTTGTAAACCTTGAGCAAAAACAAGCCCTGCTAGATTCCATGAAAACTATTTCTTTGTCTGGAGATCACAAGCAAGATATTCAAACCATAAAGGCTACAATTACCCAATGGAAAACCATTGGACGCGTTCCTTTTAAGAAAAAGAGTATCGATCAAAAATTCAACAAAGCCCTAGATGCTCTATTTAATACCTTTGATCTAGACAAAAAAGAGACAGAGCTTATTAAATTTGAAAATAAGTTAAATGCAATGGCCTCTGAGGATGATACTAGAAAGTTACAAAACGAGCAATTCTTCATAGGTAAAAAAATTGATGAAACTAAATCAGAAATTTTACAACTTGAAAATAACTTACAATTTTTTAAACATGTAGACAAAGACAACCCTCTTGTAAAAGATGTGTACAAGAACATTGATGATCACAAAGAACAATTAGCTCTTTGGAAAGAGAAATTAGTAAAAATTAAAGCAATACAAAATGGGTGAGCCATATGCAACAATGTATTCTATGCCAATCAAATAAAACAGCCTTATATTATCAAGACCACAACCGCAGGTATTGCAATTGCAACACCTGCGGTTGTGTTTTTATACCCCACGAGGCGCTACCTGGAGCCAAAGAAGAAAAAGAGCGCTATTTGTCACATCAAAACGATGTGGAAGACAGTGGTTTTCAGAAATTTGTAAGCCCAATGGTAAACGCAATAAAGGGGAATCACACCACAAAAGACAAAGGCCTAGACTTTGGAGCCGGTACAGGGCCTGTGGTTAGTAAATTACTGGAAGATTTTAATTATAAAATGATGCTTTATGACCCGTTTTTTCATCCCAATAAAGACCCGTTAAATAACAGCTATGATTTTATAGTGTGCTGTGAGGTAATAGAACATCTACACAATCCATTAAAGGAGTTTATACTATTAAAAAAATTATTAAATAAAAATGGAGTTTTGTACTGCATGACAGACCTGCTGCCTGAAAAAGAAGTGTTTAAAAATTGGTATTATAAAAATGATTTTACCCATGTTATTTTTTATACCCCAAAAGCACTACAATGGATACAAAAAAAAGTGGGCTTTAAGCATCTTAGTATAGAAAATAGATTAATTAGGTTTTATTAATCTATAATAGCCTCATAGATTACTGCTTGAATATTACTTCTAAGGTTTGTTTCTATCATTTTTTTATTCTCTGCACTTGGGTAGGTCCTATTAGACATAAATACATACACAATTTCCTTTTCTGGATCTGCCCAGGTAAAAGTACCTGTAAAGCCACTGTGGCCAAAGCTTGACATAGAAACACAGCCGCAGGTTGGGCCACTATCTTCTAGTTGAGGTTTATCAAACCCTACACCCCTGCGCACGTTTTGATCACAGTAATAACAGGTATTAAAATCATCAATAACCTTAGAGGATAGGTATTGTTGTCCTCCATAACTACCACCGTTTAAAAACAGTTGCATCATTTTAGCAACATCATTGGCTGTGCTAAAAAGCCCTGCATGACCACTTACTCCTCCTAGCATAGCAGCTCCTTGATCATGCACATAGCCATGTATTTTTTGCATTCTAAAATAGGTGTCCTCCTCTGAGGGTACAATGCTATTTTTGTCAAATCTGTTAAGAGGATTATAACCCATGGAATAAGCGCCAATAGATTCATAGAAATTTTGCTGCACTAACTCCCCTAGTGGAAGGCCATAATACCCCTCTAAATATTTCATTAATAAATAATAGGGCAAATCACTATACTTATACTCTTGGGTCTCTCTTAACTCACTTTCTCTTATAAAGCGGTAAATACTATCTTTATATTCTCGTTTAATAAACATTTTAGAGGCTACTCTGTATGGAAAGTCTTTGCTATAAGAGGGTTTGTACCATTTAGTTTTCGGTTTACCCGTGAGGCTATCCATGGTATTAATATAGTATGGAATCCAAGATTTTAACCTAGCGGTATGAGTAAGCATCCTGCGCAGAGTAATGTTGGCTTTATCTGTTTGTTTGTATTGTGGAAGCAACTCAGAGAGGGTGGTATCCATCGTTAAGACACCTTTATCAACAAGCTGCATTATCAGTGGAAGGGTAGCCATGATCTTAGTTAGAGAAGCAATATCATACACATCTGTTTGTGAGACTGACTTCATTTTATTTTGGGTGTGGTGGCCAAAGGTCTTGTTATATATAACTTTTCCTTTTCTAGCTACTAGAATTTGAGCCCAGGCATCCATACCCTCAGTTATTGCAAAAGTTGCAATAGAGTCTATTTTTTTTAGCCCAACACTTGATACTCCTACACTCTGGGCAGATCCATAGGTGAGCCTGTTTATAGCCTTTGTCTGTATTTGCGAATGTATAGGGAAATCATCGCCCAAAGACACTGGCAGGCTTCCCTTTGCCCCTCTGGCTCCAAAAATGAGTTGTGCAGAAAGTTCTTGAGAGACCTTACTGTTTTGATAAGACATAATCACTGCATCAAAATTGGTGGTAGTTTTAAAATCTAGCAAGCTATACGGCCTAGCAAAAACATCTAAAATTAATGTATTTGTTCTAGCAATTTCATGTAACCACACCAACTCTTTATTTGTGAATTTATATCCCTTCCATGGGGTTTGATTAGACTTATGAAACCCTGCAATAACGTAATCATACTCTTTGAGCTTTGTAATGTAACTGGCAAGATCATCTGCTTTCACAAAATCTACAGAGGCATATATTTTAAGTTGGTTAAAAAAATCAGTGCCAGAAGCATCTCCAAAATTAACATAAGCTATTTTTTTATGTTGTAGGTTTTTTATGGGCAGTAGTTGGTCCTTATTTTTTAACACCGTTAATGCGTTTTCTATAGCCTGTTCATACAATGCGTCATCTAAGGGAGTGTTTAAATCTTCAACAAGATTGGTTTGTACTACAGGGGTGTAGTTGTGCAAGCCTAATTTGTATTTTGCGTATAGTATTTTTTTTACCGAGTGAGCTAAGCGCTGCTCTGTAATAACGTTTTTTTGGTAGGCTTTTACAATAAGCTGATGTGCTTTTGGAATGTTTTCTGAGATAAGCAGCACATCATTTCCAGCCAAAAAAGCAGCCAGATCAATCTCTCCTGGTTTCTCGAAGTTTGCGGCACCTTTCATGTTTAAAGCGTCTGTAAAAATAAGCCCATTAAAACCTAGGGTTGTTTTTAATAAATCTTGAACAATTGCTTTGGATAACGAGGAAGGTAAACCATTTTGTCTCTCAAGCGATGGAACGTTTAAATGTGCTACCATCACACTAGACAATCCCTCACTAATTAATCGCTTGTAGGGATAAAGCTCAATGCTATCGATACGCTTTTTGGAAAAATTAATAGTTGGCAAGATTTTGTGAGAATCTGTATCTGTATCTCCATGGCCAGGAAAGTGTTTGGCATTGGCAAGAATACCTGCAGATTGCATTCCTTTGGTAAATGCAATAGATTTTTGGGTAACGTTGTCTCTATCTTCTCCAAAAGAGCGGTTTCCAATGATGGGGTTTTTTGGATTGGTATTGATATCTACCACTGGAGCAAAATTAATATGTACTCCCAATCTTTTACTGTGCTCCCCTATCCTACGACCCACTTTTTCTATAATACTATTATCTGAAATAGCACCAAGAGTCATGTTCCATGGGTAGGCAAAGGTAGAGTCTAGACGCATAGCAAGGCCCCACTCTGCATCCATGGCAATCATTAATTTTGTTTTGGATAGGGCCTGAAACTCATTGTTAAGTTTTGCTTGCCGTATGGGTCCTCCCTTAGAAAAAATGACACCACCTATATGGTACTGGGTAATGAGCTTTTTAATTTTATCTGTTTTTGCCTTAGGGTCCTTAGAGAATACATCTACCATAAATAGCTGCCCAACCTTTTGCTGCAAAGACATGTTGGTGTACACACTATCTACCCAAATTTGTTGATTTACTTGATCCTCTTGAGCAAGTAAAGGATTTATTTGCTGAGAAATAGCTGGAATACAGCTTAGAATAAATAGTAGGAAGACTAGGGCTTTTTGCATCTTTTAAAAGTATCAAAAACTATGCTAAAAAGCGACTGTGCCAACTATCTTTTGCGGCAACTTCCCAATTTTCTTTGTATTGTTGTTTTGTGTTAACTAGATTATTAAAAACAACTGTATTTGCAGACACAGATTTGTTTTTTGCCATTTTCCTGAAATCTAACAAAGTTTTATGAGCTATAAAAGCTCCATTGTAATAAGTTACATTCATTTTATCTAGTAAATCTACATCCATTTTTTCTTGCAATTCTTGAATAAAATGAACAGAGGCATCTATACTACATCCAGATGCTGATGCATTTTGTTGATTAAGACCCAATACAATAAAACGATCGTACTTGATTTCAAAACCAGCCTCAAGTTCTGTGCCATGGGCAGTCCACTGTGTTAAAAAATAGCGTGTCTTTGCCTGGATATACTCTAGCTCCTCTGGTGTAAATTTACGATTAGATTGATATACCCATACTCTTGAGGTATCTGGAAGATTGTTGAAATCTGTAAGCATGGTTGTACTGTCTATTATTAGTTATAACTCTGAGGCGTTGGCTATCATTTCGGCTACATCCATAACCTGTACTTGAGCTTCTTTTTCTTGATGTTTTACCCCGTCTGTAATCATGGTATTGCAAAAAGGACAACCCGTTGCTACAATACTAGCCTTTGTTTGTACAGCTTCTTGTGTGCGTTCTACATTGATGTCTTTAGATCCTGGCTCAGGTTCTTTAAACATTTGTGCACCACCAGCGCCGCAGCAAAGACCATTTGTTTTACAACGTTTCATCTCTACAAGTTCTACTTCTAGTTTACGCAACAAATCTCTTGGCGCTTCATACTCACCATTGGCACGTCCCAAATAACAAGGATCATGAAAGGTTATCTTTTTACCTTTAAATTTTCCGCCCTCTACTTTTAGACGGCCCTCATTTAAGAGGGTTTTTAAAAACTGAGTATGATGCATTACCTGGTAATTACCACCTAGCTGGGGGTATTCATTATTAATAGTGTTAAAACAATGAGGACAGGCTGTTACTATTTTTTGAACCTCATAGGCATTAAGCACCTCAATGTTAGTGGCTGCTTGCATCTGAAACAAAAATTCATTTCCGGCTCTCTTTGCTGGATCTCCGGTACAACTCTCCTCTGTGCCCAATACCGCAAATGCTACACCAGCATTGTTTAATAATTTTACAAAAGCTTTGGTGATTTTTTTTGCTCTGTCATCAAAACTTCCTGCGCAACCAACCCAAAATAAGACTTCAGGTTGTTTCCCTTGTGCCATGAAATCGGCCATTGTTGGTACTTTTAATAGGTCACTCATAGTAATTGTTTTATTGTGTATGGTAGTACAAATATTTCAGAGTTATGTGTTAGTCTTCAAATACTTCAATGGTGAGATCTTTTTGCACCAATTCTGTAAATTTACCGTTGTATCTAGTGGCTTTTACTAGATGATTATCAATCCAATGATAATTTCCGCCTCTGGGTTTGCCCATTAAAAGAGAGTGAAATTTAAAACCATGCTCATGCAACCATGCTGTTGTTACAGCTCTGTGTTCCTCTGTTCTTGAGGTGAAAAAACAAATGATATGCCCTTGATCATACCAACTATTTAATGTTTGTAAAGCATCTGGAAAAGGCTGACAAGTTGCCATACGCTCAGGCTCCTCGTTTGGAACATCTTCTGTGACGGTGCCGTCTATGTCAATGAGGTAGTTTTTAACATTTGCAGACAGCACAGGACTTGCATTTTCACCTTGCGCATCTTTAATAGTGTGTAAAGGCTCATTATGTATTGGCATTTTATATACGCTATCTTTTACCTGTCTTAATTCGTTGATAGTTCTGTCTTTTGCTTTCATTGTTTATTAATTATTAGTGTATTACTCTTTTGCCCAGTTTAAACGGTCCATTTGGTTAAAGGGCCATGGAGCCCCATTGTTTTCTATATTAGTCATTGTTACATTGAGTTCAGTTGGAGCTGCAGATTGTTCCATTACTAGATACTGGCGCATATCCATAATAATAGACAAGGGGTCTATACTAACAGGACAGGCCTCTACACATGCATTACACGTAGTGCATGCCCATAGCTCCTCTTGGGAGATATAATCTTTTAAAAGCTCTTTACCATCTGGCACAAAAACACCTGCGTTGGCATCCATGTTTTTACTCACCTCTTGGAGACGATCTCTGGTATCCATCATGATTTTTCTGGGTGACAACTTTTTACCTGTTTGATTTGCAGGACACTCGCTGGTACACCTTCCACATTCTGTACAGGTGTATGCATTTAATAGCTGTATCTGCGAAAGATCCATCACATCACTGGCTCCAAATTTGGCAGATGGCGGCGCATCTGGCGCTGGAGCTGCAAAGGGATCTACAGAAGGGTCCATCATCATTTTTACCTCGGCGGTAACTGCTTGGTTATTTTTAAATTGTCCCTTTGGGGTAACGGCTCCAAAATAAACGTTTGGAAATGCCAATAAAATATGAAGGTGTTTTGAAAAATATAAATAATTCAAGAAAATTAAAATTCCTGTAATGTGCAACCACCATGCAGTTCTTTCTATTATAATCAAACTACTTTGGTTCATAGCATCAAAAACACCTACAAACAATGAACTAACAGGGTAAGACCCTGCCTGAATATAATGAGCTGCTTCCATTTGCTGAAGGGCATAATCTGAGGAGTTCATAATCAAAAACAAACCCATCAATACCACTTCAAAATATAAAATAATGTTTCCGTCTTGTTTGGGCCAACCCTTCATCTCTGGAGACAAAAAGCGTTTTATTTTAAGTACATTTCTTCGTGTCCAAAATAATACAACACTCACCAATACCAAA
>Ga0206125_10005585_pt1 | contig 10568 bp, 9 predicted proteins | sample Helgoland_Spring_4_FD_148598 | JGI IMG/M metagenome (GOLD analysis project Ga0206125, IMG submission 148598) | Pelagic subsurface seawater microbial communities from Kabeltonne, Helgoland, North Sea - Helgoland_Spring_Bloom_20160331_1 | ecosystem: Environmental > Aquatic > Marine > Epipelagic ...
AATGAAAAAAATTATGGATCGAGAGCTTAAAAATGATTCATTGTTCACCATAATTGGCCAAGACCGAGTGCATCCAAAAACAACAGGACATTTCATTATGTTTCATGAAATTTTATCCACTCTTGAAGCTCCTAGTGTTGTAGCTCAAATTTCAATTAATCTGAATCAAAATAATAGTATTAAAACAAAAAACTGCTTTGTAAATGAGCTACAAGTTTCAAAAGAAAATATTCTTTTTAATTGCCAAGAAAACAGTTTGCCGTTTCCCTTTACTAAAGCATTTGATACAGCGCTTAGCTTAGTTCCTTTTCAAAAAAAGTTTAATCAAGAAATTCTTCAAGTTATTGGGCTAGATAAGGGTAGCTATGATTTATTTATTCAGGATAAATTAATCAATACTTTTTCTGCTAAACAGCTTAATGAGGGTGTTAATCTTTCCAATGAGTTCAATACTCCGCAATACATACAAGCTAAAGACATCATGAATCTTTGTCAAGAGTACCGAAAAACAGGCTATCAATTACGAGCGGTTCCGTTTATAAACTTTAAATACCTTCGTGATTATAATGGACCAGATACATTAAAAAACAAAAAGATTTTTTTAGATAAAAAACTCAAAAAAATTGAAGGTCAACCTTTCTATAATTACATAAAGAAAAGCATTCACGAATATTATCAGACACTTCCAATACTTGATTCATTAAAAACTAGATTAAAAAAAATAGAGCATGTTATTTACAAAAAAAATAAACCTGTAGCTATGAATTGGTCTATTGTAAAAAGGTAAAACTATTTTTTAAAATTGTTAATTTAAAATACAAATCAGAACATTTGTAATATTTCTTTACATTGTTGTATTGTAATTTACATTAAAATTAAATTCAAAAAATTATGCGAAAATTTTACACATTATTATTTACAACGTTATTAGTAGTCGGAATGAGTGCGCAAACCACTGTTGACTTTACTTTAGAGGAAGGTTATGTTCAAGGACCTCTTGATTCTAATCCAGATTGGGGAGGTGAAAACTGGTTTGTCAATCCAACACCCGGTACAGAAAGAGCAGAGACTACCGCTGGTTACTCTTGGGCAAGATGGGGTGCTCCATTTATTGTTTCTGACACTGAAATTAGTTTTGAAGTTCATTTCAGGTTTAATATTGACTTACCAGCAGGTAAATTAATTTCGAGATTTGGTTTTAATGATAATGGTTCTAGTTCTGGTACCATTGCTAACATACAACTTTCTACACTAAATGACGGCTCTCTTTCTGTAAGAAAACAAGGAAACGTGCCTGTTGATAGTGGTTCGGCTGGACTAACTAACTTCCAACAAGATGATTTAGTTATAAACATGGTTCTCACACTAGGTGCTGATGCCGCAAGCTCAAGTTTGTCCACTAGTATTACAAATGTTACAGATAACATTAGCTCGGGTGTAGCAGTTGTTAATGGAATCCCTGCGGCTGTTTTTAATGCTGCAACTTCTGGTGGTATTTCTGGTTTTATTCATGCCCAAGACAACATTAGTAACACAAGAAGTTTTTTGGTTGATAAGGTTATCATGACACAAGGAAGTACTCTAAATGTAAATTCTCATTCGCTTCCAACATTTAGCTTATCACAAAATCCAATTCAAGACACCGTGAAGCTCAATGGGGTTATTACTGGGAGTAAAATCTCTATTTACAGCGTTATTGGAGCTAAAGTAAACACATATGTTTACGATGGTTATCAATTAAACTTAGGAAATCTAAGCCCTGGAGTTTACTTTTTGCAAGTGCCTGGATTTACAACTCACAAACTAATAAAGAACTAATAGTAATTAGTTTTTAATCTTTTTTAGATCAAAGCCACCATAAAAAGGTGGCTTTGCATGTTTTTATCTAATTGTAAAAGTCAATATGAAACTATGTATCAGCTTTCTTTTGTGTGTGTTCATGTGGGGAAATGCACAGGAAATAATAACGCTTTATCCGGAAGGTATACCTTGTGATAGTAGTGAAATGGTTATAGAGCCATTGAAAAAACAAAAAACAAACAAGAAAATAACCAATCCAAAGTTGTGGTATTATCCAGCAGCCGTCTCTAAAAAGAACGTTCCTGCAATTTTAGTTATTCCAGGGGGGGGCTACAAAAACTTGGCTTTTGAACATGAGGGTATTGAGGTAACAAAATGGTTGAATACCCTTGGAATTCATGCATTTGTATTAATGTACAGAACACCCTATTGGGAGTATGGAGCATGTAAAAGTAACGTTGCTTTGTTAGATGCACAACGTGCAATTCAAATAATAAATGACAAAGCAAAAAAATGGGATATAGATACCTCTAAAATTGGTGTTATTGGTTTTTCGGCTGGTGGGCATCTTTCGGCTACGCTTTCCAATCAGTTTGATTATAACATCCCCAATGATGGTATGCAAAAAATAGATTTTAAGCCGAATTATTGTATACTATTATACCCTGTTATTAGTATGCAAGATGAACTTACACATTTGGGTTCAAGAATTAGTTTGCTAGGAAACAATCCCAAACCAAAAGACATCAATTTTTTTTCAAATGAATTGCAAGTTAGAAAAGACACCCCCCCTACTTTATTAATACATGCTGGCAACGACAGTATAGTTAACCCTATAAACAGCATCATATACTACAACGCTTTACAAAAAAACAATATTCCCTCAAAATTACATATTCTTAAAAATGGTGGTCATGGCTTTGGAATATCCTCTTCAGATAAGTCATCACAATTGTGGTTAGAGCTGGCAAAAAATTGGTTGATCCAACGTGGTATAATTGCTAATTAATCAAATTTTAATTTGCTTGTTTTTTTATACGTATCCCCAACAATAGACTCAAATGCTTTGACCATCTCATCTCTTTTTTTGGGCATCGTTTCTGCTAAGTTATTTTGTTGTGATGCGTCTTTTTCTAAATTATAAAGCTGAAATTCTTGGCCATTGCCGGTTTCTATTCCTTTAGTTAAAAACATCTTAGGACCGGGATAAGGGGGTATTAACACCCAATTTCCCTCTCTATAGGCTGTTCGAGATGTAGCTTCTAAAATTATATTAGATCTTCCCTCCTTCTCTTTTCCTAACAAAAAATCCATATGATTTTCACTATCTAAGTTCTTTATGGGTTTGTTTACCATACTTGATAGTGATGCCAACCAATCAACTTGGGAAATAATATTATTAGAAACACCAGCTTCAATATTTCCTTTCCAGTAAGTAATAAATGGAACTCTGGTTCCAGCCTCATAAAGGCTATACTTACCACCTCTTAAGCCTCCTGTTGGACTATGCTTACCTAATTTTTCTATGGCATCATCTACATAACCATCATCCAATACGGGGCCATTGTCGCTGGATAAGAAAATTAAAGTATTTTCTAACAATCCTTCTTTTTCAAGGGTTTTAATGAGTTCTCCTATACACCAATCAGCCTCAGCAATCACATCGCCTCTTGGCCCCATCGATGTGGCGCCTATAAAGCGTGGATGTGGAGTTCTTGGCACATGGGGTTGTTGCAGACCATAGTAAAGAAAAAATGGTTGTTCTTTCTTGTCTTGAACATAGGCTTTAACCTCATCCAGGAAAACGTCTGCCATATCCTCATCTACCCATCTTGCAGACTGCCCACCTTTCATATGTCCAATCCGAGGAATCCCATTAACAATTGTTCTATTGTGTTGTGCATCAGCTCTCATTCTCAATAAATGTGGGGAATCCTCTCCAGTGGGTTCACCAGAAAAGTTTTTCTTGTAATCAATTTCAATGGGGTCATTAGAATCGTGGTTATAAACATCTCCATTTCTAATATAAACAGTTGGAACTCTGTCTTGAGTTGCAGCCATAATAAAACTATAATCAAAACCAACTTCATTGGGTCCAGGAGATATACGAGTATTCCAATCTACATTTCCTGTCCCAAGTCCTAGATGCCACTTTCCAATAACTGCAGTCTTGTAGCCATGATTGCGCAACATTTTTGGAACTGTAATTTGAGTTGTATCAATGAGAAGTGGTGCCGTACCTGGAAGGATTTTTGCATCTCTATTTCGCCAAGGATATTGTCCTGTGAGAAGGGCATATCTACTTGGTGTACAGGTTGCAGAAGTGGCGTAACCATTGGTGAACTTAATACCATTATTTGCTAAAAAATCAATGTTGGGGGTATTTAATTCTGTAGCACCGTAAGAACTAACATCACCATAACCCAAATCATCGAGATAAATAAAAATGATATTAGGATTTGAATGTTCTGTTGTTTTATTTTTTTCGTGATTACAAGAACTCATCACTAAAAAAGTCATCACTAAAAATATATATTTCATCATTTTGCAATTTATAATTAATCAATTTTTATTATTCTTTATCGTTATCACTCCATTTGATGTGCTGATCTATGAATTTAATCAAACTCTCAGACATTTGCTGGTGATTTGAAATTGAGGGGTGGCCTTTTGAATTGTTGTAAGGCAAATAATGCGTTAAAATTTTTTTGTCTTTCATATTGCGAACTGCCAAGTCAATAAAGCTCTTCCACTTTGAGCCGTTCTTAACAGCATCCATACTACCAAGTGTACAAATTATAGTCGCATTAGGATAATGATTTCGAATTTTAGAAACAAATGTTTCATACATCTCAACAAAGTATTCATCTTTAGGTGTTTTGGAACCAAATCTTTTTTTAAACTCTTTATGTTCTGGTAAATTGATAAGCCAAGAATCATTTTGAAATAAATTAATGACCACTATATCTGGTTGATACTTTGAAAAATCCCATTGACTTTCTGCATCAGTAGGGACTAACCTGCTGTACAATTCATTCATGGTAAATGGATGCCAACTTACCGCTATTCCCGTACCACTTTTACAAATGCATTGATACTCTGCATCATAATTTCTTGCAACTAAAGCAGCGTAACTTAGATAGTTATTGGTGTTCATACCAAGAGGAGAATCTGCCCCTGTGCAGTCTTCATTAGCATAACCAACAGTCATGGAATCTCCATAAAATTCTATTTTTCTGTTAGTAGATTTTGACTTGGGTAAAAGCTTTGGACGATTATTAATATTAAATCCAAAAAACTGGGTTTTACCTCTATTCCAATCATTCCTTTTAAATAATTCTATCGTGTGTTTTTCATTGGGCAAATTGGAGGCTAGTGTGTACATTTTTTTTAATGTGTCTGGCTTAATAATGGTTTCTAATTTATTGTTGACAATAACATTAAAATAATTGTTTCCGGTTTCATCTTTTAAAATCGCACTGACACCTTCCCCCTCAAAATTCATTTTTATAGAAGTCCCTGTCCAAAAAATTTCTACTACCTCATTGTCCAAAAAATGAACTCTACCAGTATAATCAATCTCTGGATTTGAGCAATTCACGAATATCTGTTTGTCTTCAGAACAACTGATAGAAATAAGAGATAAAAACAATAAAAAGTAACATTTATATGTCATTCCATATTAGATGTTTGGTTTTTTAATAGGTATTTCTTTGACATCTTTTTCTATTTCTGGTACTAGTCAATATATTGTATATCATTTTTCAAGTCTAAAAGGAAAAAATGCACAACCATTATGTATATACTTTTAATGTTCTATATCCATAAACTGCTATGAAACAAAAACAAACAAAAGGAAGAATAAAAGAAAAGTTAACACCAGAAAAAGGACCAATTGTGTCCATGTCAATCATTAACCCTTGTAAAATAGGCATTAAAGCACCACCAACAATTGCCATCACTAAACCTGCAGCACCCAGAGTAGTGTCGTCTTCGTTTAGACCATTTAATGCAATACCATAAATAGTAGGAAACATTAAAGACATAAATGCAGAAGTTGCTACTAATAAATACAAGCCTGTTAAGCCTTCAATTAAAATTACTCCAGAAGTGGTAACCATTGCACAAAGTGCAAAAATCATTAATAATTTTTTTGCGTTTACATATTTCATTAAAAAAGTACTAATAAATCGACTTGCTAAGAATATTGACATAGCAATAATATTATAATTTTGTGCATCTGCTTTAGAAATACCCAGGTTGCCTGCGTATTGAATAATAAAAGTCCAGCACATAATTTGAGCAGCAACATAAAACAATTGTGCTAAGACTCCTTCTTTGTATTTTCCGTTTTTAAACAATCTTTTAAAAGAATCAGTTGCACTAGAATATGAAGTTGTTTTTGTTCTTTTAGGCATTTTAGTAACTGCAATTAAAACTAACATTGCAATAACTACAAAACCAAGAATTACATAAGGATTTCTGATAACAGATAAATCATGTGTTCTAATAATTGTTTTTTGAGCTTCATCTAAGGTCTTAAAAATTAATTCACCTGCTTCATTTCTTTTATCAGAATCTAAGGCTGTTAAAATAAATTTTGATGCTACAAACATTCCAAATAAAGAACCAATTGGATTAAATGCTTGTGCTAAATTTAAACGTTGGGTTGCGGTTCTTTGGTCTCCCATTGATAGAATATATGGGCTTGCTGTAGTTTCTAAAAAAGCCAAGCCAAATGTTAAAATGTACAACGAACCTAAAAAGAATCCGAATACCTCAAATTGAGCAGCTGGGAAAAATAATAATGCACCAATGGCATATAAACTTAAACCTAATAGTATTCCTTTTTTATAACTATATTTTCTAACAAATAACGCAGCAGGTATTGCCATCGTTGCATAACCTCCGTAAAAAGCAAGTTGAACTAAAGCAGCTTTTGCAGTAGAAATTTCCATAACAGTGCCAAAAGCTGCAACCATTGGGTTTGTAATATCATTTGCAAAACCCCATAGAGCAAATAATGATGTAATAATTATAAAAGGCAGTAAAAACTCCTTTGAAACTACTGGTACTAATTTTGAATTTGTCATAATTTAAAAATATTGAGTTCAATAATGGTTTTGATGCCATTTATTATACTTTCTGTAGTACTACACAATGAAATATTAAAAGTAACTAACAGAAAAACTGTATATGTAAACTCATGATTTAACTAACTTATCTTTTAAGTCATGTACATCAGCACAACTAAGCTGTTCCATCACTTGATTAAGCTGAGCCTTTAACATTGCAATAGTATGATTCCCTCCTTGCTTACCTAAAGCAGAGACTCCATACATGAAGGTGCGGCCCATGAACGTAAAGTCTGCACCGTGAGCCATCACTCTTGCAACATCAGCCCCTCCTCTAATTCCACTATCCATCATTACTTTAAGCTTATTTTTATAAATTGGCGCAATAGATTTTAAAGAATCAATCGTAGCCTGTCCAACGTCCACCTGTCTTCCACCATGATTTGAAATAATTACACCGTCTAATCCCAAGCGATAGGCTATTTCAACATCATCAATGGACTCTGCACCTTTCAATACTAATTTTCCTTTCCACAGGTCTCGAATACGCTTTATTTTATCTTCATCTAAACGACCAGAAAAAGTTGCATCCATAAATGTCGCTAATTCATTTAAATTCAAATTTTTTGGCATATAAGGCTTTAATGTTTCAAAACTTGGTTGGCCATTAATTAAAGTGTTTAGCGCCCAATGAGGTCTTTTCATTGCAGATACAATATTAGATACTGTCATTTTTGGTGGCATCGATAAGCCATTGCGTATGTCTCGAGGGCGATACCCAAAAGAAGGAACATCGGCTAAAATAACAAGGACAGGACAACGTGCTGCTTCAGCTCTTATCAAGATATCTTTTGTCACACGTTCTTCTGCAGGGTGGTATAGCTGGAACCATGCACGGCCCTCTGTTATTTCGGAAATGGACTCTATACTAGCTGTTGTAACTGTACTTAACACAAATGGAATATTGTGATCAAATGCAGCTTTTGCAAGTATTTCCGGAGACTTTGGCCACATTAGCCCTTGTAACCCTATTGGTGAAATTCCAAAAGGAGCATCATATTGATGTCCAAAAAGCTCAGTCTTTAGAGTAGCAGGTGTATAATCGACCAAGTATTTCGGCTTGAGTTCTACCTCTCGTATACGAGAGGTGTTTTTTTTCAAGTTTACATCGTTATTACAACCCCCATCTAAATATTCAAATGCGAATTTTGGAATTTTAGCCTTGGCACGAGTTCGTAAATCGTCCACTGATGGATACTTGTAATTTATCTGTTGTTTCATATATTCCTATTCATTTAAATCATAAATTTTATCCATCAAAATCCATTTCTCGTTTGGATTACTGTTGGGAAGCGCTTGTTGGAAACTCCACATTAATGCTTCCCATTGTTGAACTTTTGAATTTTTAGCATCCATTTTTGCTTTTTTTTCAAACGTAAAAGAGCTGTCAACTTCTAAAATCATAAATAAGCGATTTCCTGTATTGTATATTTCAGCATTTTTAATACCAGAATCTTTCAAACTTTTTTGAATTTCGGGCCAAACATTTTGATGGTATTTTTTATACGTAGCAATTTTATCTACATTTTTTTTTAGATCTAATGCTAAACAATATTTATACGTTTTACTCACTTTATCTAATTAATTATTGGTATTCAATGCTCTGTCTAAATGAGTATAACCCCCGTCTACAAAAATGAATTGCCCTGTTGTGTGACTTGATTTATCTGACAACAAAAAAACGACTGTATTGGCAATTTCTTTTGTAGTTGTCATCCGATTTTCAAAGGGTATTTTTCTTGTTATAGCAGCTAATTTTTCTTCTTTATTTTCAAATGTATTTATCCATTTTTCATAAAGTGGTGTGAAACATTCTGCCACAATAACACAATTTACTCTAATGTGATAAGGTAAAAGTTCAACAGCCCATTCTCTTGTAAGTGCATTACGACCTCCATTGGCTGCTGCATATCCAGAAGTACCACCTTGTCCAGTTACCGATGTTTTAGACCCTATATTTACAATTACACCTTTTGTTTTTTTTAATTGTGGAAGAACCAATTGTGCAATTTGATAATAATGTGCTAAGTTCCGTTTGATTGAATTAATAAATTCGTCGTAAGAGCCATTCTCTAGTCCAACCCCATCATTAACCCCTGCGTTATTTACAAGGCCATCTATGCGGCCATAATCTTTAATAATTGAATCGATTGCTGCTTCACATTGATTAGGATCAGTTAGTTCTGCAAGTGCAAACCCAACTTGATAACCGTTTTGTTTGTATTGATTTATTGCCTTGAAAATACTATCCTCATTTCTTCCTAAAATTATTGGTATGGCACCCTCTTTAGCTAAAAGAGATACAATACCACCTCCAATACCTTTTGAACCACCAGTAACTATGATAACTTTATTTTTTAGTCCTAAATCCATACCATTAAAGATTATATATTTTTATTGCATTTTTACCTAAGATATTATTTTTCACCTCAATGGATTGGTTTTCTAAATAATCATTTACAATCTTTAACACTTTATCATAGTTTGCAGCTAACAAACAAACGGGCCAATCAGAACCGAACATAATTCGGTCAGGGCCAAAAGCTTTAAAAATAACATCTATATAGGGTTTAAAATCGTCCTCCTTAAATTTAAAATTAATCGTTTCGGTTACCATACCCGATAGCTTACAGTATACGTTTTTATGTGTAGAAAGTTGTTTGATGTTGTGAACCCATATTTCGCTAATAGCTTTTGAGATAGTTGGTTTTGCAATGTGGTCTAAAATAAATTTTTGATTGGGAAACGCTTCAACTATTGCAATTGCGGATGGTAGCTGATTTGGGAAAACAAGAATGTCATACGCTAAATCGTATTTTAAAAGCTTCCCTATGCCATTTTGCACATCATCTCGGAGCAAATAGTCATCGTTTTCTGCTTGAACGATATGACGAACACCTTTAAATAGTGGGTTAGATGCATAATATTCAAGACGCTCCTCTAAATTGTTGGCTGTAAGATCTACCCAGCCCACAACGCCCTTTATAAATGGGTTTTTCTCGGCACATTGCAACAGAAATTCGGTTTCGGTTTCAGATTGGTCAGCTTGAACTGCTATGCAACCATCAATCTTATTTGATTTTAAAATAGGTAATAAATCTTTAGGAAGAAAATCCTTTCTAATGGAATCCATAGAGGTATCTATCCATGTGTCTCTCACTGGGTCATACTTCCAAAAATGTTGATGGCTATCTATGATCATTTATAGGGTTTACATACTTGGCGGGAAACACCTAAATGTTCAATCCCTAATTCAACAATATCACCACTCTTTAGATATTTTGGGGGTGTTAATCCAAGCCCAACACCACAAGGGGTGCCAGTAGAAATGACATCGCCAGGAAGTAAAGTCATAAACTGACTGATATAACTCACCACATGCTGAATGTTAAAAATAAAGTCTGAGGTACTGCTATTTTGCATAATTTTACCATTGAGTTTTAACCAAAGATTTAAATTATTGGGGTCTGTAATTTCATCTTTTGTTGCAATAAAAGGACCAAGGGGAGCAAAAGTATCACAGCTTTTTCCTTTTACCCATTGACCTGAACGTTCTATTTGAAAAGCACGTTCACTTACGTCATTGTGTAAAACATAACCAGCAATGTGGCTCATGGCATTTTTTTCGCTTAC
>Ga0206125_10005589_pt1 | contig 10558 bp, 11 predicted proteins | sample Helgoland_Spring_4_FD_148598 | JGI IMG/M metagenome (GOLD analysis project Ga0206125, IMG submission 148598) | Pelagic subsurface seawater microbial communities from Kabeltonne, Helgoland, North Sea - Helgoland_Spring_Bloom_20160331_1 | ecosystem: Environmental > Aquatic > Marine > Epipelagic ...
GTTAGTTTTTAATGTATAAAACAAAAGTAAAATTATTTGACGAGTTTTTAAGATTAAATGTCACATTCATAAAATATTTTTTAGATTTGCAAACCATTATTGCTCGAGTGGCGGAATTGGTAGACGCGCTGGATTCAAAATCCAGTTCTTTCGGGAGTGTGGGTTCGATTCCCACCTCGAGTACATAAACTGTTGTTAATCAATTGATTTTCAACAGTTTTTTATTTTTTAATAATTAATAATGCCAACCATTTTGTAAAAGCTTACCATGTAAGAGTATTCATCTTATAAATTACGAGGACAGTAATTGTTTACTGTGTTGTCGTTAATCTACAATAATCCCAGAGTTTGGGTGCTAATAAAAAAGCCAAAAAAATCTGACCAAACGATTATGAATTGATATTTACCTACCTAAATAATATGACTTTTCTTTTGGGGGTAGGTCTTCGTGAGAAGATGTATAACCCTCAGGTTATATGTGAATAGAATATTATATATTTATTAAAAGTTTTTGTTATGAATGAAATTTTTGATGCTTGTGTAGATCTTTTACATTATTTGGGAAATATTGTTGGATTAACTTATAAAGAAATAAACGTATGGATATTTGTTATAATAGAGCCAATAATTTTTATTATTATGTTATTTAGGATTATTCATTTAAGAAAGAAAATTAAACAGTTAAGTTATGACAACTAAATAATATGCATACCATATCCTTCTATTTTAGGTAATTCATTTATTTAACCCATGAATAAAAAAATTAATTAAAAACATTTTCTTAAATTTTATTTTATAGTACTTGGAGTTTTTGTGTCTTTAATGTTTTACAGTTTGTTTAACTAGTATAAGAGAATATTTAAGTATTGTATTTATATTAATTAAGTAATAGATTAATTATCACCAAACCAATTATCATTTTTGAAAAATATACAGCCGCATAAACTGAAATCGTTATTAAAATTTTATTATCAAAGTTTTTATTTTTAAGATAAATTTTTCTTACAAAATATATAGTAATAAAATAAGTTATAAAAACAGCCAATGGATTTGCTGTTCTGCCAATACTGCCTGCAGCAGCAGATTCTATTAGGAAATTTACAATAGATAATACAATAATTGTAATTCTAATTGGTTTGTATTTTTCCTCTTTTCTGTCAAATTTTTCATTCTTTTTTTGACTTGTTTGGTTAGGTATTTTCTCTTGAGGTTTTTGCTGAGTTTGGCTTTTGTAATTTGTATCTGAAATTGGCGGAGGGCTTGATATTGTTTTAGGTTTAATTTCATTCTTTTTGTCAAAAGAAGAAAAAATTGCAACTTCAGATATTTTTTTCCAATCACCTAAACCTTTATTAAAGATGAAGGAATCATTTGAGAACCCTTTATTAATAATTTCTTGTGCAGTAAAAGGTCCTTGTTGTTCACCGTTTACCATGATGTAAAATTTTTCCATTATATGTTATTTAATTGTTTACCAACCATGTCACTTTTGGTCAAATAAACGGTTAATAATATTGAACTGAGAATAATTATTGCTATCCCAAAAACATTTAATCCAAAAGTGTTATATAAGGCGTGAAGCAATGCAGGAATAAATAACCCCATTATCCTGAATGAATATTTATATTTTAATTCTATAAAACTTAAAGAAATAAAATAGGCCCCTATGCCAGCCCATATAGCATGAAAAAATGGCAAGGAAGTGATTCGTATAATATTCGTAAAATAGTTGACGTCCACACTAAAGGATTTATTTAAATTCATTTGATACTCTATACCTTCAAAAATCCCAAAAGACAAGCCCGCAATCATTCCATACAAAATAGTCGTTCTGGGAAGTATTACTTTTTTGTCTCTAATTATTGTAACATAAACGAACACTTGCTTAAGCGCCTCCTCTAAAATAGCTACTCCAAAAAGCATAGCTAAGAATTTTAAAATTATATTATTAGAATAAATTAACTTTGAAAATACTGACCAAATTGATGTTTGATGAAAAAGTTCAATTGAGAAGATGGATGATAAAATAGTTGTAATACTAATCATCAAAATTATTTTTAAATCTGTTTGCTTTGTTGCTATAATTTTATAAAGAATTAAGCCCCAAATAGACGCAAAATAGAGTCCATATATACTGTAAGACAGCATAGGGACTCCTGAAGTATACAATGCCAAAACAGGAATTAAAACAATTGCTAATAAAATGTATATAATTGCGTTTTCTTTAATACTAGAGTTTAAATATTTAAAAGGATTGATAAATACCGATTGCAATTTAAAAATATTAAAAAAAACTTCATCAATTTGCTCTTCTGTTTGTTGAATTTGAATATTATTTAGTTTTAAAAATTCAGCTATAGTTATATATTTTTGAGTATTTTCATGGCGTATCAGATCTCGAAGAATAATATTACCTGAATCACAACCTTCTTTCACCTTATCTGCACTGAAAGGTCCATATTCTTTGGTATTTCGTTTTATATAAAACATTATCAATCGTCTGTTACACTGAAATATTGTTGATATATTTTAACTCCATCAAACCAAATCTCTATTTTATGATTCCCTGAATTCAACCAGTTTCCATCTCTATTTCCCCAACCACTAAGTTCAACATTTCTTATCCCTTTGTAAATTTTATAGCTATTAGCTCCAGGGCCATCACTGGAGCCATCTGGATAAAAATACATTACCTTAAGCTTTAAAGTTTGATCTACTTTTCCCTGATAAACTATTGAGGGGTACAAATAAAATGATTTTGAACGAGGGAGATTGTTTCTCTTTTTTTTAAAACCATAACCATCACCATCCCAAGAATCGAAATATATTTCTGAAATAGTTATTGGCGCAGATTTTACTTTCAATCTTGAAATTTCTCTTTGCTGGTTCTTTATTTTATTTTTTAATTCTAACCGCCTATTTTCACTAACCCTTTCGTAACCAGCAGATTTAAGAATCTCATTTTTTAAACTACTAACTTCTGTTTTCAAGTTTTTTGTATCAATGTTATAATCATCCATTAATAAATTATATTCTTTTAATAATTTATCATTACTTGAATAATTACCAATGAATAACCCCATAAAAATTAAAAGACATATCACTAATACTGGGACCAATGCATTTGGCTTGTTTTTGGTCTCTTCTAATTGTTTTCTTAAACTTGTATTATCAGATTTATGAACTGCTAACTTACTTAAAGTAAGATCATAGTCGTTTTTAAGTTTTTTGTAATTCTCAATAGCTTCTTTTTCCTCAAGCTTTTTCTTAATTTTTTCTTGCTCAAGTCTCTTTTGTTCTTCCTTTTTCAGATCTTCCTCAAGTAGTGCTACGGCATTAAATAATGTTTCTCCAAATTCGTCTAAACTTGGACGAACCGTAATTCCAATTTTATAGGGACAAAAAATTCTTTTGAAAATATTTTTTAAATCGTCACTGTAATCATAGAATATTTTTTGAAGAGGAGGCAGCACTGAAAATGCACTTTCTCCTTTTGTTACATGAGTTAAATTTTCTTTAATTTTCTCTTGTATTGTATTTAAATTATCAAATGGTGGCTTTGCTGAACCAACATAGGGATGAATACCACACAATATTTCATAAACCAACACTCCCAACGAAAAAGTATCCCAATCTTTTGTTATTGGTATTTTGCTCCTAATAATATCACTAGCCTCTGGAGGAGTATATTCTGGTGTAGATACTGGAGCTTTAAATAAAACTTTTTCATTTTGAACAATTTGCACAGAATCCATATCAATAATTGATACTTTCCCAAAGGCAGTAACTAATAAATTTTGTGGTTTTAAGTCTACAATAATGTATCTTTTATTATTGTGAATTCTATTCACTACCGCAACAATATTGACACTTAACTTAAGACGTGAAGTTCTTCCTTTAAAGGTTTTTCTGTTAAATGTAGTATGCCATTGGTTACTTAGCTTTTTAGGAATTAGTGGTTGACATAAATGATAAGGTAACAAACTATTATCGAAAGCTTTATACATCATAAAACCAACAAATTCACCCTCTTTGTAAATTACATCCTTCGGCCAACAAATTTTATAATTGATTCCTTGAAGATCTGAAGGAGGGTTTAAAACCATGTATTTTAGTTTTTCTTCTTTTTCTTTACTTCTTATGTGCTTATGATATATTTTAATGCAACTGCCTCTATTACCTAAAATCTCAAAAACTTCGCCTTCTCCTCCCTTGGCAATTTTTTTACTAAGTGATATTTCTTTTCCAGATAGCGTTGTATACATTCTTTAATTTTATTTTAAAAAAGAGACCAATAATGTCTTATCATCACTTTCATTTATTATTGCATCATTTCCTGATTCTATAAATAATTTCCATTCATTTTTTAATTTTTCTTCTCCTTCATTATCTAAAGATTTAATTTTTGATAATACTGGAAAGAAAAACTTCTTGTATGGAATATTCGCATCAGTAAATAAGTTATCTGTCAGGTTAGAACATTCAAAAGTTATTTTTTCCATACCATCAGAAAGTAAAAAAATAGCCAATATTTTTTCGTCAATTACATCTGTTTGAATAAACTTATTGGGGTTCTCCCATATAGGTGAGGTTATAAATATAGTTCCATTAGATTCATCTCCACCAAATGGTGTAAATAAAGGTTTTAATTCACCTGAAGTATTCAAATACCCTCCTCGTCCATCGCCAATATTTGCTACAGCCACACCTTTTGGGTTGTATAATGAAAACATTACTGTGGAAGCGAAATCATTAAAAGAATAACTAGTATTATTTTGTTTGTTATGTTTTTCAACCCAAGAAATTAAATTACTATAAGTTTCTTTAAAAATAGTTAAACCCAAATACTCCCATTCCTTCTTAGAAGGAAGCTCCCCTTTTTTAAACCACTTCAAATTACTTAATGTATTTTTTAAAATATATGGGATTGCATTATTAGAAATTAACTTAGAACCAAAATGAGACATCTTTGCAGAACCAGCTCCATCGCAAACTATTGCCAATTGCCAATTATTGTTTAGGGTTTCAAAGTAGTGATTGTCCTGACAGGGTATAGGTGGGTTTGCCTGTGAATGACTTTTACCAATAGCAGAATGAGCCACTGTTATCCAACGGAACTCTTGTCCAACTGTTAACATTTTTAATTGATCGCTATCTAAAGTGTTTTCTATTTGTATTTGATTTTTTAATTCATTTCTTATTTTATTAATATTTTCAAAACTAATGGAATCTTCTTCTCTATTTTCTAAATATTTGAATTTTGATTGAAGAACTTTTTTTTCTTCATTTAAACCTTCTATTCTATTTTTTAGTGAGTCAATTCTATTCTTTAAAATATTATGTCTTTTTAAGAATAAAATTAAAAAAACTCCAAATCCAAAAACAATAAAAAACCAGATTTTATACCAGCCCTGTTTATAGTTAATAGTTTCTTTATTATCATTGAATTTATCATTTACTAAATAAGGTACTTTTTTATTTGAAACGTCATCAGCTGACAAAGTATCAATGCTATTAATAATTTCTAGATTAGGTCTAAAAATCTTTTCAATAGAGTTGTTTAGAAGTATCTTTATACTATCAAACGCACTATTGTTCCAAAATCTTGAGATAGAGTCTAATGGTTTTAATAAATTATTATACTTGAATAAAGTATCGTTCTTAATTAAATTGACAGTGTCCTTGCCATAAATAAATATGGTATTTATACTATCTATTTTATTTGAAATAAAAGCATTAATAGGATTAAATTTCACTTTTGAATCAGGTTCACTGTTAATCAAATTAGAGACTGAATCTTTTAGAGTTAGTCTACTGTTTTTTGATTTAACAGAATCAATTTTAATAATAGAAATATTTTTAGCATTAATATTTATACTTATAAAAAATAAAAAAAAGAGAGATTTAAAAATAAACCTATTCATAGAAGTATTTATTAAAAAAAAGGTTAACTAATTTTAAATCCTTCCATCCAGTTTGATGGTGATGGCAAGTCTACTGAATCAGTTTGAGCATCACTTGATGCTGCGACTATTTGTATACTCGCTGAAAGCCACTGGAAAAATTCAGCAAACCGAAGGCCCTCCAACTTTGCTGGTGGCATTTGGCTCGAAGACAGCTTTTCTAATGTACTCATTCTGGCACCTTTAACACCTACATTAAAAAAAAAGAAGTTTTTCCCATCTACATGTTTTCTTATTTGGTCTCCTTTAGTATTAATATCAGGGATATCTGTTGGTTCTCCGTCAGTCATATTAATTATCCAAGGTCTATAGTAAGGCTGTCCAGTTAATTTATACCAACTTTTTCTAGCATCCACTAATTCAATGGCTTCATCTATAGCTTTTCCCATCGATGTTGATCCCATTGTTTCCAATTTTGGCATTTCAAAATTATCAACTAAAGAAGGTTGTTGTAAGATTTTAATATTGCAACCATATGCAATAATTGCTACTTCTAAACGATTTTGAGTTGTAGGGTCTCCTGATATTTCCTCATGAAAAGTTTCTATTCCTTTCTGGAGGCTATCAAGTTTAACACCACCCATTGAATTAGAGGTGTCTAATAAAAGTACACATAAGCTTTTTTGTTCATAATTTTCAGCTGTCTCTACATTAAAAAAATTACTCATAAGTTTTTATTTTAGCCTAATCAGCAACAGTAAATTTACTGAAAGATTTTTTTTAATAAAATTTTTTTTGGATTTTACAATATCTTATAAATATAATAAATTTAAGCTTACCATCTTTTTCTTCAAATTGAGCCTCTAGGCTTGTCTCAGGTTTTTTTAAATAAATAGCTATTTATAGTGGTTTTAATATTTAACCATTTATGGGTATTGCCATGCTTCTAATCATTTCATAGTTTGCATAAATGAATACTAAAAAAATTAAAATGACATTTGGAAAAGCAAGAGATGGATCAATTGAACAAACGCCTAAAGAAGTTATGTTTTATGAAAGAGAGTCTAAAAGAAGTTTTATTTTATCTTATATCGAAAATTTAAAAGGGAATAGATTTAATGAGATTTTCCAAAATCAAACTGAAAAAATTAATGATAAAATAGATAATCTATATAAAAAATTTAAAGATAGTGAGAGATACGATTTAGAAGACTGGTATTATCATTCATTGGATGAATCATTTCTTGAAGATCAACTTTATGTATTATCTGAAATGAATATTATTTACATCTACAAAGAATTTGAAATTAACCTCAAAAAGTTAATTAAAATTGCTTACGGTGATGATAAAAATTTATACAAATGGTTTAATTTGATAAAATTCTTTAAATCAAAAAAAATAGAACTTGAAGATTTAGAGGGCTATGATGAATTGAATGATCTAAGAGTTTTAAACAATCATTTAAAACATAGTGATAGAATAATTTCCAACGAAATCAAAAACATAAAAGAATTCAAAGGAGAAAAGTTCTTAACTGATAAATTAATAAATGAGTTCTTCCTTAGAATTAAATCTTCTACTATTATTTTCTTGAATAGTATTGTTGATTTAATTTATAAAGACTTGTATGAATTTGATGAAAGAAGAATAAAACAAATTGCTGAAAAATTAGCCAAAAGAATGGACAAAAAAGATGCAAAATTATTTTGGGGAGAAATTCAAAAATATTATTAACATCCTTTTATAGTGTCCGAATATGTTTGATATAAAATTAAAATAATCAGTTTAAATTAGTTAAATATGAAAATCTAGTTTGTATTGATTTTTAAACCTCAACTGACTAATTAAATTGTTGTTATACTTATTACGGATATTATGAGCAATCTCTTTAATCTGTATTTTTTGATTTGCTTCTAACCATTTTCTTGACAAGTATTTTCTTTTTACTTCTAAAAAAACTTTTTAAACCATGTTTCATTCAAATTTTTTTCTAAGTATTTTTCAAACCAGGAATTCAAATCTTTTTTTTCTTTGGTCAATTCTTTTATAAAATGATTTATTTCCTCTAATTTTTTAAAGTGTGATTTGAAATAATCTTCATTAAGTCCAAATTCAATATTAATATTCTCTTCATTATGAGATGGATTCTCATTTTTGAGATTATGATTTTCAGGTTGATGTTTTGAGGTCATCCCCTCAAGAATAATTTCACACTCGTCCTCAGGGACTCCAAGTTCTTTCGATTTACGAAAAATAACCTCTCTTTCTTTTTTAGAAATATGTCCATCAACTAAACATAGTTCTATAAACTTTAACAGTTGTTCGTTCATGATAGGTTTTGTTTCAATTCATTCAAAATAACAAAAAATTTAGTCAAACACAATGGACATTTGAAACTTTCACATATTGGTAATTTATTTGACAACTTGGTTTTAATCCTTCAATTACCTCTTCATCTTTATTATCCCAAAGAGGAATTCCTTTTAACCAATTACATGAAGAATACCCAGAATTATTGAAATACATTTTTGTCCCTCTTTTGAAAGTTTTTTTTGTGTGTGGATGGTTAAGTTTGTTTACCTCACTAATGATTTCAAACCCTTTTGGAAAAAATGAATAAACCTCAATGTTATCTTTATTAATATCAATCCATAAATTATAATACCACCTTAAAATGAAAATTAATTTTTCTTTATCTTTTTCATTTGGTTCAATTACAAGATTTGTTTGTTTTTTAATGTTATTAAAATATTTTCTTGAAATAAAACTAAACTCTTCTATAGTAATTGAAATATTTTCTCTTCGAGATGAAATATTTCTTTTTAACCCTTCTTTTGAATCAGTAACAAGTCTATTGAAATTCATTTTTAAATATAAATAATTACCCCAAACTGTGAAAGAAATACAATAGTTTATAATTATCTAAGTTCCTCAATAATGGATTGGGAAACCTCATCTATGTTTTAATTCAGAAATAAAGATCAGAAAAGAATGTGAGGATGGTGAAGTGTATGATTTATATTTAACTTGAGAAAAGAGAATAAATAGAAAACTTAGATCCGTGGTGAAAAACATAAGGATTAATAAATCTATTTTTTTTTATCTTTGATGTATTAAATAATTTAGTAGAGAAATAAAAAATTATGGAAACAAAACATATAAAAGAATTAGAAGTACTACTCAAAAAAGAGTTGGAAATTTCGGAAACATTAGGGTTGAGAAGACGTAGACTTGAAAATTCAATTGACGATCTAAAAAGTATACAGAACGACCCGGAAAATATGCTTTATAAATTTTTTATTTATGCAGGATTTGTCTTGGGGTTATTAATATTAGTTTTTGGTGGTGAGGATTGGGGAATTTTTTGGTTTCCTCTTATTGTTGTATGTGGTATTTTTATAATTTTTGTTTTTGCAACAGATAAGAAAAAAGAAATTAAAAAAAATAATTCTAGATTAGTTCAAATCAGACGAGATTTACTTAAACAAAACCAAAAAGTAGAATCAATTAAGAATGAATTACAAACAGAAAAAGATATCAAATTAGATTTGTTAATTGTTGAACTCAAAAAGGAATTGGATTCTGATAACGATAACACAATCGATATTATACAACATGATAATGAATTCACGAAGATTCTAAAATCTAATCAAAAAGTTGTTTTGGAATTTGAGAAATCTGAAAACAGAGATTTTACGAAACAATTTGTGAAACTTTCAAATTTTATGTTAGAGAAAGAAATTAATCTTCAAAAAATTTATTCAAGGGTTTCAGATATTAATCAATTAGATTTTTTTGAAAATGTTAAAGAAAACCTTCTTGATCAAATACATTTTTACAATATATTGAGAATAAATTCCCTTCAAATGTTATCTTCCTTTCTAGATGATGATAGAATTACCTTTTATTTAATATATGAGAAGTTTGATAAGTTGGGTGTTTGGAATACAAATTTCGAGAATCAATTATTATCTAAAATAGATTTACTTAATTCAAATATTGATAGATTGATTTTAGAATTAAATGATATGAGTGATTCTATAAACAATTCTATAAGTGAGTTAATTTCAATTACGGAGGAAAACACTTCTTCTCTCTACAAGAAGTTAGGAAAAATTGGTTCTAAACTTGATACGAGTAATATATTAAATACAATTAACACATATCAGAACTATAAAACGAATAAGAGATTGAGATAGATCTACCTAATCAGTGACAGGCTAATGGATTCAATAGATATTAATTCTTTAGAGTTATTCGCTGAGATGATGAGAGACAGGTATGGGAATAGAAAAGAACAAGAAGATTGATTAATTGCTGTAATAACATACAGTTACCTACCCTAAACTAAAAAAAAGGAAAACAGCAACAATAAAGTGGGTGTTCTGTGTAGTTTGATTCCCTATTAGTATATAATTTCAGTAAACAAAGGAGTTATATCGTTAATCTGTTATTAGACCAATAACCTCTGCTTATCAGAAACCCCTTTAGTTCACTCAGTTTAATCAATCCTTTATAAAATGAGTTCGACTTTAAAAACCTAAGGTGTACGAATAAATAAAAAGCAAGCGAAAACATAAAGCTTGCTTTTTTGTTTTTGTGAGGTTTTAATTTTCAAAGCGACGCTTTGGGGAAAAACAACCTAAGGCGTTAA
>Ga0206125_10005592_pt1 | contig 10554 bp, 10 predicted proteins | sample Helgoland_Spring_4_FD_148598 | JGI IMG/M metagenome (GOLD analysis project Ga0206125, IMG submission 148598) | Pelagic subsurface seawater microbial communities from Kabeltonne, Helgoland, North Sea - Helgoland_Spring_Bloom_20160331_1 | ecosystem: Environmental > Aquatic > Marine > Epipelagic ...
GCATTTAATTCTTTAAGTACTTCTTCAGAACCTTGCAAAATTCGTCTACTTGCTGCTAATTTTTGTTCCTCATCAATTTTTGGATTCAAGTTATTTAATTCTTCAATAGAGTACTCTATATATTCTTTATCATTTGTATTTTTAGATTTTATTTCTTTTAATTTTTCCAACTTTTTATTCATTTCAACCATAACTAAATATGAATTTTTACAATCATTAAGTAAGTTTTTATGTCCAGCATAAGTGTCCAGTAAAGTTAAGTGTGTAGCAGAATTCATTAGCCCCCTTTCATCATGTTGACCATGTATTTCCAATAACGAATTACCAATTGAAGCAAGCAGCTTTCCACCAACTGCTTGATCATTTATGAAAGCTTTACTCCTTCCATCTTTAGTAAGAGTTCTGCGTAAAGTCAGACCATCATTTACATCAAAATCAATATCATTATTCGATAAAATTGCTTCCATGCTCTTAGATAAAGAGAAATTTGCTATGCATTGAGATTTATCCGTACCCACCCTTACTAAATTACGGTCAGTGCGCGAACCTGTAGCTAGACATAATGCATCAATAATAATTGATTTTCCTGCCCCAGTTTCACCTGTTATGGCTGTTAAGCCAAAGTTAAAATCAATATCTAAAGTATCAATTAAAACAATATTACGAATAGATAAGCTATTAAGCATTTGCCTTAAAAAAGGCGTTCTATAAGACGACTCCAATAACCTTTATCACGCGGCTTTTTGATTTCGTCATCTAGATTAACACCGTACTCCTCTAATAAATTATAACTGTCTTGATACCATTCACCTGATGGGTAGTTATACCCTAAAACTGATCCAACTAATTTAGCTTCACTTATAATTCCTAAAGAAACATAGGCCTCAACTAATCTATGCAGTGCTTCTTCTGCCTGAGATGTTGTTTCATAATTTTTAACAACATTTTTAAATCTTCCAATAGCAGCAAGATGTTGATTTTCTTTGAGATAATAGCGACCTATGGTCATCTCCTTACCCGCTAAATGATCATGGGTTAACTCTAACTTAAGTCGAGCATCTCTCGCATAATCACTACTTGGGTATCGTCGTACTACCTGCTGCAAAGCTGCTTCAGCATTTACTGTTGTCTCTTGATCTCTTCCCACATCATATATCTGGTCATAATAATTCATCGCAATCAAATAATATGCATAAGGAGTGCTATCACTACCCGGGTGTAGTCCTATAAACCGTTGAGCAGAAACAATAGATTCTTCATAGTCAGTAGAGCGGTAATTGGCATATGCCTGCATAAGCATTGCTCTACGAGCCCACTTAGAAAAAGGGTGCTGTCTTTCAACTTCTTGGAAAAACAGCTTGGCTCTATCCCAATCATTTCTTTCTATTCGTTCAAATCCTTGATTGTAAATTTGCTCTGCAGGTCTCTCAATATAAGCAAGTTTCTCTTTTTTATTACCTCCTAATCCAAACGAGGAACAAGCAGACAAAGTTAAACTGATTGTAATAATTAAAAACTTATAAAGATATTTTAAATTACTCATAGTGTTGCCGTTAGAAATTAGTTATTATTTAGTCTTAAAGGAGATTGCTAATAGAAGAAAGAAAGAAAATATATGAAAAAATTAAATAATGGTAGGTTTTATTAAAGGTTTATAAACTTCCACGAATCCGCGGAACTATATAATGCAACCAATAAAGCGTGATTTAATTTATGACCACCTTTAAAAGTAATTACCTTACCTAATATAGGCCCTCCCACGTATAAATCACCCATTAAATCGAGTGTTTTATGTCTTACAAATTCATTAGCAAACCTCAAACCCTCTGGATTTAAAATTTTTTCTTCATCTACAACTACAGTATTTTCTAGAGATCCCCCTTTGGATAGGCCAGAAGCTCTTAAAGACGACACTTCATGCAATCGAGCAAAGGTGCGAGCTGAAGCAAGGTTTTTTTTAAAAGAATTGATATTGGGAGCTATTTTAAAATTCTGCTTGCCAATAGCCTTTTCATCAAAATCTATAGTCACATCAAGTTCAAACTGGTTAGAAGGTTCGATTATAGCAAATGAGTCATTTATAGAAACCTCAATAGGGTTTAAAACTTTTACAAAACGCCTAGCTGATGATTGCTTTTTTATTTTAGCTATTTCAATCACTTTTAAAAAAGTCTCCGCACTTCCATCAAGTGCTGGGATCTCACCTCCAAATATTTCAATATTCATATTGTCAATGCCACATGCAGAAAGGGTAGCAAGCAAATGCTCAACAGTTGAAATTTTGACACCCGCTGCATTTGACAAAGAAGTGCAATTTGAAACACTTGATACAGAGTTGGGGGTAAGTTTTATTATATTATCACGGTCAGTAATATCTTTTCGTATGAAATTAATTCCTACATTAACATCAGCTGGAAGCATTTTTAATTTGGTAAAGTTTCCATTATGCAATTCTATACCCGAAAGATCAATTACACTTGCAATAGTCGATTGAGTTGGAAAACTATACATCGTAAATCTCACACATAAAAAATTGATAAGATTCCATAGAATGAATAGCAAGAAAATTTAGATTAAAAAACGTTTATAAATAGTTTAGGGTAATATTTAAATTTTAATTATTTTGTCTTCTAAGAAAGCTCGGTATCTCTAACTCTTCATCTGTACTGTCCCCAAATAAATCTCCACTTTGCATCAAACTTTCTTCATTATTAAAAACATCCTGCTGAACAGGTTTGCTTTTTGAAGATAAATCAATTGGCTGCTTAGTCATTTTTGGCTTTTTCAATCCAAAGAAGCCAAATGGCTTCTTTACTACATTCTGAGGCTGAATTTCAGAAACTATGTCTTTTTCTAAATTCTCATCCAGAGATTCTAAATGATCGCCAGTGTTTTGTGAGATAATAGTTTCTTCGTTTTTAGTATTCAAACTTTCTAATTCTAGATTATTAAATTCACGATCATCAAATGAAGAAATTTCATTAACTTCATTATCTATATTTTCCGTGCTCGATAAATAATTGACTTCCTGCTTTTCAAAACCCTTAGCTACTTCTTTCAGACGGCGCGTGGGAGCCGGATTAGAATCCATAGCATATTCTGTTTCAACACCTGTAGCCACTACTGAAACCCGAACAATGCCATCAAGATCACTTTCTAACGCTGAACCAACAATTATATTAGCATCTTCATCGACCTGACTTCTTATAAGATTTGCTGCCTCATCTACCTCATAAAGCGTGAGATCACTACTTCCAGTGATATTTATCATCAAGTAAAGGATTGTTTATTGCAGCTTCAGCAGCCTCAATAGCCCGTCTATCGCCGGTTGCCTCACCAGTACCCATCATTGCTTTACCCATCTCGTCCATAACAGTACGAACATCATTAAAGTCTAAATTTATCAAACCAGGAACAACCATTAAATCTGTAACTCCCCTAACTCCACTGTGTAGAACTTCATCAGCCATTGCGAACGCGTCTGTCATAGTTGTCTGGTCTGTTGCAACTCTAAAAAGATTCTGATTAGGTATTGTTATCATTGTATCAACTGAACCATAAAGATTTTCTATTCCTTGATCAGCTAGCTTCATTCGCTTTGTGCCCTCGAACATAAATGGCTTGGTAACTATGCCCACGGTAAGTATTCCTCTTTCACGAGCAGCACGAGCGATTACAGGAGCAGCTCCCGTACCAGTACCGCCTCCCATACCGGCTGCAACAAATAGCATATGAGCTCCCTCAAGGTGCTCTAGTATCTCATCTAAACTTTCCTCAGCAGATTGTTCGCCAATTTCGGGACGCATGCCAGCGCCTAAGCCTTGCGTTATACCTCCACCTAATTGAACTTTTCGATCAGCTTTGGATAGAGCTAAAGCTTGAGCATCTGTATTGGCTACGACGAACTCAACACCGTCAAGTCCAGAGCCAATCATATTATTAACTGCATTTCCCCCTGCTCCGCCAACGCCGATTACGACTATGCGAGGTTTTAGCTCTATGGTTCTTGGTAAAGATAATGAAATTGACATAATGACCCCGTAATTATAAGTGCAATATAAGCATTATTGCGTTAAAATTATTAAACAGAGATTAACCAAATTAAATAATTCGACCATTTTATACAAATTTAACTTATTTTTTTATATTTTTCTAAATTTTAAACCTATTTAGAAGTTTTCTTTAAGCCAATATAAAGTTTTACCTAAAGGATTACCTTTATACCTTTTTTTTCGAAATTTTTGACCGGATAAGTCAGGAGGGCCATCAATAGCCTCCCCTGCTTCATCGAAAGCATGTTTCAACAACCCTATGACAACAGAAAAATCTGGATCTGAAATACTTTCATTTAATCCCATCACGCCATGCGGAAGACCAATTCTTACTTTCTTGTTGAAAACATATTCTGCTAATTCTCTAACACCATTTAATTGGGAACCTCCACCAGTGAGAACTATTCGGCGAAAATTTACTTCTTGCCCTGACTTCCAAATTTTTTCTTTCAATATTTCAAATGTTTCTTCTACGCGAGAACGAATAATGGAAGTCAAAAGTTCATGTGGATGATGCGCCAGTTCATCTTGAGCACCCATAGGAGGACAAGGGATCATAACACTGTCATCATGAGAGCCATGCAAAGCAGATCCATAAACGCGTTTAATTCTTTCAGCTGCCTCAAGAGGTGTCGTTAACCCCCTAGCAATATCAAGAGTAACATTTTTTCCGCCTATTGGTAATGCATCCACATTCATTGGTAATGCATCCACATTCATTAAATTATTATCGTGAAATATTGATATTGTGGTGATACCCCCGCCCATGTCAATTAACGCAACACCTAAATCTCTTTCATCGGCTGTTAGCACACCAACTCCTGCAGCATATGGAGAAACCATAACAGAACTCATTCTCAAGTGGCTTCGCTCGATACAATGAGCAAGGTTTCTTAATGGTCCAATTCCTGCTATCACACAATGCATATCAACGCCCAGTCTATTCCCAAACATACCCCTTGGATCTAATATACCCCTTTCATCATCAACTGACCAGTTCAAAGGAATTGCATGCAAAATAGTATTTTCAGGCTGTGAGATTTCAGTCAAAGAATAATCTAATACTCTCCTACAGTTACGGTCATTTACAATGCCGCTTGCAAATTCAGTTTGAACACTCAAATTTTTAGATTGTATTGACTTAATAGCAACATTTACATGAACTGATTGAACAGTAACTCCTGCTTTTTTTTCAGCGATCGCAACTGCAGATCTAATAGCTTTTTCAGCAGCTTCCATATCTACAACAGCACCACATTTTAAACCTTGGCTTGCCGAAATGCCTGTACCTATAATTTTAATGCCCAAACTAGGTTCTCTTTGAGCAATCAAACACACCACTTTAGTTGAACCAATATCTACAACGGCAATTGTATCTATGTTTTTAGAACTACCTTTATTGAACATAAAATCTAAATACCGCTATCATTACCGTCAGGCTTAAGTGATAATCTGTCCTTTAAGCGTAAATCAATAGTCCCTATTTTTCTGTCTAATATATCTCTTTGGGAATGTAAATTTTTCAGCATTAAAAGGGACTCATTTAAATTATGTTGGGACAGAAGCACTCTAATATTTCCTTTATCCATAATAATATCCCAACGATTCTCACTGACATAAACAAAGCTATCCACCCGTTCAGCTATACTGGGAAAGTTAAGAATTATTTCACTAATATTCGCTGCGTTAATCGCTGCATCTTTTCCGACAAACAAATTTAAATTCTGATTCTCACTTACACTGGCACCCACAATTACCTCGCCTAAAATATCTATTACCTCAACCTTTCCTTTATATTGCCACAATGCAAAAGGTTGTCTCTCAACAATTTGAATAACTACTTGATCAGGCCACAAGCGCCTCACTAAAGCACGATTTACCCATGGCAAATCTTCTATTTTTTTCTGCGTTAAATTAATTTCAACATCAAAAAGATAGTCTCCATTCTGAAAATCTAAGATTTTTTTTACATCGTCTTCAGGCAATCGCCCTTCACCAATTACATTTATTTTTTTTATAACAAACCCTAAAGATATCAGTCTATTACGTTTTATTTCTTCAGAATATTTTCTAATATCTGGTAAAAATCCACCAATCCATAAACTGAAAAAAGTAATAATAAATAATGTGGATATTATAGAGGTGCACAATTTAATAAATCCAAGGCGCGAATAACTAGCTAACCTTACTTGAGCTGAAGCCCAGTTTCTTGCCCCCTTGAGGCGCGGGCTTTTTCTCTTCAATGACTTTGAAATACTTTTGCGACTTTTCATCTTGGCCATGTAGCATCCTCCACGATCCAACGGCAAAGTTTATCAAATGAAATACCAATTTTGTCTGCTTGCTCTGGTACCAATGAAGTAATACCAATTTTGTCTGCTTGCTCTGGTACCAATGAAGTAGGTGTCATTCCTGGCTGCGTATTTAATTCCAACATGACTAAACTGTCAGATTTACTCAAATTACTTTGTTTGTCATCATTGAATTTGAAATCGGATCTTGTAATGCCACGACAGCCTAATGCATTATGCGCCAAAACTGCCCAAGTTAGACACAAATCGCTTACTTCCTTATCAATTATTGCAGGTAGAATATGTTTTGAGCCACCTTTAGTATACTTTGAGTCAAAATCGTACCAACTCGATATTGGAACAATTTCCGTTACACCAATAGCTTTTCCATTCATAACCGTAACCGTTAACTCTTTTCCTGGACAGAATTTTTCTATTAAAACCATTTCACCCATTAGGTCTTTATTTTTAATATTTTTGATAGGCTCATCATCGGTTTGAACAATGAATATATCCTTACTGGAACCCTGCCCATTTGGCTTAATGACATAGGGAGGTTTCATAGGATGCTCAATTGAAACAGTATCTCTTGGCACTAAAAAACCGTAGGGCACATTTATTCCCATATCGCCAAAAATTATCTTTGATCTGTGCTTATCCATCGCTAAAGCAGAAGCCATTAATCCACTATGAGTGTATGGAGCGCCAAAAAGATCAAGAACTCCTTGAACCCGTCCATCCTCACCCCAATCGCCATGCAGAGCGTTAAAAACAATATCAGGATCAGCTTTGGAAAGTTGCTCCCAAAGATTAACAGAAACATCAATTTCAATTACATCAAAACCTTCATTTTTCAAAGCACGTGCACAAGCCTTTCCACTTACAAGAGATACATCTCGTTCTGATGAAAAACCACCTTTAAGAACAGCCACTCTCATTAAAATTTCCCTATTTTTTGAATTTCCCACTCCAATTCTACCCCAAAAAATTTCTTAACCTTGGAAACTATTTTATTTCCCAAATCTTCAAAATCACTAGCCGTAGCATTGCCAGTATTTATCATAAAATTACAGTGCTTATTACTCATTTGAGCACCACCGACTTTTAAACCCCTGCCACCTACGGCATCAATTAATTCCCAAGCACTAAGTCCTTTCGAAATAGTTTTATCTGGGTTTTTAAATGTAGAGCCACCTGTTTGTTCTTTAAGAGGCTGACTTTCATTTCTATTATTAGAAATTTTAGAAATCTTATCATTAATAGAACTAATATCACCCGGTAATCCTTTAAAAAGAGCTTCGGTATAAATTAAATCATTTGACACACCTGAATGCCTATATGAATATTGGAGTTCTTTCAAATTTAGAACCATTCGGCGCCCCGATCTATCCAAGGCCACTGCACTCTCAAGAACATCTTTTGTTTCAGACCCATAACAACCCGCATTCATTCTTAATGCCCCCCCTATAGTTCCTGGTATGCCTGCATAAAATTCAAGGCCTGATACACCTGATAAGGCTGCTTTTTTTGCAACTTTACTATCAAGAGCAGCTGCACCGGCACGCACAGAAGTTCCCTCAATGCTAACATTACTAAAACCACCTCCTAATTTAATAACAACTCCTTTAACACCAGAGTCATGTACTAATATGTTTGATGCTGCACCCAATACTGTCATAGAAATATCATCCGGGGTAGACGATAAAAAGTGAGCTAAGTCGGCCTCATCTTTTGGCATAAAAAAAACTTCGGCTTCACCCCCAACCCTTAACCATGTATATTTTTCTAACGGTACATTAGCAGCAAGTAGGCCTCTGACTTCTGGAAGACTATCAATAAGTGACATTAAACATTACCTTTATCAACCAAGTCTGACGCCCAGTAAGTTATATCTCCAGCCCCTAAACAAACAATAATATCACCTTCATGCACATTTCTTTTTAGAGTCTTTGGAAGATTATCTTTAGTTATACAAACGGCATGCTTGTGACCATGAGAAATTATACTATTTACGAGAGTCAAGGAGTTTAAATTTTCAATAGGCTTTTCACCTGCAGGATATATATCGGCGATATAAACAAAATCCGCTTCATTAAAACAAGTAGAAAAATCATTAAAAAGCTCTTTAAGTCTTGAAAATCTATGCGGCTGCATAACCGCATGTACTTTCCCTTTTGAAACCTGCCTGGCAGCTTGCAGTACTGCTGATATTTCAACGGGGTGATGACCATAGTCATCGATTACACTTGCACCTTCAAAATTTCCCAAATATGTAAATCTTCTTTTAACGCCCGCAAAAGCCTGAAGCCCTTCCCTAACCTGGGCTTCGGATAAGTTTAGCTCTCTTGAAACTGCAATTGCTGATAAAGCATTTTGAACATTATGCCTTCCAGCCATCGGTAAAAATAACCGTTCCCATTTTTTTTCTTCTTCTTTAGAGTCTTTGAATACAACATCAAAGAAAGAACCCATTGTACTTAACTCCAAATTTTCAGCTCTTAAATCAGCTTGAGGATTAAAACCATAAGTTATAGCTCTCCTATCAGTCACTCGACTTGCTAATGCTTGAACTTCAGGGTCATCTATACAAAGAACTGCAAAACCATAAAATGGTAGATTTTCTACAAATATTTTGAAAGCATCACGCAATCTATCAAAACTACCATAATGCTCTAAATGTTCAGGATCTATATTCGTTACCACAGCAATTGTCGGAAATAACTTAAGAAATGATCCATCCGACTCATCTGCCTCAACAACCATCCAATCGCCCAATCCAAGCTTAGCATTTGAACCATAAGCATTAATTATACCACCATTTATTACTGTAGGGTCAAGATTCCCACCTTCAAGCAAGGCAGAAATCATAGTAGTTGTAGTAGTTTTTCCATGAGTACCGCCAACTGCTATAGCCCATTTTAATCTCATCAATTCAGCAAGCATTTCAGCTCGTCTAACTATAGGTATCGACATAAGTCTTGCTTCAACTAGCTCAGGGTTATCTGCGCTGATTGCGGAGCTCATCACAACGGCTTCCACCCCATGAACTTGAGAAGATTTTTGGCCTAAATAAATCGTGGCCCCAAGCTTCGTTAGTCTTTTTGTTATCTCAGTTTCACGACCATCTGACCCCTGAACAACATAACCTAAGTTTAGCATTACCTCTGCAATTCCAGACATTCCTATGCCGCCTATTCCAACAAAATGGATGGGGCCGTTATTAAAGGGAACCTTTGTAGCAATTTGAGTGTTTCCTAAATCTAAGTTAGCCATCAATAACCCTTAATTTTCAATTATTGAAATCACTAAACTAGTTAATTCGGATGCTGAATGTGGTCGCGACACCGATTTAGACTGTTCCGAAGCTTTTTTTAACTGTTCCGAAGCTTTTTTTAACCAGTTAGAATCATTCAACCTGAGCTCTAGGATAGTCTTTATTTTTTCAGGTGTAAATTCAGATTCCAAGAGAATATCCGCTGCATTTTTACGGGCCAGTGTTTTCGCATTGTATGTTTGGTGATTATCCATAGCAATCGCTAAGGGCACTAAGAGTGAAGGAATTCCCATAGCTGAAATTTCAGAAACAGATGATGCACCAGCACGACTGATTATATAATGTGCGTTAGATAAGTGAACTTCTATATCTGAAAAAAATGTCTCACATATTGCTTCGACACCAGCTTGATTATATGCATCGAAAGCTTTTTCTTTGAAATCTATTTTGGTTTGCTGCACGATCTTCAATTTTTTACGCATATTCTTTGGAAGCTGAGCAATTGCCTCAGGAATCTTAGTACTAAAAATTTTCGCTCCAAGACTACCGCCTACTATTAAAATATTAATGTTTTCTTCTGGAGCTGTATATTTTTTTGGTATTTGCTTTATTATCTTCTCTCTTAATGGATTACCTGTGCAAACATGATTGGCTAGAGGAGAAATTTTTTGAAGATCTTCAAAACCTGATGCAAAGTTCTTCAAAACCTGATGCAACGTATTTCGCTCTCAGGGCAAAAATACGGTTAACCCTGCCAAGAACAGCATTTTGTTCATGAATTATTATCGGAATATTGAGAAATTGAGCCGCAATTAAAACAGGGAAAGAAGGGTAACCTCCAAATCCAACAACTACGTCTGGTTTCCATTTAACCATATACTTTATCGATTGGAAAATACCTTGAAGTATTTTAAACCCAGAGGGAAGCAGGTTTAAA
>Ga0206125_10005593_pt1 | contig 10552 bp, 9 predicted proteins | sample Helgoland_Spring_4_FD_148598 | JGI IMG/M metagenome (GOLD analysis project Ga0206125, IMG submission 148598) | Pelagic subsurface seawater microbial communities from Kabeltonne, Helgoland, North Sea - Helgoland_Spring_Bloom_20160331_1 | ecosystem: Environmental > Aquatic > Marine > Epipelagic ...
GTAATTTTATGTGGGGGTTCAGGCTCTCGACTTTGGCCCCTTTCTCGAAAAAGCTATCCAAAACAATTTGTACCACTAGTTGGCGATAAAACACTTTTTCAAAATTCATCTGAACGTCTCACTGGGCCTCAATTTAAAAAGCCTCTAATTGTAACAAATTCTGATTATAGATTTATTGTAACTGAGCAATTACAAGAAATAGGCATAGACCCTGGTGCTATATTAATTGAGCCTGAAGGGCGCAATACTGCCCCCGCCATTTTAGCTGCCGCTTTATATGAATATCGTGAAAATCCAGATGCGATACTTGTTGTTGCTCCGTCTGATCATGTAATAAACGATGTAAAAGCATTTCAATTGGCAATTGATGAAGCTTACAAAGTTGCTTTAGACGGGCAGTTAGTAACTTTTGGAATAAAACCAACTCACCCAGAAACAGGATATGGTTATTTAGAGCTTTCAAAAATTACTACAGCACAAGCAGTGCCGTTGAAAGGTTTCGTAGAAAAACCAGACTTAACTCATGCTGAAAAAATGATCCAATCAGAAAATTTTCTTTGGAACTCAGGTATATTTCTATTTCAAGCAAAAGATATCATTGAAGCATTTAAAAAATATTCTCCCTCTGATTTAGACGCCGTGCATTTATCTCTTACAAATAGCATAAATGATCTTGGGTTTTGCCGTTTAAATCTCACGGATTGGATAAAAACTGAGAATATCTCTATTGATTATGCCATAATGGAAAAATCTGACAACCTTTCAGTTGTTCCCTTTAGCGCGGGTTGGTCAGATCTAGGTGGTTGGGATGCAGTATGGCGTGAAAATGTGTCAAAAATTAATGGTGTTAAAACATCTAATAATACAACTGCGATTGACTGTGAAAATTCACTTATTAGATCTGAAGATGGTTCAATAGAAGTTGTAGGAATTGGCCTTAAGAATATTATAACAGTAGCCATGAAGGACGCAGTTCTTGTCGCGGATATGTCAAAATCCCAAGATGTAAAAAAAGCTGTTGGTATTCTCAAAGAAAAGAAATTAAGCCAAGCTACTCAATTTCCAAAAGACCACCGACCTTGGGGATGGTTTGAGAGCTTAACGATAGATGAAAAATTTCAAGTTAAAAAGATTCATGTTCATCCAGGTGCATCTTTATCCCTTCAGAGTCATAAATATCGCGCTGAACACTGGATCGTTGTTTCTGGGGTGGCAGAAGTAACAATAGACGAAGAAGTAAAGCTAATAAGTGAAAATCAGTCTGTTTACATTCCTCTTGGAGCTATTCATCGAATGCGGAATCCCGGAGAAAAGCCAATGAAATTAATCGAAGTCCAGACAGGCACATATTTTGGTGAAGATGACATCATAAGATATGATGATATATATTCACGAACGTAGGTTAACGAATAAAATTCGTAAAAGTTTTTGTAAAAATACCAATATTAAGAATGGAATTAAAAAATGATTAATAACGTTCATAAAAAAGTGATAGTAACCGGGGCAACAGGCTTTATTGGGCAAAATCTGATTCCTCATTTAATAAAAGAAGGATATGAAATAACCGCTATATCAAGAACTCCTCAAAAAGCTAAAGTTTTTGATTGGTATGCCAAAGTAAACTTTATTCAAAAAGATATAAGTCAGCTTCATGAAGAAATCGATATTGGCCAAAATATAGGATTATTTCATTTGGCATGGCAAGATTTGCCAAATTATAATTCACCTCACCATTATGAAAAAAATCTACCTAGTAATTACAATTTTATAAAAAAAATGATACTGTCAGGTATTAAACATATCTTGGTAACAGGAACTTGTTTTGAATATGGCTTTCAAAGTGGCCCTATATCATCAAGCTCCAAGACTCATCCAAATAATTCATACGCAATAGCAAAGGATAATTTGCGCCAACATCTAGAATTACTAAATAATGATCAGCCATTTTTGCTACAGTGGGCAAGGCTTTTCTATATGTATGGGCGTGGTCAAAATTCAAATTCTATAATCCCACAATTAGATGAAGCAATAAATAAAAATGAAAAAAAATTCAATATGAGTGAAGGGGAACAACTTAGAGATTACCTGCCAATTATAAAAGTTGTTGAACAGTTACATAAACTATATGAAAAATCAAAATCTGGATCATATAATATTTGCAGCGGTCAACCAATTTCTGTTAGAAATTTGGTTGAAGCTAGGAGATTAGAAAAGAGATCTAAAATAGATTTAAACTTTGGATATTATCCATATTCTAGTTTAGAACCAATGGCTTTCTGGGGCATAAAAGATATTGAATAGAACACAAATGATTTTATGTTTCATTTAAATAATCTTCTATGTCACCATTAACCAAATTACTAACATCAGAACCATTTTCAAAATTATAATACCATTTGAATGTTTTATCTACTGCTTGTTCAGTATTATATAATGGTTTCCAGCCTGTACATTTTGTTAATAACATTGAATCTAATAATAGGAATTTTGATTCAGCCACCACATCTGTATTCAAGCTATATGATAACCCTGGAAACCATTTTTTAGCTTGTTTACATATATCAAGCACTGTTATTTCTCTAAGGTCCTGTGGTCCAACATTAAAGTTTACTGATATATATTCCTCAGAGTTCGCAATAAAATTTAAAGCATATAAATAACCAAATAAACAATCCAAAACGTGTTGCCAGGGCCTGATTGCATAAGGCATTCTTAATTGCAATATCTCACCTGACTTTATGGTTCGGTGTATATCAGGAATTATCCGATTTATACCAAAATCACCACCACCAATTACATTTCCGGCACGCATATTTGCGATTGATAACTTACTTGACTGTAGTTTTTTTACATATGTCTCAAAAAATGAATTACTAACCAACTCTGCACATGATTTACTACAACTATAAGGATCTAATCCACCAAGTTCTGAATTTTCAGTAAATGGTTCTAGACTTTCAATGTTTTTATATACCTTATCACTTGTAACATTAAGTATTACGATTTTCTTATCAATTGAACCTACTGATGTTAATAAATTAGCCGTTCCCAAAATATTAGTTGAAAATGTTTTCAATGGATTTGAGATGGCATTGTTGACTAAACTTTGTGCCCCTAAATGTATTATTACATCAGGTAAAATATTATTTAGTACGCTATCTAATTTTTCAGCATCACTTATATCAATACAAAATTCTTCAATTTCAATCTCATCAAAAAAAACTCTAGATTCTTTGAAGAAGATATCTTTTGGGGCAACACCAATTAACTTAGCACTGCAGATTTTTGACAATAACGCAACGAGCCATCTCCCTTTAAAACCAGTATGACCTGTTATCAATATTGTCTTATTATTCAAAAAAGAAAAATCAATCATTGATGTTCGCCCAAAATATACTTGATAACTTCAAATCCTTCAGCAAAATACTTTCCAGATTCGACACCCCTTAAAGACATAGTTGCTTCAAATGTAGACGGTCTATACCATATCTTTCTTTGCTGACTCTTGTAATGCGTCATCAAATGGTCAACTTTTTTTCGTACAATTTGATGATTTAAACCAAAATACAAACTAGGCTTAAAAGAATTACCGTCAAACTTTGGTATTTCATAAGCAAATATGTTAGGGCCTCTAAATAATTCAAGGGTAATCTCAGCAACCAGACGATGATCTTGATGTAAATCATTTCTAGAATGAGTAAATATAAAATCTATTTTTTTATCTGAAAAAATTTCACTCAACTTATCTTTAAGTTCTGACTTTTTCTCGTAAAGTTTGGTATCTTTAAAATCCAGCATATAATTATTTTGTATATTTATTCCATTTTTTTTCAAATCTTCTACAGATTTATCAATTTCATCTTTACGTATGCCTTCAGAAGTACAAATACAAAATGTTATATTGCATCCCAATATTGATAAGAGTGACATAACACCAAAACACCCAATCTCAATATCATCTGGGTGTGCCCCCAAAAAAAGAACTTCTTTATCTTTAAAGTCATTCATATTTAAATCCACGTGAGGCAATCTCATCTTCCGCTTCTAATAAATCTTTATAAGTATCAATTGATCTCCAATATTCATTGGTCTCGTAACAAGCTAGGAGATTGCTAGAAATTAAACGATTGAATGGTTCTTCCACTAATTCTTCCCCATAATTTATGTAATTAAATATATCACCTCTCAGACACATGTACCCACCATTGATCCTGTGTTCTAAGCGATCACTACTTTCAATACTTTTGACAATATTTGTATTATCAAATTTACCGTGATTTATATCATATTTTAACCAATGGTAGTATTGAGACTGCTTAACAGCTGCTATTGAAGCAATATAGTTTTTTGATTTTATAGTTTCAAAAGATTGTAAAATACTAATACTTGATACTGAGTCAGAATAATTTGCAAAAAAGAATTCTTCGTTGTTTAAATGATGCTTGATTTTGTATAACCTGGTTCCAATATTACATTCCCCTGTGGGTTCAATATTAATAACCCAATTATCCATTGTTTGCGATTTATACTTAGATTGCAAAAATCTATCTATTTTATTTCTTTCCATCAAATTTACACTTAAGAAATTAAAATATTCTTTTATAGTATCGCCTAAATGGCCTGTTGCCAAGATAAACTCATTAACATCTTGAGCTGAGTACATAGCCATTAAACGTAAAATTATTGGTAAGCCACCAACATTTAATAAAGGCTTTGGTACATTCTCACTGGCCGCTCTTATTCTAGTGCCCTTACCTCCACAAAATAAAACTACCTTCATATCATAATTCCAATACTAACAATGCGCCTGAATAGCCTTTAGATTTTAGATCATATTCCACTTCTTTAAAAATATGTGACGCAAACAATACAATACAGTCAATAGTACTAAGATCATAATTATCTATGTGCTTAATTTGAATATTACTCCCCGAAATACTCTTGTCTTTCTTATTTAAATTAATGTCTAAAACGATACTAATTTTTTGCTTCGCAACAGATGATACGGCAAATACAAGCCCTGCTTTAGAATTTGCACCATATCCAACTACATTTCCATAATTGGAAAGGTTTTCAAAAAAAATATTTATACCTTCACGCCATTTTTCTAAATTTTTTTGGGCAGAACCGATTTGATAATTCTGAAAATTATATTCTTTATTATTCAAACTATTTTTCTGTAAAATAAATTTCCGTGAGAATGGATCAAAACTATCAAATCCATAATCTGCTATACATTCAAAATTTATTAATAACTTTTCAATTTGATTTGGTAATATTAAATTAGTAACACCGTGATAGAAGTAATCAAATCTATCATTTTCAATAACCTTTTTATAATCGCAGATTTCGAAGTAAATAATTCCATTATTTTTTACAACTAGAGACAATGCTTTTAAAAAATCAAACACGTCATCTACATGAGTTATAACATTATTAACTACAACAACATCAAATTTTTCTGTTAAGTTATAACTTTTAATAGCTTGGCTATCAAAATAATCATTTATAATAGCAGCGTTATTTATATCACAATCAAAAATTTCAGTTGCTAAAGAAAATGGATCAATTCCTACAACAGATTTAGCTTTAGATGCAATTTCACGCACTAATGTACCATCATTACATCCTATTTCAAGGACATCGGATTGACTCAAATCTATATTGGTTTGAATAGTTTTTATTATCTCTGAAACGTAGGAAATATATGCAGTAGATGAACTACTAAAAAAATTATAGTCCCCCCCATATAAAATGTTTGGTGGAGGTGAATTAAAAACATGAGTTACCAAACATTTTTCACATTTTCTATACTGTAATGAAAAAGAATCCTTCTTTCCTAGTAAAGATGTAATTGGTATAGAACCAAAATCCAGAATTAACTCGCTTTTTTCATCACCACAATTTGAGCATTTTTTCAACATAAGTTTTTGTAACTTTGTAATTGTTGATTATAATAATTTTCTAAAGTTATAGCCTGTAAATCTTTATTTGAAATTTCTGTAATTTCCAATTCCCAAATATTCTTTAACTTATTCGACAATGGTGAGATATCTAATTGGTCGTCTGGATTATATTTAACATTGTGACTGTAATGAACAATACAATTATCAGTTAAACATTGAAACCCATGACCAAACCCCTTGGGTACATAATATGAGGTAGATGGGTCTGACAATTTTGTGCTATATACTTTTCCAAAAGTTTTTGAATTAAATCTTAGATCAACACATATATCAAGAATTTTACCGTTCAAACAAGTGACCAGCTTTTCTTCTTCAGATGACTTAGACCCGTGCATACCTCTTACTGCACCCATTTTTGTTGTTTTTGAAATATTGATTTGTTTAACGTCAAAAATAGACTCACCAGAATGAAAAATCTTATCAAAGGATCCGCGCTCATCTGAGAAGGTTTTATTTTGAATTATTTGAGGATTTACAATTATTTGCATTTTAAACTACCAAAAGTTCAGGAATTGTAGTTATAAACTTTTTTGTACCAATTTTATATTCATTAAACTGTTTTATTATTTCAGTTTTAATATTCCAGGGTAGAATTAAAATATCTGAATATTTATCATATATGATTTTATCAACAGAATAAATTGGGATACCCGAGCCTGGACAATATCTATTATGCTTTAATGGTGACATATCAGAAGTAAACTTAATATCTTTATAAGTTACGCCGCAATAATTTAAAAAAACGTTCCCTTTTGTTGGGGCACCATAACAAACTATAGGGCCATTATCATTGATATATTTTAAAAAATTATTTTTTGATGCCTCAGCTTTTATAAAAAACTCTGTATACACATTTCCAATTGAAAATTGCTCAAACTCTTTTTCAATAAGATTTTTCAATCGATCAGTCTGAGCAATTTTTTGTTTAGAAGCGTATAAGCGAATTGAACCCCCATGTGTTATTAAATGTTCAGCATCTGATATGTATAATCCATTTTTTTCAAAAACACTTATAGCAGAATTTATTGTATAATAACAGAAATGCTCATGATAAACAGTGTCAAATTTACCACCAAGAAACATATCAGCAGCATACTGAACTTCTACAATAAATTTACCAGCGTCATTTAATGCACGCCTTACACCACTCAAAACTGACATTAAATCTGGCGTATGCGCCAACATATTATTTGAAAGAATAAGATCAAATTGGCCCTCATCTTTTATAATTTCAACCGCAACGTCATCATTAAAAAAATCAATTTTTGTCTTCACGCCATCTTTAATTGCCACTTCTGCGGGGCCCTTTGTTGGCTCCACGCCTAAAACGACACTACATTCATTAAAATATTTTAAAAAATACCCATCATTACTTCCAATTTCTAAAATTGAAGAATCCATACCAATATTAAACATTTCTTTGTAACTTTTTGCTGCAAGCTTACAATGATCCAACCATGATTTAGAGTATGAACTAAAATATGGATAATTATCGCTAAACACTTCAATAACAGGCAAATGTGTTCCTACTTGGACTAAATTACAAGTTGAGCATTTCACTAAATCTAATTCATATTTTGGTAAATCTAAAGCTTCCTGTTGCGATAACTCAAATCTGTTACAATTTGGTAACTTGCCCAATGTTCCAAGCGCATCAATATTTTTACTACCACAGCCTATACAATTCATAATTAATCTCATAAAAAATCCAAATTATTTTAATGTTTTAACCAAGTGTTATATGTATGAAAAATCCCATCAAAAAGTGATCGGCCACCATCCCAGCCCAATCTTTGAAGTTTTGTACTGTCCATTAGCTTTCGTGGTGTTCCATCCGGTTTTTGTTCATCCCATGTGATTTTAGCCTCATAACCAACTACTTTAGCAATGATTTCTACCAGTTCTCTTATAGACACCTCATTACCCGAACCGACATTAATATGTTCATAATCTGAATAATTTTTTAATAAAAATAAAAGAACACCTGCTAAATCGTCACAATGCATAAATTCTCTTAATGGTTTGCCACTTCCCCAAACCATTACTTCTGAACTACTAGAAATCTTAGCTTCATGAAATTTCCGTAATAGTGCAGGTAAAACATGAGAGCTTTCTAAATCATAATTATCCCCTGGACCATATAGATTTGTTGGCATAGCCGAGATCCAATCGTAACCATATTGCTTTCTATAAGCCTGAATCAATTTAATGCCTGTAATTTTTGCTATAGCGTACCATTCGTTTGTTGGCTCCAAAGCACCAGATAATAAACTATCTTCTTTAATAGGTTGATCAGCTAATCTTGGGTAAATACATGAAGAACCTAAAAACAGCAGACGTTCAACTTGATTCAAATGAGCAGCATGAATGATGTTTGCCTCAATCATTAAGTTTTCATACAAAAAATCGACTGGGAAATTTTTATTGGCCTGAATTCCACCAACTTTAGCTGCAGCTAAAACTATTGCGTCAGGTTTGACTGCATTCATCCAGTTATTAACTTCAGCTTGGTTAATAAGATTTACCTCATCACGGCCAGCTTTAATTATTTTACAATCTTCGTTTTCTAATTGGCGGCATACTGCAGAACCAACCATGCCACGATGGCCCGCCACCCAAACTTTCTTACCGAATAAATTATATGTCATACTAATCTTCCAGAGAAATTGGCAGTTCTAAACCATGATCTTTTAGAATCGACACTCTTCGTGCAGCCTTATAATCTTCTATGACCATCTCAGCACACATTTGTTGTGCAGTAATTTCTGGAACCCAACCTAACTTATTTTTTGCTTTTGACGGATCACCCAACAATGTTTCGACTTCTGCTGGTCTAAAATATCTTGGATCAATTTTCATTATTACGTCTCCAACTTTTAATGCTGGAGCAAGATCACCATCAATATTTTCTATTGTTGCGATTTCATCAATTCCATTGCCTGTAAAAGAAATTTCTAAACCAAGCTCTCGCGTACTCCATTTAATGAACTCACGAACAGAGTATTGCTTACCAGTTGCAATAACAAAATCATCTGGGTTATCTTCCTGAAGCATCATCCACTGCATTCTAACGTAATCTTTTGCATGCCCCCAGTCTCGCAAAGCATCTATATTACCCATATATAAACAGCTCTCAATTCCAAGGGCTATATTAGACAAACCACGTGTAATTTTACGTGTCACGAAAGTCTCTCCACGCCGCGGTGATTCATGATTAAAAAGAATTCCGTTACACGCATACATTCCATAACTTTCACGGTAATTAACTGCGATCCAATACGCATACATTTTAGCAACTGCATATGGTGAACGTGGGTAAAAAGGTGTTGTTTCACTTTGGGGGGTTTCTTGCACCAAGCCATATAATTCAGATGTTGATGCTTGATAAAATCGTGTTTTATTTTCGAGATTTAGGAAACGAATTGCTTCAAGCATTCTAAGCGTTCCTATAGCATCTACATCTGCAGTATATTCAGGAGAATCAAAGGACACTGCGACGTGGGATTGTGCACCTAAGTTATAAACTTCGTCAGGCTCTATATCTTTAATGATCCGCGTTAAATTTGAAGAATCTGTTAAATCCCCATAATGTAACTTTAAGTTTACATTCTCAGTATGCGGGTCTTGGTATAAATGATCCAATCTTTGTGTATTGAAAGATGAAGATCGGCGCTTTATTCCATGAACTTCATAGCCTTTATCTAATAAAAATTCAGTTAAATAGGAACCATCTTGGCCTGTAATACCCGTTATGAGTGCACGTTTCATATTGTTTCCTTGTTCATATTCTTTATTTAAAGTGTTATTACGATACTTATATTATTCAACTGTAATTAAAAATAGAAAATCAAATCAAATATATTTTTATTTGTATCAAATTTCTTAAAATATACATTTGCAAAGGTGCCGCATTTCCACTTTTGAAATTAATTCGTATAAAGATTTTAAATTTAGGTAAATACTATGGCATCTCAGAATAAAAAAACTCATTTTGGCTTTAAAGAAATTGAAGAAAAAGACAAAGCTCAGATGGTGCGTGGGGTTTTTTCATCAGTCGCTTCAAAATATGATATTATGAATGATGTGATGTCTTTTGGGATTCACCGCATTTGGAAAAATAGTATGATGGATTGGTTATCCCCTCAACCAAACCAAAAGCTACTAGACGTTGCGGGAGGCACGGGTGACATTTCATTTCGCTTTTTAAAGAGAGCGCCTTCTGCACATGCTACAGTCTTTGATATGACACAAAGTATGTTGGATGAAGGAAAGTTAAGATCTGAGGCTGAAAAAATAGAAAGCCACCTGGATTGGGTTTGTGGTGATGCTATGTCACTTCCATTTAAAGACAATTCATTCGATATTTATACAATATCATTTGGCATTAGAAATGTAACACAACCTGAAAAAGCATTAAGCGAGGCATACAGAGTTCTACGACCAGGTGGTCGTTTGATGGTATTAGAATTTAGTCAAATTCCCAACCCATCAATGCAATGGGCTTATGATAGGTATTCATTTAATATTATTCCTCCAATGGGAAAGATTATTGCAAATGATTCTGAAAGTTATCAATATCTTGTTGA
>Ga0206125_10005595_pt1 | contig 10549 bp, 9 predicted proteins | sample Helgoland_Spring_4_FD_148598 | JGI IMG/M metagenome (GOLD analysis project Ga0206125, IMG submission 148598) | Pelagic subsurface seawater microbial communities from Kabeltonne, Helgoland, North Sea - Helgoland_Spring_Bloom_20160331_1 | ecosystem: Environmental > Aquatic > Marine > Epipelagic ...
TAAACTTTCTAAATTGTTGGTGGGTGGTACAGGGATTGAACCTGTGACCCTCGCCTTGTAAGGGCGATGCTCTACCAGCTGAGCTAACCACCCCCTGAAAGAAGGAGTGCATTCTACTGAATTGAGGTTAGCTGTCAAACATTTTCTAACACTATATACATATAGTTTGTACGGCCCTAAGATATGCCCCCTAATCAGTCCTCCTAAGTAGCAATAATGCAGATTTATAAAGAATTTAATATCGAGGCGGCTCATCGCCTGCCCAATGTTCCCGAGGGACATAAATGTGCTCGTCTGCACGGCCATTCTTTTATGGTGTCTATCCATGTCGAAGGGCCGATTGGCGATACCAGTGGCTGGGTTATCGACTTTGGTGATATCAAGAAGGCGTTTGCGCCTATCTATGAGCAGCTGGATCATCATTACCTGAACGATATTGAAGGCCTGGAGAATCCAACCAGCGAGAATCTGGCCATCTGGATTTGGAGCAAGCTGAAGCCCCAGCTGCCTCTACTCAGCTGTATTACTATCAAAGAGACCTGTACTAGCGGCTGTGTCTATCGCGGCGACTAACTCTGGTTTCGACTAACTCTGGCTTCAATCAGTAAGAGTACAAACATCATTGCAATTGGCAGCAGGCAGATCAGCAACATCTGCTGCCAGTTGATCAAACCCAGGGCCCATCCTGCGGACACTGAGGCTAAAGCCTGGAAGGTAAACACTGTCAGGTCATTGATAGCCTGACCCTTAAACTTATCTCGATCTTCATAGGTTCTCGGTAGCAGTGCGGTTCCCGAGACAAACAGAAAATTCCAGCCGATCCCAAGTAGCACCAGCTGCATCCAGAAACCTTTGACACTAACATCGAAATAGCCGATGGCAATTGTCGCGCAGTAACATGCCAGTCCAGCTACCATCATGCCTCTAATGCCGAGCTTCTTGAACAGCAGGGGTGCAATCAGCGATGGCAGGAACATTGCCGCAATATGGCTTTGAATAACCCATTTGGTATCAATCAGTGAGTGACCATAAACATGGTGCATGCTGATTGGGGTGCCGGTCATAACAAATGACATCACCACAAAGGCTATTGCGCCACTGCTCAGGGCTAATATAAAGGTTGGATTGCGGATAATCTCGAGACTTGAGCGAGCTGTGGTGGCTTGCTGCTTAGCTACTGTGGCGGTTGGTTTATAGAATGTTAATACCCCAGCGGCCAGTATCACTGTGGCTGCGGCCAGCCAATAGGAGCCCTGGTAATCTACTGCGGTTAAATGGGCGCCAGCAACCGCCAGTTCAGGGCCGATAATGGCGGCGAGTATGCCGCCGCACATCATCAGTGAGGCTGCGGTTGGGCCATGTTCAGGGGCTACAGACTCCATCGCGGCAAAGCGGGTCTGCTGCAGTGCGGCATTGGTTGAGCCAAGCAGGACTGCGGCTATACAAAACAATGTAAAGCTCTGCTGCTCGAGAGCAGCGCTAGCCAGCCAGCAGGCAAAAATTCCCAGGGCCATAAATGCTAGGAAAGCGTACTTACGACCCAGAAGTTGCATGCAGCCAGTGGCTGGCAGGATGCTTGCTGCGGTGCCAATCACTGTTAGGGCTATGGGCAGGGTGGCCCATTCTGCCGCGGGTGCGAGCTCGGCTCCGACCAGGCTGCCGACCAGTATCATCAGGGTCATAATGGAGGCGGCCAGTGCATTGCTCAGGTTGAGTACCCAGACATTGCTAAAACCGGGGGTAGATAATATTTTCAAATGGTTGCTCTCTAAATGATTGTGATCACTGGGGTGTTTGGCTGATCTTGCGTTACTTCGTATAAGAACACTATAAAAGACGAACCGTTTTAAATGGCTGTTTTATATAGCAGCGGTAACAGACAGCTACAGCTATAGTCTATATATGGGCGTTTAATTATCAAGCGTTGAAATACTTAAAATCAATTGGTGCTAAAGGTTTTTGTAGGCTACTTTTAAGGGATTGGTTTTAAACGGGTTGTATGTGTTATTAGATTTTATTTGCAGGCTATCTGCGCGGCGCGTCAGATAAGCTTTTACTCATGGAAAAAAGGCAGAAGAATTATGGATAATAATGATCAGTCAAATATCACAGAAATTGTATTCGAAGCAATTCTCGATAATCACGCGGTAAAAAAGGCCGGCAAGGTTACACAGCTCGATCCTTCAATGTTACTGGATGACCTAAAAGTAGATTCATTGGAGAAGCTCGACCTGTGCATGTTCTTCGAAGATTGTTTTTCAATTGAAATTACCGATGAAGAGATTGAGGGCTTTTCAACCATTGAGGATCTTATTACCTACCTTGAGAAGGCTGTAGCCGAGTCAAAAAATACGTCTGAGGAGCCGACAGCCGAACAGCTCAATGAACAGTCGGCTGAAGCTTTAGCTGACACTGAAGTTGGTACTGAAGTTGGTACTGAAGTTGGCACTGAATTTAACAGTCACGCTTAAAAAACACCTATCTAGCTACCGAGCCCTAATATCCCTGACTGTCAGAGTGCCTGATGGGCGCTAACTACTGTATACTGCCGCGGAAAATTAAAGCCTGATGACTCTTGGAGATTCGGGCGTTCAATAATTTAAAGCGGTTTACAGCATGGTAGAAGTCGGTAAGTTCAATAAATTAGAGGTCGTTAAAGAAGTAGACTTTGGTGTCTATCTGGATGGCGACGATCTCGGCGAGATTCTCTTGCCGGCGCGCTATATCCCCGAAGATTGCGAGATTGGCGACTGGATAAATGTCTTTCTCTACTTTGATTCAGAAGACCTGTTGATCGCCACCACAGAAACCCCCAAGGTCGAAGTGGGTCGCTGCGAGATGCTTAAAGTTATCGATATCAACAATGCCGGCGCCTTTATGGATTGGGGTCTGCCAAAAGATCTACTGGTTCCCTACAGTGAACAGCATAAGCCTATGGAAGAGGGCTATTCCTATGTGGTCTATGTTTTCCACGATGAGGACAGTGACCGTATTGCCGCTACCACCAGATTACAGGATCATCTCGAAGAAGAGTCTGTATGGCTCAAGCCGCGTCAGTCTGTAGACCTGCTGATTGCTGGCCGCACCGACCTCGGTTACAAGGCAGTGATCAATGATAAGTACCTGGGTCTGATCTTTCGCGGCGATGCTTTCAGACCATTAAAAATTGGTGAGCGCATACCAGGTTTTATCAAGGCTATTCGCAGTGATGGAAAAATCGATTTGCTGATCAGTCAGGCGACGCTGCAGGGTGATCACGATTTGGGTGAGCAGATTATTCAACATCTGCAGACCTCTGGTGGCCAGATATCGCTTACTGATAAGAGTGCCCCGGAAGAGATTTACGCGGTATTTAAAGTCTCAAAGAAAAAATACAAGCAGGCGTTGGGGACTCTGTATAAGAGTAAACGCGTTTTGCTTAAGCCCGGTGTTGTCGAGCTGGTTTAACCAGCTCTTCTTTACCGGCTCTCTTTAACCTACTCTTTTTTAACCCGCTAAAAAAACCACCGTCTTATTGCCGTCGAGAAAAACTCGGCGCTCAATATGGTAGGTAATCGCTTTTGCCAGTGCCATACATTCATTGTCACGTCCCACACGCACCAGATGCTCCGGCCTGTAGTTGTGATCAACGCGAGTCAGCACCTGCTCGATAATCGGCCCCTCATCCAAATCTGAAGTCACATAATGGGCGGTGGCACCAATCAGTTTTACACCGCGATCATAGGCCTGATGATAGGGCTTGGCGCCCTTAAAGCCGGGTAGGAACGAGTGGTGAATATTGATGCAGCGTCCCGACAGCTGTTGGGTTAGGTTGTCAGAGAGAATCTGCATATAGCGCGCCAGCACCACCAGTTCGGTGCCGGTTTCGTCAACAATTTCTATTAGACGTTTTTCTTGCTGTGCCTTGGTGTCAGGGGTGACCGGCAGGTGAATAAAACGTACACCTTCGCGCTCGACCATGGGGCGCAGTTCCAGATGATTTGATACCACTGCGGTGATTTCCATATTGAACTCGCCTTTGCGACGACGGTAGAGAATATCGTCCAGACAGTGGTCGTATTTGGAAACCATAATTAGGGTTTTTACCGGCACTTTGGGGTCGTGGATTTTCCACTCCATGGCAAAGGCTTCGGAGACCTGGCTAAAGCCGCTTTTAATTTCTTCAATGGAGGGTGAATTTTCTTGCGGGCGAAATACTGCGCGCATAAAAAATTTGTCGGTAGACTCATCATCAAATTGCTCTAGGGCGCATATATAGCAGTCTCTATCGGCAAGAAAGCCAGTGACTGCAGCGACAACACCACTACCGGCACGGCAGGTTCCGGTGAAGATATAGTTGTTTGCCTCTTCTGGCATTGTGGTCATGGTTAGCGCCTGAGAAATAAATTTAGCCGCTGATTATAGGGGCGGGAGCGCAAAGATAAAACCGCTGTCTGTTTATTAACTCTGAGCAATTAGCCGTCAACAATAGAGAGAATGCTGTAAACTTGGCAAAAAATTACCTGCGCCAAAACTCTATGCCGATAAATCGACTGCTTATTCTTGCCCTTGTTTTTACCCTGTCTGGCTGTGCGACTTACAAGCCAAGCCAAGTTGAAGATGTGTGTAAAATATTTCGTGGTGAAACCGATTGGTATAAAGCTGCGCGCAAGGCCAATAAGCGCTGGGGAACACCCATTGGCTTGATGATGGCGATTATTAAACAGGAGTCGAGCTACAGGGCGGATGTGCGCCCGGATCGGCCGAAGTTTCTGTTTATTCCGCTGCCGCGTAAATCCTCCGCCTATGGCTATGCTCAGGCACAAAACCCGGCTTGGAATGACTATCGTCGCGACACGGGCAACTGGAGTCATGACCGCGATGAGTTTGCCGATGCGATAAATTTTGTCGGCTGGTATACGAATAAAAGCCACAAAATCCTCGGCATTTCCAAATGGGATGCCTATAAGCAGTACCTGGCCTACCATGAGGGTTGGGGCGGTTTTAAGCGCGGTACTTATAAGAAGAAAGCTTTTTTGCCCGGTGTTGCTGCCAAGGTGAAAAGGCAGACTGAAACCTACAGTGCTCAGTTGCAGCGATGTGGTAAAAGTCTCGATAAGGCGGTAAGGGGCTGGTGGCCATTTTAGGGCTGCTGCTCTTGCTGTTTATCGCAAAAAAAAAGGCCGCAACTTCACATGAGTTGCGGCCTTGTTGTTGGCCCATCACAAACTTTATTATTCGGTGAGCCGGAAGCGGGACTTATCCCGCTTAATTTTGGTCTTTGTATCGATGGGCATTCGCCCAAAATGGGGAGTAGTTTTCTCGAGCAGTCCTAGAGCAGCTTTATAAATTTGCCGCTTTTTGCTGAAAACTGGCCTGATTAAATCCATTCCAATAATCTTCTCGTCCCTCTCGCCAACCTCTTGTCCAGTGGTAGGCCATTGTTGTGTTTTCTTGATAGGGAATGACTGCGAGAGAGCGTCCTTGAGTGGCGGCTTGATAGCCTTTTACAAATGAACGGTGTTGTGGGTCTCTTTTGTGTTTTTTCACTTATATCTCCTAACTGTTAATGTAGGAAACTGACACTCAGCTTGAAAAACCTGCTGAGAGCAGTTTTTATCAAACAAAATTGTGTAAAGAGCGATAGAATGAGCGCCTTTTTTGCACGCTGAGTACAGTTCACCAAATTCTGTCGAACCTGTCGAAGATTTTGTTAGTCTATACAGAGCGCGTTTTAATCCTCAAAGTAATAAAAGGGTCATATTTGTGTCATCAGATTCACTGGATCAAGCCTGGCTAGCCACCTGTCCTAAAGGGCTCGAGCAACTGCTCGCCCAGGAGTTGCAGGACTTGGGTGCCGAGAGTACTAAAGAGACTGTGGCTGCGGTGCATTTCGAAGGCACTCGTGAGTTGGCTTATCGCGCCTGCCTCTGGTCGCGTCTGGCCAATAGAGTCTTAATGCCCCTGCATCAGTTTACGCTGGATGAGACAGATCAACTCTATCAAGAATGTCTGGATATCCCCTGGGAAGAGCACTTTTCCTCAGAGCAAACCATCGCTATCGACTTTATTGGTACCTCGCGTCTTGTAGATAACACCATGTATGGTTCTCAGCGGGTTAAAGATGCGGTTGTTGATCGTATTCGTCGCGAAGAGGGCGAGCGCCCCAACGTCGATACTAAGAATCCAGATATTCGCATTCAGGTGCGTCAGCACAAGGGGCAGGTCGCTGTCTCTCTGGATATTTCCGGCGAGAGTCTGCACCGTCGCGGTTACAGAACCGGGCAGGGCAGTGCACCGATCAAAGAGAATCTCGCCGCTGCGCTACTGTTGCGCGCCGGCTGGCCGGAGATGATGAAAAACGGCGCGGCACTGCTCGATCCTATGTGCGGTAGTGCCACCCTGATTATCGAAGGCGCCATGATGGCCGCCGATATTGCCCCCGGTTTACTGCGTGAACGCTATGGCTTTAGCGACTGGAAGCAACATGATCAGGAACTCTGGCAGAAGGTTTTCGATGAGGCTGAGCAGCGCAAAATTGCCGGACTCGAAGCCCTTGAGTTGGACTTCCGCGGTTACGATGCCAACCCGCGAGTGCTTGAATTCGCCACTTTAAATATTGAAAAAGCCGGACTGGATGAGCATATCCGTCTCGCCCATAAGCCTTTAGATCAGTTTGGCAAAGCCACCGCAGATTATGGCCTGCTAATTACCAACCCTCCCTATGGTGAGCGTCTCGGTGATGTCGACGGTTTGATCCCTATCTACCAAAAGCTCGGCGCGGTACTGCAAAAGAACTTTCAGGGTTGGAAGGCCGGTATCTTTACCGGTAATGTCGAGTTGGGTCGCGAGACCGATTTAACGCCGACCAAACAGTACAAGCTATTTAATGGCACCATTCCCTGCAAGCTGTTGATCTTTGAGGATATGGTCTCGCGGTCGGCCAAGATCGAAGAGCGTCTCAACACACCAGCGCCGGCTCAGGTGTTAACCGAAGGCGCAACCATGGTGCTCAACCGCCTGATTAAAAATCAGCGCCGACTCAACAAGTGGTTAAACAAAACCGATACCAGCTGTTACCGTCTTTACGATGCCGATATTCCCGAATATGCCGTGGCCATTGATATCTATGAAGATGCTGTGCATGTTCAAGAATATGCGCCTCCAGGCACCATTGATGATCGTGTGGCTCGCGAGCGTTTTGCTGAAGTAAAACAGGCGGTTAAAGAGTTTGCCTCAGAGGTCGAGGGCCAGATTCACTACAAAGAGCGTCGCCGTCAAAAGGGCGATAGCCAATACCAGCGATTTAATGAAGGCTCCAGTCCGAGCATGGTTGTCTATGAGGGCAAGGCGCAGTTTGAAGCCAACCTGTCAGATTATCTGGATACCGGACTGTTTCTCGATCACCGCCCGGTGCGACGTATGGTGGCCGATCTGGCCAAGGGTAAGAGTCTGTTAAATCTATTCTGCTATACCGCTGCGGTCTCTGTGCAGGCGGCTCTCGGTGGTGCCAAGAGCACCCTGAGTATCGATATGTCGAATACCTATCTGGACTGGGCCCAGCGCAATTTTGATCTCAATAAGCTCAGTGCCAAAAACCATCATCTATTGCGTGCAGACTGCCTGAAATGGCTGGAGACTGATGGCGATAAATACGATGTTATTTTTCTTGATCCGCCAACTTTTTCAAACTCGAAAAAGATGGATTCTGTCTTGGATGTGCAGCGCGATCACGGTGATCTAATTCGCAACTCTATGGCCAAGCTCGCCGATGATGGTGTATTGATCTTCTCCAATAACTTCCGCAAGTTTAAGATGGATGAACTTACATTGCGTCAGTTTGACTGTGAGAATATTACCCCCCAGACATTAGATATGGATTTTGAAAGAAATCCGCGTATTCACAATGTTTGGAAAATCACCAGGCGCAGTAGTTTTGGCTAATCGGCTAACCATTTATAGCGGCCCTAACTGCCATCTCTGTGAGCAGGCCAAGGCTATTCTCTATCCTCTGCTAACAGAAAAGGGCTGGGATTTGGTTGAGGTGAATATTCAGGATAACCAAAGCCTAAAAGAGAAATACGGAATTCGTATTCCAGTTGTTGCACTGCCCAATGGTGATGAGAAGGGCTGGCCTTTTACCGCTGGGCAAATTGGCCGCATGATCGACAGCGCTGGATAAACTATTTTAAGCGTTAAACTGCGCCACATACTTATCCAGCGCATTGGCAAACTCCATCCGATCGCGCTGGGTTAATGGCGGAGGCCCGCCGCCAACCTGCACGCCGCTATTGCGCATACTGTCCATAAAATCACGCATATTGAGTCGTGCTTTAATATTCGCCTTGCTGTACAGCTCACCGCGCGGATTTAGCGCCTTACCACCCTTATCAATCACCTCTGCTGCCAGTGGAATATCGGCGGTAATCACCAGATCATCTTTCTCCACCAGCTGCACAATATGATCGTCGGCCACATCAAAACCTGAACTTACCTGAATGGAGCGCACAGTTGGAATTCGCGGTGTCGATAGCGCCTGATTAGCGACCAGAATCAGTTCAATCCCGGTGCGCTGTGAAACACGATAGAGAATATCTTTAATCACAGTAGGGCAGGCATCGGCATCCACATAAATTTTCACAGGCTTTTCCAGCTATTTATTAAGGAGGCTTTTATAGGGCGCTTGAGATTCAATTGCAACCTTTGCTTTGTTTATAAATAGCGGGCTTGTAACTCCTTGCATACAGAGTAAAATGCGCGCTTATTAAATTTAACTCAAGTGGCCCCTGGTATGGGTCACCACTGAAAAGGAAAAGCACTATGCCCGCAATTACCCTGCCTGATGGTTCCCAACGAATTTTTGAAAATCCTGTTTCTGTGGCCGATGTCGCTGCCGATATTGGCGCTGGTCTGGCTAAAGCCACCCTCGCCGGTGTTGTCGATGGCGAAGTGGTCGATGCCTCTTTTGTTATGGAGAAAGACTCGACTCTGGCGATTGTTACCGATCGCTCCGACGAAGCACTGGATATTATCCGTCACTCCTCAGCGCACTTGCTGGCTATGGCTGTTAAGCAGTTATTCCCCTCGGCACAGGTGACTATTGGCCCAGTGATCGAAGATGGTTTTTACTATGACTTCGCTTTCGAACGCGCCTTTACGCCGGAAGATCTTGAGGCTATCGAAGCGCGTATGACCGAGCTGGTGAAAGCCGATCACAGCATTGCCCGCGAAGAGTGGGATCGCGATGAGGCAGTGGAATTCTTTAAAAGTATTGGTGAGGAATACAAGGCCGAGATTATTGCCAGCATTCCTTCGGATGAGCCGATTGGTCTTTACCGTCAGGGTGATTTTATCGATCTCTGTCGCGGCCCTCATGTTCCGTCCACTGCAAAATTACCGGCCTTTAAGCTGACCAAGGTTGCCGGCGCTTACTGGCGTGGCGACCAAAACAATGAAATGTTGCAGCGTATTTACGGCACTGCATGGGCCAATAAGAAGCAGCTTAAGGCCTATATTAATCGCCTTGCCGAAGCTGAGAAGCGCGATCACCGCAAGATTAATAAGAAGCTCGACTTCTACCATATGCAGGAAGAAGCGCCGGGTTCAATCTTCTGGCACCCGAAAGGCTGGAGTGTTTACAACACCATCGAAAGCTATATGCGCAACAAACAGCGCGAGCAGGGTTATCAGGAAATTAAAACCCCACAGATTGTCGATTTTAGTCTCTGGGAAAAATCCGGTCACGCCGATAAGTTTGGCGATGATATGTTTACCGTTGCCACCGAAGATCGTAACTACGCGATTAAGCCGATGAACTGTCCCTGTCATGTGCAGGTGTTTAATCAGGGTTTAAAAAGCTATAGAGATTTGCCCTTAAGACTGGCTGAGTTTGGCTCCTGTCACCGCAATGAGCCTTCCGGCTCTCTGCACGGCATTATGCGTGTGCGCTCATTTACTCAGGACGATGCACATATCTTCTGTGCCGAAGATCAGATCCAGTCGGAAGTGGCGCAGTTTATTGATTTCCTGCATGAGGTTTATGCGGACTTTGGCTTTGCGGAAATTATTTATCGCCTCTCAACTCGTCCAGAGCAGCGTGTGGGTTCTGACCAGGATTGGGATCGTGCCGAGAAGGCTCTGGCCGATGCGCTGGATGCCAAAGAGTTACCTTGGCAAGAGTTGCCAGGTGAGGGTGCTTTCTATGGTCCGAAGATTGAGTTCTCACTAAAAGATTGTATTGGTCGTGTCTGGCAGTTGGGTACCGTGCAGGTCGATTTCTCTATGCCCGGTCGTCTCGATGCCCAGTATGTGGCTGAAGATGGTAGTCGCCAAGTTCCGGTGATGTTGCACCGTGCAATTCTCGGTTCATTTGAGCGATTTATCGGTATTTTGATCGAACATTACGAAGGCGCATTTCCGTTTTGGTTGGCGCCGGAACAGGCGGTTGTGATGAATATTACCGATTCTCAGGCCGAATATGCCCAAGAAGTTGCTAAATCATTGCAAAATAAAGGATTTAGGGTCAATTGTGACTTGAGAAACGAGAAGATCGGCTTTAAAATCCGCGGTC
>Ga0206125_10005596_pt1 | contig 10547 bp, 8 predicted proteins | sample Helgoland_Spring_4_FD_148598 | JGI IMG/M metagenome (GOLD analysis project Ga0206125, IMG submission 148598) | Pelagic subsurface seawater microbial communities from Kabeltonne, Helgoland, North Sea - Helgoland_Spring_Bloom_20160331_1 | ecosystem: Environmental > Aquatic > Marine > Epipelagic ...
ACGGGATCGCCTCATCACATTGAGTGGGTGGACGAGGTGAGGCAATTGGATGTGATTCAACAGGGTCGAGCGATCCGAAATGCGTCAGAATATGCGCCCGATGGGACCAATGTGGATTTCGTTCGGGTCGCAGGAGACGGCTTGCTGGAGATGCGCACCTTCGAACGCGGAGTCGAAAATGAAACGAAAGCCTGCGGAACTGGCGCAGCTGCAGCTGCCATTGCGGATTACTCGGAGCGGGGAGGAAGCCTCGAACGCCACATGGCCATGCCAGGTGGGAGGCTCACCGTGCAGGTGCAGCCCCCCGATGCAAAGACGGGACAATTTGATGGAGTCTGGTTATTTGGAGCGGCAAGGCAAGAAATGGAAGGAATTTGGGATGCAGCCAAAGGCCGATTGATTGCGGCGATGGTGGCGATGTTGGCTATATCTGCGGTCTCGGCTCCACTGAATACAATAAAAGCGGCGCCTTGGACAGACCAAGTCCGTGTCTCGGTGCTGACCGGCTCGCCGGGTCCTGAGCTCTACAGTGCTTGGGGACATACCGCCATCCGGGTGCTTGACATGGGGCAGGTGCCACCTGTTGATTTGACATACAACTATGGAACCTTTGAATTCAGCGAAGGATTCTACCTGCGGTTCTTGAAAGGAGAATTAAATTACCGACTCGCGCGCTCTTCTTTTTCAGCATTCCAGCTCGAATACATGCGGGAAGGACGGGCGGTTTTGGAGCAGCCCCTCGCTTTGGAGCCTGATGATGCCCGGGCGCTTGTGGCTTATTTGGAATGGAACCACTTGCCTGAAAATCGCGTCTATGCATACAAGTTCTTTGAAGACAATTGTTCTTCCCGCGTCCTGAATCTCCTCAATGCTGTTTTTGGTGAACGCTGGGATAGCGGCTGCGCCGGCGATGTCGCATCCGGGGTAACTTACCGCCAAGCGATTCGCCCCTACATCGTTGGAGATGCCTGGACCGAGGCGGGAATTGATTTTATTTTGGGGCCGCACGCCGATGAGGTCATGCCACCCTGTGGTTCCAGTTTTTTGCCGGACGGTTTGATGGTCCAATTGCTCCAAGGAAGCTTGGACGGTCGCACGGTTGCTCAGCAGCCATCTGAACTCTTGCCTCCTGAGCGCTCGTGGTACCGAGGTGTGGCATCGAACCCCATTTCCTCTCCTCGTTTTTGGGCGTGGATGCTGTTGCTGTGGTCCTTCATTTGGTCTATTCGGCGATTGGTGCAGCACAGAGCGGGAGTCGCAGTCCCCCGATGGGAACGAAGGCTTGGGAAGGGAGTTCAACTTCTTGCGGGGACATTGGGTGTGCTGTTGGCGTTGATGTGGATGTTCACGGATCATACGGACACTTGGGCCAATTGGAATTTAATCTGGGCCTCACCTGCATTGATATTGCTCATTCGGAGAGGAGGCAGGTTAAAGCCTTGGCAGGATCGCACCCGATGGGGGCTCTCCGTTGCGATTTTGCTGTTCTTGTTGGCTTTACCGTTTGTTCCGCAATTCGTATCTTTCCTCTGTGCATTGGTCGCCTGGTCTGTTTGGTTGAGTTTGGATCCGTGGGATGTGCCTGGCGGATGGCCGATGCGAACTAAAAAATGAACGACGTGCGTCCATTGACTCGAGGAAAGGTGCTGGTGCTGATTGGATGTGCAATCATGGTGCTTGGCGGTTGCAATCGGCAACCCATCACGTGGGAGACCAACATTGCATTGCCCTTGGTTGACCAGGTTTGGACATGGTCGGAGGTGATTCAAGGTGCTTCGGATGATTCTACGCTTGCGGTTGATGTTGGGTCACCGGGAACGATTGTGTTCAGCGGTCCCGTCGCTGAATGGGGCATCGAATCCCTGACGCAGTTACCAGACACCATTGTGTCGCAAGAATTAACCCCGGATTTTGACGGTGGACCCTTTGCTGTTCCTCCAGGAGCCGTTTTGTTGGACACGGAAGAGGACATCGTTTTTCAAGGAATCGACCAAGCTTTTACAGGGATTGTCTTAGAATCAGGTCGAATCGAATATTTCGTGGAAAGCTCAACGAATGGGTACGTAGAGCTCTTCTATGCATTCCCGAGCGTCACCATTTTTGGACAACCGGTGGAATTGCAGGTGGTCTTGCCGCCAAGCGATGGCGTTGCTTTTGAGACCCGCGAAGGCACCATTGACCTCAGTGGAGCGGTGATTGATTTGACCGGCGTTTCAGGGAATGAAATCAATCGAATTGCGAGCCAATTAATCATCGGAACGCCGAGCAACATCAATGACACCGCGCAGGTGTATGGGTCCGATAGCATCCGAGTGCAAATGCATTTTCAGGAATTGCTCGTCCGTGAAGTGTCTGGTTACTTTGGGCAAGAGAGCATAGGTTTTGATGTGGAGCAGCAGGTATTTGATCCCGTTGATTTCCCCGCCGGTTTTGTGGAAATAAATCCATCACGGGCCACCTTGCAATTTCGAAATACCATTGCGGCTGACCTTCGTTTGCAGTTGGATGCCATGTCGGTGGATGGTTTGCAAGTCACGCATCCTTCCTTGGGCCTTCCTCAATTGATTTCGCGGGCCGCCTGGGAAGATGGAGCGCTGGAGCCGGCTATCTGGGAGATGGACTTATTGGAAACAGCACCATCTATTTTTGAATTGTTGAGCTATTTGCCGCAATGGGTTCAGGTCGTTGGAGAGGGTCTTTTGAACCCGCTGGGCGATGTGTCGGGCGGTCATGATTATTTCGATACACGTGTCCCACCTGCCTTGTACTTGGATTTGGAGTGGCCGTTGGTGGGGACAATTGAAGACTTTCAAATAGCGCGTTCGCTGGAACTGTCCCCCACCGATTTGCCGGGTTTTAACGGGGATTTATTGGTTCGATTGACCAATGGATTTCCTGTGGAATGGACCTTCAACGCGGTCTGGCGGTTTCCGGGCACCGGGATCGACCCCGTGTTCATAGAAGGATTGGTGCCCGCCTTCCCAGGAGGTGAAATGCTCGAGTTGCGTATTCCCGTGGATGAACAGCGATTGGCGACCGCTGGGGTGATTGACGTGGTTGCATCCATGCGATCCGAAGGGCCGGTGGAATTTACCGGTCGAGAACGCATGAGATTGGAGTTGGGCGTCGAAGGAATGTATCAAGTCGAAGTCCCATGAATATCCGAATTCTACTGCTCATTGGATGGCTTATGGCGCCAATGTGGGTTGCCGCCCAGTTGGACAGCATTCCATGGACGCTCACAGTTTGGGGGCAACAGCGATCCAATTCGTTGGACCGGGATATGGGACAAAAACTCTTTCGAGGTGGACACATCACTCCCGAAATGGTGGCTTCTTCCAGCGCAGCTCAAGGTCAGGATATGGGAGCACTGGGCTTCACAACGGGGGTGGATTGGCGGTGGACTTCTCTTAAAGCGTGGAAGAATTCGAATGCTCGGATCTGCGGATCTATTCAGGGGAAATGGGTGGGCGATTCGAGGTGGACACCGGAGCTGTTAGATTTGGTTTTTTCAGGCAACGCTGGGCATTTGGGACGATGGGATGTCTTGGACGGTTCCCGCGTTCGGACTGCGGCTTGGATGAATGCTGCCATAGGCCTCGAAGGACAAAATCAAAACCGCATTGAGATTGGGCTGGTGTACCTGCCAGCGTACACCGGAGTGCACATTCGCAACGGATATTTCCATGTGGACGAAGACATCGACTCTTTGCAGGCTTATATGCGAGCTGATGCGGAAGTGAGTCAGCGGGCTGCCTGGGGCAGTGCCATCAATGCCGAATGGCATTTTTTGCGCGAAGAAGCGCCTTTCGCTTTTCATTTGAGGATTCAAAATCTCGGATGGGCGGTTGTGCCAAAAATGACGCAGTGGAAAGTGGACACCTTGATCGAGACCACAGGGTTGACGTTTCAGGGACCGGAATGGTCATTGGAGGCAGTTCAGCAGGAAGGGTGGGGAGCAGGTTTTGCTTCGGTTGATTCGAATAAGACAGTCGTGCGCATGCTTCCTGCCCGGCTCGACGCATCTTTTGAATACCCGCTTGGCCCACGTTCTGGATGGGATGTGCAAGTGCAGTTGGGAGAATGGATGCCCTTGCCTCGAGCGATCACGGGATACCGAAGGGCCATTGGAAAGCAGTGGCAAGCCGGGATCCAAATGATTGCAGGTGGCTGGGGACGGCTGCGTCCAGCGGCTTGGGCCCGCTGGCGTGTACCCGGTGAGCACGCCATCGTTATTTACCTCGAAGATCCATTTGGATGGGGAACTCATTCTGCCTTCGGTAGAGGCATCACCCTTCAATTCCAGAACATGTAATGCGAACGAGTTGCGGAACTTGGTTTTTCATACCCACCTTTGTGGCTGGAATGTGAACGCTGAGGTACAGCATCATGTCAAGATCAAAAATGGAGAATACATCGAATTTGAAGGATGCCGGCTGGACCGCTGGTGACCGGTTGCAGATCATAGCTGGGCCGTGCGCCATTGAAGGCGAAGACATCGCCATGCGTGTCGCCGAAGGAGTGATTGCAACATGCGCCAAATTGGACTTGCCTGTGATTTTCAAAGGATCCTACCGAAAGGCGAACCGGTCTCGGCTCGATAGCTTTACGGGCATTGGAGACGAAAAGGCCCTGGGTATTTTAGCCAAGGTCGGGGAAGCATTTGGAGTGCAGACGACCACAGATGTTCACGCAGCCGAAGAGGCGTCCTTGGCAGCTGCCTACACGGATGTGCTTCAAATCCCCGCATTTTTGTGTCGGCAAACAGATTTATTGGTCGCTGCAGCACAAACAGGCAAGGTGGTCAACGTCAAAAAAGGCCAATTCCTCGCCCCTGAGTCCATGGAGCACGCCGTCCGAAAGATTCACGATTCGGGCAACCCAAAAGCTTGGTTGACTGAACGCGGAACGATGTTGGGATACCAGGACATGGTGGTGGATATGCGCGGCTTTCCTGTGATGCGTCAATACGGTCCTGTCATCGCTGATATTACCCATAGCTTGCAGCAGCCCAACCAACAATCCGGCGTTACCGGGGGGCGTCCAGAACTTATTGCGACGATAGGCCGAGCAGCGGTAGCGGCGGGTGCCAACGGTGTTTTCATCGAAACCCATCCCGAGCCATCGCAGGCGCTTTCTGACGGAGCCAATATGCTGCCGCTGGACCAATTGGAGGGATTGCTTGCGCAGTTAAAACGGGTGCACGAAGCGGTGCAGCATGGATAGAATACGGGCCTTTGCATGCCTTGCGTTGACATGCTTTATGGCATGGGTCAGCGTGACCTCTGCGCAAACGGACACCCTCGAAGTGCGCGTATTGGGTGGACAACAGGATGACCGGGGTCAGCAATTGGTCGAATTGGCCAACGGAGATGTCCTCTCGATCAGCTCTACCAATAGCACAACGGATGACGAACCGCGGGGCTGGTTGCATCGCTTTGATTCGGCTGCGCACGTTATTTGGGAGGCGACAATCGAAGATGCGCCTTTGCTGCAGCCAGTCGATGCTATGGAACACGGCGATGGGCTCCTTACGGTATTCGGAATGCGATTTGGTGGCGTTGGCAATGCGTACGACTGGGGATGGTACACCTTAGATGCGAACGGTGCTTTTTTGACGCAAACTACTTGGGGCACGGACGCATGGGATTTGCCCACACGGATCATGTTCCACAACGATACGATGTGGTCGGTGGGCACCTCTTACATTTCGGGCAACGGCGATGTTTGGGCAACGGGCCACATTTGGATGGACGGTGCTTGGATGCTGGTGCATGAGGGCAATGTGGCTTCGATGCCCGAAGAGGAAGTAGCGGTAGATGCAGCATTTCAGGGTGATACCCTGCTCGTTTTGAGCTCGCTGATCGAGGAAAGTGCTGCACGCTGGCAGGGGGTGAATGCGGCATCGGGTGAGGTGCATTGGTCGCATCAAAGCAGCTGGGTAGATCCAACGGCTGCTGTAGCCATCGATGTGAATAGCACAAATGCAGTAGCGCTGATGAATGTGTCGACGGCGGATGGAATGCGGCTTGCATTTGCAGTGGTAGATTCCGCGGGGAATCTGGTCCTTGAGCAATTGCCTGGTTCCGGTGTGGACATCGCCGGATGCGATGTGCAGTGGTATAGCCCCACGGATTTTGCCACAGTCTCAGTCACCAATGAATTGGGGCTGGGAGGAGAAGAAATCCTGTTCTCACGTTGGTCTGCGGTGAGTGGCGCCTGGCAAGGTGGCCCATCCATCGGTACGCCTTGGGATGAGGTGCCCAGCGCCATGCTGCACGATGAAGATGGACGATTGTGGGTGCTGGGATCGACGAATGGATATTCCAATGGCCGCGATGATGTGTATTTGGTTCAAATTCCGAATGCCTCCATTTCAGATTATACCAACAACGTAGAAACGAACATTTTGGACACCACCTTGTCCATGGAAGAGCCCGTGTTTGAAGCTGGATTTTCTGTCTATCCAAATCCAGCGACGGACTCCTTCACTTTAGAAGGGGTGGACTCGGCTGGGTTTTGGAAGATCTTCAATGGAACAGGCCAACCGGTGAGGTCGGGGAGGGGATCTCAAGGATGGGTTAGCGGCTTACCGCCCGGATCGTATTGGCTCGTTGTGGGCAATGAACGCGGCGGAAGCATGGATGCTGTGCCGCTTTGGATTCGCTAAAGAAGGCGAGGTAAAATCGAATGGTAGCGTTTGGAACGCTTTTTGAAAAGGTTGTAAAATGAATGAACCCATGAAACGACGAAATCTATTGCGCGTCCGTGCAGGGGCCATTGCGGCTTTTGTGGTGACCTTGGTTTGGACAGGTTGCCAACCCACGCTCCACACGATCGGAACGCGCACATGCGAAGAATCCAAGTGGACGCCACAATCCTATTCAATCCAGGACATTCTGCCGGGTGTAGAAAGCAATTTGCAGGCGCAGCGGACCTACGTTGTTTCAAGAAAGGATGGGGCGGACGGGGGTGCTGCCGAGTCGGCATCGTGGTTTCTTGCGACGGATTCGGTGCTCCTTCCAATGCGTTTTCGATTGGACAGCGAAGGAGCTGCTCAATGGTCGGGTACGCGGAATTTTTATGGAGAAGTTCGCCCAGGCGTTCCGACATTGGCAGAAGTGTTCCCGTCTCTTTCGGGAGCTTCTCTGACTGACACGGCTTGGCTAATTCGAGAGTCGCCTGAGGGATGCATGGCGGTCTCCTTGCCACCGGTACAAAAACTGCAGGCGATCGCTGCACCTTGAAGCTAAAGTGACTCTTGGCAATGCAGGTGAAGTTAGGATATTTGCGAAATCTGGAAATTCCTGCATTGAGGGTGGAGGAAATGCCGTGTTTTTGCAGGTGTTCTGTTAATACTGAATGGCCTCGAGAAGTTCCTCAGCCGTAATTGATCTGTCAGCATTTTTTAGAATTGCTGACCAAAGCAACAAGCTTGAATTGATGCTGATCATCTTGACCTTGAGGACATTTTGATTGCTCAGACATGTTGGTTGTATGGTGACAAGGGCTTCTGCTCCAGCAAATTGTCCTGCTTCGATAAAGTCAGAATCGCGGAATAGCCCATCCATATTGAGTTTGTGTTCTTTGAGAATGTGATCTGTTACAGATCGATCTACAACGTCGTAAGACTCCAGAAACCCCAAGGCTAACTCATCTTCAAAATGCATTCCTTGTAAGCCTAAGCAATCCTCTCCTGGTTTCGCAATGGTAAGAATGGTTTGAATATGAGCGATTTCATTGCTGTCGCCTTTGACGTTAAAAGAAACGTCGCTTTTAGCAGCGGTTCTGTTACTCACGACCTTTTCGCGCATGTCTTTTGTTACTCGTCGCACAATTTCATTGGCAATACGCTGGGGGCAATAAGATGAGAGACTAGGTTGGCTGAAGTCAAAGTCTATGATTTGTTCATTGAGATCGCCTGAGATATCTCTTATAGTGCCATGGAGCTCGCTTAGGGTGGTTCCACAACTCAGTGATTCTCTGTAAGTGTAATTAAATGATATGAGGTGTAAAGTGTTGGGCTCAGACCATGTTTCCTGTGGAATCTCTCTACCCTCTACCCATGAATAGAAAGAGGTTGTCTTGTCCCATCGATTACCTTCAATGAGCCGCTCTTCTTCAATAACATGGCCAGAAGCGACAAGCGATTGAAGTGCGCCTCTCCATCCAGCAAAATAACCACGCTCTTTGAGCTGCTTCTTCAGCTGATCTTCATCTAATTCTCCGTTAATCGAGCTCAGATGAGTAGCAATTTGAATCTTATTTTGTTCAGCATTGATTTGTTGTTGAGCCCAGTCAGGGTTGACAACATTGAATCCTGCTCTTTGGAAGGCTGAGAGGAAATTTGAGTACATCCCAGCTTGATCCGCGTTCATTCTTGCAAAGATGAAAAAGTCGGGCTTTGTAAAGCCGTCCTCCCCTTGAGTAGAAAAACGCTGGCAAACTGCATCTCTTGAGAAAAATGCGCAGAAAGCAAGGATAGCGAACCGTTTAAATTTCATGCTAGCTGTTGTTTAGAATCCAAGGATCAAAACTAACTACTTATCCTTAAAAGGTAAATTGGCCCTAAAAAGCTGTTTGTTCAGAGTTGATTGACGTTTAAAAAAAAGAAAGCTCGAGCAAATTTTAATGCCGTATAACTGGAGCTTCTCCTTGTCATTCTCTCGATTACCAGCCGTTCCGTGATTTTTTAGTTGGAGGATCCTCTTTGGTCACTTTTTGTTGACGAGGGTTCCCATTCACCACTGGATAAGTGTAGTGGTAGTTTCTGTAAGTACGGTCCTTATACTCGTCGTAAGTCTCACCGCTCAATGTGTCTCGAACTGCCTGTGTAACACGCGAGGCGCTCAATATTGATCCCGTTGCAACGTCTAATACTTTTAGGTCAATAACAGTCCGCGCCTCTCTAATAACGCGCTCGACGTAACCAAAGTCTGACTGCTCCTCTTCGATTACAATGCCGCACTCAACAATCTTATAGGACAATGCCTTTTGAGCTGTGTTTAGGGATGTAGAATCCTTGTAGACCCAGTTTTTCTTGTCATAGTATTCACTTCCACCAATGCCTCGACTAGAGCTATATCCGCTTGAATATCCGCCTAAATAAACTGAACTGCCGCTAGACTCTGCGCTCAAAGCGCTTCCTGTGGACCAATTTTTTTCAGGATTTATCTGAATAAAACCATCCCCTGATTCAGCGAGCATGCGGTAAATCAAGTCTTGATCTCGTTCTAGAAGTTGGTAACCCTCATTTAACAATGATCTGATTAGCGCACCTTCAAATGAAGCAGTGATGCTGTTGTCTGTGGTTATTCTTTGCTCTTCGTTCCAGATTACCAAGGACTCAGATAAATCAACTTCTGAATCTAACTCTTGCAATATCTGATTGATGGGAAGGCTCTTTTCGATGAGGACTGGATTTGAGTTTTCCCAGGAAAGAACGCCAACAGCCGACTGACTGACATAGCAACCCACCAATAGAACTGAAGCTGCGGAAATGGAAGCGACGTATTTCATTCTTTTGATTTTGTGAAAAAGGTACAATTACCTCATTGATTGAGCAAACTAGTCGATATGTGAGTTGCAATCAGCAGGGTTATTTGTCATGCCGATGGATTGAACCCTTTGGCTCATCGCGCAATTCAGCGTATATTTGCGGCAGCTCTTAAGGGCGAAGATGGGGGATTAGCTCAGCTGGCTAGAGCGCTTGCATGGCATGCAAGAGGTCATCGGTTCGACTCCGATATTCTCCACCACTCACTCAACGACGGCGTGCCATTGCGGTACGCCGTTTTTGTTGCCTGTTAGGGGGATAGAAGATTGGGTGATCCCTGTTATCTTCACGGCAAGCGTTCATGCTCATGCAAACCATTCTCTGCTTCGGTGATTCTAATACTTGGGGATACAATCCAGTCGACGGTTCGCGTTTCGGCTTTGCAACGCGTTGGCCAGGTGTTCTCCAACAAGCACTGGGATCGATCAACTGCCGGATCATCGAAGAGGGACTGAATGGGCGGACTACGGTGCACAATGAAGCCGAGCGCCCCATGCGCAGCGGACGGGATATTCTCCCCGTCTTGTTGGAAGCACATCGCCCGCTTGATTGGGTGGTTATTATGCTGGGGACAAACGACCTCAAAACGCATTTCAATTCCTCGGCAGAGGAAATTGCCCAAAATCTGGGTGCGCTATGCGATATTGTTCTTCAAAACGAATACCTCGCTGAGCATCGGCCTCAAATCCTCTTATGTGCTCCGACATCCGCAAATGAGATCAGTCAAGAATTGCCCGAATGGTTTGTGGGTGCATCCGAATCTGCACGAGACTTACCTCGGCTCATCGAACGAGAAGCGCACAACCGAGGTGTTCTTTTCCTGAATGTCGCTGGTTTGTTAGACCACGATTTTAAGGACAGTCTGCATTGGATGTCAGCTCAACACCTCACAGTCGGCAGAGCCATTGCAGCCGTCATCGCCGGTTCAACGGCAGCCTAGTTCTTTTTAATCTTTGGGTGCAAACTGGATCACTTCTGTTTTCCCAAAAAA
>Ga0206125_10005597_pt1 | contig 10544 bp, 9 predicted proteins | sample Helgoland_Spring_4_FD_148598 | JGI IMG/M metagenome (GOLD analysis project Ga0206125, IMG submission 148598) | Pelagic subsurface seawater microbial communities from Kabeltonne, Helgoland, North Sea - Helgoland_Spring_Bloom_20160331_1 | ecosystem: Environmental > Aquatic > Marine > Epipelagic ...
CCTGAAATAGCCCTTTTGCCGTCGATTGGCTCCATTGTTAGGCTCAAGGCGCCTTCAAAGCCCTCAATTCCCAGCTCGCTTTGGTTGGCACCGCGTGCGTCTAATGCGTAGAACTGGCGGTCTTCACGACCGGGAAAGGTCACGGATAAGTATTGAGGTCCAGCACGCCATTTGCCAAAACTAAGCGATTGGTCCGTGTCTTCGCCCGTAACTTCTAGCAAGCCATTGGCATAGAACCGATAAAAATTGCCATCATCCCCGGCGAGCATTTTTCCGCCCAGAGCGAGGGACATGTCCGCGCCGGTTAGCGGTTCAGCTGCTGCGGATATTGAAAACGTGAGAGCCGAAATTACACTCAAAACAAGAGTCTTCATGAAGAAATTCCCAAAATATTCTGCGTCCATATAGCAGAGGACGAGGGGGATTGGGAAGGCCTTTTCTTCAACTTTATACGCAAGAAAGACCGCTAAAGCACTGAATTTCCGGCAGAAAGATGTCGGAGTTGTAGGTGTTTTGCCAAAGTTGCGCCCATATCGGCGAAGGTTGATGAAGTTCCAGTGTTTACGCCCTTAGGTGATGAGGGGCCAAAAAATATCATCGGCACCTGTTCGCGGGTGTGGTCGGTTCCGGGCCATGTTGGATCGTTGCCATGGTCTGCCGTCCAGAGTACCAAATCGCCGTCGCGCAACAATGGAAACAACTCAGGCAGTCGGCTGTCCCAGTATTCAAGTGCGCTGGCGTAGCCGTCAGGCAGGCGACGGTGGCCGAACTTGCTGTCGAAATCGACAAAGTTGGTGAAGATTAAGTCCCGGTCACCGGCGCGTTTCGCGGCGTCTAGCGTGCCGTCCCAAAGCGCTTCGAGGCCACTGGCTTTGTTCGTGCGCGTGATGGAGCGATGGGCGAAGATGTCTTCGACCTTCCCCACTGACCACACTGAACCACCGGCTTGAACCACGCGGTCCAGCAGGTTGTTCCGGGGGGGCTGCACCGCGTAGTCTTTCCGATTTCCTGTACGGGCAAAGTTTGCGGACTTGGTGCCAACAAAGGGGCGCGCGATCACCCGGCCAATGTTGAGGGGGTCGCACAGCTTTCGGGCGACTTCGCAGACCTCATAGAGGCGTTGAAGCCCAAAGGTTTCCTCGTGCGCGGCAATCTGAAAGACGGAATCGGCGCTGGTGTAGACGATGGGTTGATGGGTCCGACAGTGCTCTTCACCCAACTCCTGGATGATGGTTGTCCCGCTGGCATGCTGGTTTCCCAGTACGCCGCTGAGACCGCATTCGTTGACCAGTGCCGCGATCAGGTCGTCGGGGAAGCACGGAATTTCACGCGGGAAATAGCCCCAGTCAAAATCAACGGGCGACCCGCATATTTCATAGTGGCCACTGGGCGTGTCTTTGCCGCGTGAGGTCTCGATGGCTGAGCCAACAAGCCCAAAATGGCCCGTTTCCGGCCATTCAAGACCCGGCGGCACCACACCGGTTGCATTTTCGCAGGCCAAGCCCAATCCGAGCCGGGCGAGGTTTGGAAGGTGCAACGGATTTCCCCGCTCCGCCCGCCAACGCGCCATGTTGCCCAGGGTGTCAGAGCCCGTATCGGGGATAGTCTCGCCGGTCTCGACATCGATGTTTACGAAATCGGCAGCATCTGGACCGCCGCCACAGCCCACACTGTCGCACAGTAGAATAAAAGCGCGCGCCATGCCTAGCGAACCACGTCGAGTTCGAGAGGGCGGGGCGCGGGGCGTTCTTCGGTAACTTCGATGGCAGCGCGAACGGCCTGCGCGGCGGTGTTAAAGGCCGCCTCGTCAGCGGCATGAACCACGGCCAGCGGCCTGCCGTTAGGGGCAACTTCTGTGCCCGCGCCTGCAATGTCGCTGAGCCCAACCGCATGATCAATTCGCGCGCCGGGCTGCGTGCGGCCACCGCCTAGGCCGATGATGGCAACCCCCAGATCGCGCGTTGCGTGCTCAAATACATAGCCTCCTCGATCCGCGTAGACGGGGCGGACTATCGCCGCCTGGGCAAGGTGTTTGTCCGGGTTCTCGGCAAAGTCGCTTGGACCCCCCAAGCCGGCAACCATGCGGCCAAACCTCTCCAAAGCGGAGCCATCATCCAGCGATTTCCGCGCACGTTCTCGCGCCGTGACAGGGCTGGAGATCAAGCCCGCGTTCACCAGCATTTCGCCAACCAGGGCCACGCAGATCGTAATCAGGCGTTCATCGGCTTGCGCCGGGTTCGCCATGCCCATGACAGCTTCACGCACTTCGACAGCATTGCCTGCGGTCTGGCCCAAAACCCAATTCATGTTGGTGATGAGTGCCGAAGTCTGGCACCCGGCGGCGTTGGCAACATCAACAATTGACCGCGCTAGCCCGCGCGCATCGTCTAGGGTTGCCATAAACGCGCCGTTTCCGACCTTCACGTCCATAACCAGCGACTGCAGGCCGGCAGCGAGCTTTTTTGACAGGATCGATGCAGTGATCAGGTCGATGCTTTCCACCGTACCCGTGATATCGCGCACGCCATAGATGATGCGGTCGGCGGGGGCGAGGTTGGCGGTCTGGCCGATGATGGCAACGCCATTGCTCTTGACCAGGTTACGGAAGGTCGCGTTGTCGGGCGCAACGGAATAGCCAGGAATAGCTTCGAACTTATCAACGGTCCCGCCCGTGTGCCCCAGACCCCGCCCAGCAATCATTGGCACAAACAGCCCGCAGGCCGCGGCCATGGGGCCAAGCAGCAGTGAAACCTTGTCGCCGACACCGCCGGTGGAGTGCTTGTCCGCAATCGGTCCGGGCAGATCGAGGTCATCCCACAGCAACCGCTCGCCACTGTCTCGCATGGCCAGCGTCAGAGCGCGGCGCTCATTTACGGTCATTTTCTGGAAGATGGTCGCCATGGCAAAGGCCGACACCTGTTCGCGGGCAACGGTTTCGTCGGTGACACCCTCAATGAAGGCGTGAATTTCTGCGTCAGACAGCTCCTTGCCGTCGCGTTTCCGGATGATGGTTTCCTGAGGAATATACGCCACGGAAGGCTCCTAGCTGTGTAGTTGTTCTGCACCAAAGACGTGGGGGTAAAGATCGGCAAAGGTCAGCGTTTTGACGATGCCGCGCTCTGGGTGAGCCAGGTGGACGGTGACACTGGCCGTGTCATCGATAAACTCCAGAAGCCTTTGGCGACACAGACCGCAGGGCATGCATGGGTCGTCAGAATTGCCGATGACCAGCAGCTCCTTCACCTTTCGTCCTCCGGCGACGATCATGTGTGAGATTGCCGAGGGTTCCGCGCACCAGCCTGAGGGGTAGGCGGCATTTTCGATGTTGCAGCCGGCGTGCACGTCACCATTCTCGTCACGGATCGCCGCGCCAACGAAGAAGTTGGAATAGGGCGCGTGGGCGTGGGCTTGTGCGGACTTGGCCGCTTCGAACAGGTCTTGAGCCATTATTCACGTTCCTTCACGTAGGGTCGGCCCACAGCTTTCGGTGCGCGCGCTGTACCCACGAAGCCTGCCAGAACGACCACAACCAAAATATACGGCAGAGCCTCGAAGAACTGGCTGGGAATCTGGGTCAGGATGCCTTCGGATGCGCCATCGAGGCGGTCTTTCACCGCAAAAAGGAAGCCGAACAGCAAGCAGCCCAGCATAGCCTGGAACGGACGCCACTTGCCGAAGATGACCGCTGCCAGAGCCAGATAGCCCATGTCGGCGGACATACCCGGCGTAAAGCTCGCGATGTTTGAGGTCGATAGATAGGCCCCGCCGATCCCACACAGGGCCCCGGCAATGGTGACAGCTGCGTAGCGGTAAGCGATCACACTGGCGCCGGCGGTATCGATCGCTTGCGGCTCTTCACCCACAAACCGCAAACGGAGGCCGAAGCGTGTTTGCATCAGCACCCACCAAGTCCCGATCACAGCAACAAAGGCGAGGATGATCAGCCAGCCATGGATTGACAGTATGTTCAGTAACAATGGGTTTTCACTTAGGCCCGGCGCGACATCGAGCCAGACCTGCTTGGGGATGAGCCCTTGCAGACGCTCCCAACCGGTCGAGTCCGGGCCGCCCAGGTTCGGGGTATCCCCGCCTTTAGCAAATAGTGCGTGGCCGACGGTCTTGGTCAGACCGATGGCGAGGAAGTTGATCGCCAAACCGGATATAACGTGGTCACCGCGAAAGGTGATGGTGGCTAGGCCGTGCAGCCAGCCAAAGACGATGCACGCCCCCATGGCCGCCAACATCCCTGCAAGCCCAAAACCGACATAGTGAGCGACGGTTGCACTGACAAACGCGCCGATGAGCAGCTTGCCTTCCAGACCGATATCGACGATGCCCGCGCGTTCAGAGAACACGCCCGCCATGGCCGCGAATATGAGAATCGGCGTAAAGCGCAGAGTGGACTGCGCCAGAGAGATCAGGAGTTCGATGAAGTCCATCAGGCGCGCTCCTCACCGATTTCTTCTTTGACAAAGCCCCAGCCGCCCAGAACGCGGTTTGCGAACCACTGCACCGCCCAGACGACCATCAGGTAAAGCGCGCCGGTAAACAGCACGACCAGGCCTTGGAGCGCGACAACGATTTCCTTGTCGATGTCGAGCTTGGGACGGATAAACTGGCCCTTGAGCTGGATGACTTCACCCCATTGGAACAGCGAGCCAAACAGCAGTGCGGCGAGGACGATACCAAAGGGATGATTCCGCCCCATCAGGGCTACTGCGATGCCGACAAAGCCCAGCCCAACCAGCCCAGTTTCCCGCAAAACGTGCTCAGAATCTGAACCATTGCCTAGAATGATGTTGGTGGTCGCCAGGCCAGCGAGCGCACCCGAGATACAAACGGTCATAACCATCGTTCGCGGTACGTTGACCCCGCCGTATCGGGCAGCGGTCTGGTTGAAACCAATCGCGCGGATTGCATAGCCCCATTTGGTCCGCCAGACGAAGAACCAGAAACCGACAGCCAGCAGCAAAGCAAACAGGAAGGAAACATTGGCCGCGCTGTTCTTCATCGATCGCGCCATGGCGCGCTGGTCCCAGAATTCAGCGTGCTGCGCCTTGATGTCTTTGACCTTAAGTCCGGCGTCTTTGAATTCCTGGTATTGCGCTTCCAGGCCGATCAATTGGTACTGGTATAAATCACCTAGTTTCCAGAGCCACCAGCTTTCTGGAAACAGCGGCGATTTGGGATCGCCGGGCGTTTCGGGGTTCTGGAACCAGCCGGTGAGAAGAAATAGCACCAGCGAGAACGCAATAGCGTTGAACATAATGGTGGTGATGACGAGGTGCGAGCCGCGATAGGCTTGCAGGTAACCCGGGATCGCAGCCCAGGCCGCGCCGCCCAGCGCAGCGAACAGGAACAGGATAGGTACCGCGAGAAAGCCGGGCATGAGCATGCTCACATCACCGGTGAAATGCCCCATCATCAGCAGCGCAATTCCCGTCATGGCGATACCGCCGACCAGCCCCTGACCTTCGCCACCGATGTTGAACAGTCCGGCGTGGAAGGCCAGCGCCACCGCCATACCGGTGAACATCAGCGTGGTGGCATAGTAAATCGACTGCCCGATGCCAACGGGGCTGAGCAACACGTCTGTAACATAAAGCTGAACCGCCTGAACCGGGTTCTGGCCGATCAAAACGATAAGCAAACCGGCAACGGCAAAGGCCAATACCAACTGCAACAATGGCACCACGCCATAGTTGATGATGGGATGAAGTTCACGTGACTGGCTCATGCTGCCATCCCTGTGCTGGTTGTACGCTCGAATTCGCCAGCCATGAGCAGGCCTAGGCTGCGTTCGTCGGTTTCGGCTGTGATGCGGTCGGGTGAGCAGAAGCCATCGAACATCGCCACAACGCGATCTGATAGGCTCAACACTTCTTCCAGTTCCACGCTGACCAGCAGAATGGCCGCGCCGGCGTCGCGCATGGCGATGATCTGGCGGTGGATGAACTCGATCGCGCCGATATCAACGCCGCGAGTCGGTTGGCCTACCAGCAAAATGTCAGGTGCTTTATCGATTTCTCGCGCCAGCACGATTTTCTGCTGGTTGCCGCCGGAGAACTTGGCCGTTGCCAACAGCGGGTTTGGCGGACGCACGTCGAATTTTTCCATCAACGTACCCATGGTTTCCTTGATAAAGCCGGTCTTCATAGCGCCCCGGTTGCAGTAGAGCGCTGAGGCCTGAAAACCCAGAATGCCCGACTCCCAAGCAGGAAAAGCCGTCACCAGGCCCATGTGTTGCCGGTCTTCTGGCACGTGACCAATCGATTGGCTGCGGACAAGATCGGGCGTCGTGGCCAAGGCAGAGCCGTTTACGGTGATGCTGCCTCCGCTGGCCGCGTGCATGCCGGAAAGCACTTCAAGCAGATAGGCCTGGCCGTTTCCGGATACCCCAGCCACTCCCAGAATCTCCCCCGCGCGCATGTCGAAGCTTACGTTCGATAGCCGCTGGATGCCGCGTTCGTCGGTATAGTCCAAACCCTTGACCGAGAGAGCGACCTCTTTGGGCTGCGCCGGAGCCTTATCGACTTCCAATAAGACCTTTCGGCCAACCATGAGTTCGGCCAGTTCTTCGGGAGAGGTCTGTGCGGTTTCGCGGTGGCCCACCATCTCGCCGCGGCGGATCACTGAGACGGAGTCTGTGACGTTCATGATTTCCTGCAGCTTGTGCGTGATCAGAAGGATGGTCGTCCCTTGTTCCTTCAGCGCACGCAGGATGTCGAACAGCGCGTCTGCCTCTTGGGGCGTCAGCACGCCGGTCGGCTCATCAAGGATTAGCACCTTGGCCCCGCGATACAACGCTTTGAGGATCTCGACCCGCTGCTGCACGCCGACGGGCAGAGTTCCAACGATGGCGTCCGGGTCCACGCTCAGCCCATAGCGTTCGGAGAGCTGCAACAGGGCCTCGCGCGCCTTACTCATCGCGCCGCCCAGCAAGAAGTTTCCTTCAGCGCCCAGAATGATGTTCTCCAGCACGGAAAACGGTTCGCCGAGCATAAAGTGCTGGTGCACCATGCCAATGCCAGCTTCGATCGCCTTTTGCGACGAGTTGAACTCCAGCGGCTCACCGAACACGTTAATGGAGCCTTCGTCTGGTACGTAAAAGCCGTACAGGATCGACATGAGCGTTGATTTACCCGCGCCATTTTCACCGACGATCCCGTGGATCGTGCCAGCTTCGACCGCGAGGTCGATGTCTTTATTGGCCTGAACGGGTCCAAAGGATTTGGAAATGCCGTTTAGTTCGATAGCAAAATTTGTCATGCGTCTATTTAGCTCAAAATAGCCTGCGCCGGGTAGGGGATAACCCACCCGCAAGCGCTAAGAATGGTGCAATAGCTTGTCTACGAACCTTTGCGCTGAAAAGCACAAAATGCAGAAACAGCTAAATCGACAGGGATTGAGAGAAAAACGCCACCAGAAGTGCGTTCTTTGGTGAAAGCCCTCAAGGCTTTACCCCTTTTTAGAAAGTTCTGCGTCTTCCTTCCTGAAAATAAAATGCCGCCACTCAGCTGAGTGGCGGCATTCATGGTACTTTAGTAAGGTGAGGTTCAGGCCGTTTCCAGCCTGTTCCAAGCGTCTTAGTTCACGCAGGAGCCTTCGTAAGAGAAGTCTTCGTCGGTGAAGTTCTGGACCATCAGGTCGCCGGCGATAATGGCAGCTTCAAACTCAGCGAGGGAAGCCATCATTTCGTCAGAAACCAGATCAGCATTGTACTCGTCCATTGCTGCGCCTACGCCGGCTTCAGCCAGGCCAAGGTCGAATACGCCAGGCTCGAACTCGTCGTTCATTGCGATCATGAACGTGTCGAATACGGCGTTATCAACGCGCTTTACCATCGAGGAAAGCATCACGCCTGGGTGCAGGTAGTTCTGGTTAGCGTCAACACCAATTGCAAACTTACCGGAGTCAGCAGCAGCCTGGTATACGCCTACGCCTGTACCACCAGCAGCAGCGAATACAACGTCAGCACCTTGGTCGAACTGGCCACGAGCCAATTCTGCGCCACGGGTTGGGTTGCCCCAAGCGGCCGGCGTGGTGCCGGTCATGTTGACGATGACAGTCGCATCAGGGTTCACAGCGCGTACGCCCTGCTCATATCCACAAGCAAAGCGGCGGATCAGTGGAATGTCCATGCCGCCAACAAAGGAAACGGCGCCAGACTCGGAAGCCATGGCAGCCAGAGCGCCCACGAGGAACGAACCTTCGTGCTCTTTGTAGGTGTACTGACGCATGTTGTCGCCACCGAGCCAGCCAACATCGACGATACCGAAGTTGGTGTCTGGGAATTCAGCGGCTACGACGGCCATAGCGTCGGCCTGTGCGAAACCCATCACAACGATTGGGTTTGCGCCAAGTTCAGCCATCTGACGCAGGGCGCCTTCACGCTGAGAAGGGTCGGTGACTTCGAATTCAAGGTATTCAACGCCGGTTTCAGCTTTAAAACGCTCAGCGCCATTGTAGGCGCTTTCGTTGAATGACTTGTCGAACTTACCGCCCATGTCGAAGATTACAGCAGGCATGAAGTCTGCTGCTGCAGTGCCTGCAACAGCAATTGCTGCTGCTGCGAAAGCCAAAATACGTTTCACGGATCTATCCCTCGAGAGTTTCTAGGCAATTGTTTTTTCTGCTCGGCATGATCATTTACTGCCTGCCGACAATTTACCTGTACCATGAAAGCAGCGGAAAAACAGGCTGATGCGTCGCATTTGCATTGGTCCCCAACGAATAAAGTTAAAAAGTTATCCCCGGTTTCCTACCTAGAGGTTGAATGAAGATGCCCGACAGACCCTCAATTTCAGCAATTCAAGCAGAGCTGGTTGAAGATTTTTCGTTCTTTGACGACTGGATGGACCGGTACCGGTACATCATCCAGATGGGCGAGGCGCTGCCAGTGCTCGGCGACACCGAGATGGTCGACTCCAACCTGCTCAAGGGCTGTCAAAGTCAGGTCTGGCTGCTGCGGTCGCAGGATCAGACTGGCAATGTACATCTGCGGGGCACATCGGATGCGGCAATTGTTCGCGGCCTGGTCGCGCTGATGTTGAAGGTTTACGACGATCAGCCAGCGCAGGACATTTTGGACAATCCTCCTGAATTCATTAGCCAGATCGGGCTGGACGAGCACCTCAGCCCCACCCGCAAAAATGGTCTTGCGTCCATGGTTTCGGCCATTCAGGACGCGGCCCGCGCAGGTGCCTAGGCAAAAATTCGAAAAGCGCTTGGCGTTTTTCGCGCTTCTGCTTGGCCGCAAGGCGCATTAGAAGGCTCTTGCACGGCTAAACACCGTGCACCGAAACCATCTTTTCTTTGTTTTGTCGGGAAAACCAATGTCATCGATCAACAGCGCCTCCGAATCAGGTTTCGACGCCCGCCGTGGTACCATGGTGGACTCGCAAATTCGCACCAACAAAGTCACCGACGAAGCGGTGATTGAGGCGATTGAAGGCGTGGCGCGTGAATCGTTTGTGCCTGATCAGCTTCGCGGTGTGGCCTATGTTGATGATGACATCGCGCTCGAAGGCGGGCGGTGCGTAATGGAGCCGCGGGTACTGGCCCGAATGCTCCAAACGCTGTCACCTGGTTCAAATTCCCATGCCCTGGTGGTCGGGGCTGGCTCGGGGTACGCCACTGCGGTGCTGTCGCGGATTGCGCAGACGGTCGTTGCTGAGGAAAGTGTTGAAGGATTGGCTGCGGTTGCCAGCGAAGGCATCGAAGCTTTGGGCATCACGAACGTGGTGATTGAACAAGGCGAGTTGATGAGTGCCGCCGCAGAACACGGCCCGTTTGATATTGTGCTGTTTGGCGGCGCTTTAGCCCAGGTGCCGGAACGCCTGGCCGATTTCCTGGAAGAAGGGGGCCGCGCCATTGCCGTCATGTCGGAAGCAGGAGAGGGCTACGGCGCCGCGACTCTGTTCACCAAATACGGTGGGCATTTGGGTGAAGTTTCGGTATTTGACGCCGCGATTCCGGCTTTGCCTGAGTTCGATGTACCCAAGGCGTTCAATTTCTGATGCTCTTTGGCCTTTTTAGGCCCTCGCACGGTATTAATTTGCGATTTTTTTGAGTCTTGTCCTTCTCTTGTCGCTCAGACCCGGCTATATTAGTCGCATAATAAAAAAGATATGCTGGGGATCGAGCGATGGTGCGAAATGCACCCATGCTGAAGCGCATTTGCGCTTTCGGCGTAACATACGTTGGGATGATGGCTGCGACGGTGGTTCCGGCTAAGGCTGACTCCCTGCAGCAGGCTCTGGTCACGTTGTACAACAGCAGTCCAGACCTGATGACTGCGCGCTATGTTGCTGAAAACACAAATGAAATCTTCAATCAAGTTGCCGCCAACGCCTTGCCGCAAGTGTCTTCTACGTGGCAGACGACCTATGGACGGACGTACAACGAAATTCTCCGTGATTCCGGCGACTTCACCACAAGCGGCAGTCTAGTCGGCGGGGTCTCAGTAAGTCAGACCATATCCCCGGTTATTGCAGGCGGCGTCGTGCAGACTCGGAAATCTGTCGAAGCGGGTTGGGTAGGAT
>Ga0206125_10005600_pt1 | contig 10539 bp, 10 predicted proteins | sample Helgoland_Spring_4_FD_148598 | JGI IMG/M metagenome (GOLD analysis project Ga0206125, IMG submission 148598) | Pelagic subsurface seawater microbial communities from Kabeltonne, Helgoland, North Sea - Helgoland_Spring_Bloom_20160331_1 | ecosystem: Environmental > Aquatic > Marine > Epipelagic ...
CAGTAGTAGCAAGTAACAATTTATCACCACCAAACCCAGTAGCAGCAAATAACAATTTATCACCACCAAACCCAGTAGCAGCAAATAACAATTTATCACCACCAAACCCAGTAGCACCAAACCCAGTAGCAGCAAATAACAATTTAGCAGCACCAAACCCAGTAGCAGCAAATAACAATTTATCACCACCAAAACCAGTAGCAGCAAATAACAATTTATCACCACCAAACCCAGTAGCAGCAAATAACAATTTAGCAGCACCAAACCCAGTAGCAGCAAATAACAATTTATCACCACCAAAACCAGTAGCAGCAAATAACAATTTAGTAGCAGCAAATAACAATTTATCACCACCAAAACCAGTAGCAGCAAGTAACAATTTAGCAGCACCAAAACCAGTAGAAGCAAATAACAATTTAGCAGCACCAAAACCAGTAGCAGCAAGTAACAATTTATCAGCAGCAAATAACAATTTAGCAGCACCAAAACCAGTAGCAGCAAATAACAATTTATTTATTGATTCTTCAGATGAAGAAATGAATTCTAAAAATATGTCTGGTGGTGGATTATTACATAAACAAATTAAAAAATTAAATAAAAAATTAAATACATTGAATAAAAAGATAAGTAAAAAAAGAAAAACAAACTCTATTTTCAAATCAAATAAAAAAAATAAATATTTTATGTAATTAATTTCATTATAATAGATGTATTATTGTCTATTTCCTCGAATCCAAATGTTTTGTAATAATTGTACAAATCATCTTTATTTGGATTATCATTTCTAATTTCTATTCTTAAATTATTATAAATGTAATTTAAACCAATTTTATTTAATTTTTGTTGTTTTATAATTTCTAATACGTGTTTTATTAATAAACTCATGTACCCTTTTTTTCTAAATAAATTATTAGTACATACTGTCCATATTGTATTATTATTTATACATAAATATGAAATAGGATCTAAATCTTCAGATATTAAAACAACACTATAATATGTTTTTAAAAATATGTCAAATAAACTAATATTATCAAGATCATATATAGTATCATTATCACTATGTTCATAATTAAAACATCCTTGTTTTAATTTTTTATTTTTATCAAATAACATATTCAATAATTTGTTATAAAATGCTTTGTTTTTATTAGTAATTTTGACAGATTCTAGATTAGGATTATGTATATGCAATATGTAATTATTATTTGCGGTTGTATAATAATATTCAATAGATTCACTTGTATTATCCATAATATTATTTTGTATTAAACTAATTTCCATTAATATAATAATGGAAAATATTATTGTAAAAAAATCAAATATTGATAATATTGGTATATTCAATAATGTGTATATCAAACAAAATGATATAATAGGAATTATGTTGTATTTCAAATTTATGTGTATTCCATATAAAACAGTTACTGGTAAATATGTAAATCATAGTAGAAATAATAATTGTAAATGTATCAATATTAATGGAATATATTATTTACAAAGTATTAAAAATATATTTGAAAATACAGAATTAACATTAAATTATAATGATACACCATGGTTTATTTTAGGAGAATGGAGTATTTAAGATTCATCATCATTCAACATACCATGACTTTCATTATATCCATGTCTGTGGAAATGTAAGTGTTTATTTGGTATATTGAATTCATTTTTATTTGTTAATATATTTTTGTCAGTATAACTTTTAAAATAAAATTGTTGATTATCATTTCCATTTGTACAATAATTTGATGTATAAAAATTATCCGTATGTGTTTCATCATTTATAGAAGGTTTACCTTTTTTATTTACTGTTTCTTCGGTTGTAATATATTCAAATGGATGTCTTTCCATACATTTTAATTGTTTAAATTCTTCAGATGGACGTTTTTCTACTGTAAACATAATAGACCTTATTCCATCTTTCCATGCTGGACCTAATATTGTAACATCTATAATACCTGGAGGCTTTACTACTTTGTATAGTGAATCTTTTTTTTTTTTCTCTATTATCTCCTTTTCAGTTTTGGATTCTAAATTTGCGTCTTCTTCTTCTTCAGATAAAGCCTCTGCTATAGCAGATTGTTTCAATAAATTCATAGTTGAATCATTGCTATCTTCATCCTCAGACATATTATATCCATAGTTTGGTTTGTTATATATTATAGCTATAAATTTTTCTTTAATTGATTCATCATAATCTATCTTTAAACTTAACCATTTACCATTATCATATATATTCATAAATTCAGTAGGATCTCCTAAAAATGGTAAATCATTAGTTTTCTCATAATTAAATCCTATTTTCAATTGTCTTCCAGTATAATTTATTTTTGAAAATAAGTTAAATGGTTTTAATGGTACTAAAGATTTTATATTTATTGGACGACTACCATTCAATATTTCTATATGTGTTTTATTTATACATTTTGTTTTATTATTATTACTATTTTTTAAACATATTTCTTTATCAAAATGAACTGGCATATTTTTGATATATTTTAATGTTTTAGTATTAATATCGATTCCATTTAAATTAATAGATCCTTTTACAAACATAGTATCGGTAACATTAATATCATATTTTACTGGTTTTATTCCCCAATTATATATTTGTACATCTTTTGTCTTAAAATTACTCAATTGACTATTGAATGGGAGTGACCCAACACTTTTAATTCTATTTTCATTTCCATTTGTTTGAAAATGTCCACTACAATTCAGTCTATATGCTGGTGCTAAATCTTCATTATCTAAACATATATTCAAATACACATATTTTTTGTTTATTTTTTCTTTATTTATAATCAAAAAACTATCGGTTAATTTAACTGGAATTTTTAATCCTTTTAATGTATCAAAATCGTAAATATCATCATTCATTTCATGGTTAGCATAAAAATCAAAATTATATTTTTTATTAGGTTTTACAGTTTTTTTTACAGATGATGTCGTTGGATTTCCAGATGATGTCGTTGGAGTTTTATGTGTTTTTGTTTTTGTTTTTTTTACATATATAGGTTCATTATCGTACAATGTATTTGAGTGTTTAATTTTCATTATTTCTTCTGAATCAATAGAATTACAACTAGATTGAAAATTAATGCTATCAGCATAAATTTTATCGTAACTATCCTTACCATTTTTATTTGTCCATTCATCATCTATTTTTTCATCCTTAATAGATAATTGTGGATGTTTTTTATTAAAATCATTTATTTCTCTGTTACTTGGAGTTCTACCTTGGAATTCTTCATCTTGTAACTCTTTTAATCTCTTTTCCTTTTCTTCGTTTATGCGGTCAATTTTATTATTATTTTCTTTTATTTCATTTCTTTTAATGTCCTTTTCTTCTTGTGCCTTTTCAAATGTTTTAGATTTGCTTTCCATACCATCACATTTAGAAAAAATTTCTGAATTACTATAATGATAATAAAGATCATTATTTTTAGCATAACTTGGAATAATAATCCATTTTCCATATTTATTTAATTCTTCAAAATCATCATAACAATAAATATCAACTACATTTCCACACCTTGTCCCATTTACTATTCCTGATGAATCACACATACAAATATATCCAGTTTGTGTACCTAAATTTTTGATAGAAATTTCATCACCATAATGAACAATACCATTACTATTAATTCTTTCAGAATTATAAAATGACCATAATCCTGTATTATTCAAATTGTCTAAATTTACAACATGTCCATCGTAATTATCTTCTTCTAATTCAATATTTGTATTTGAAGAAAAAACACATTCTGTTATATTTTTTGATTTTTTTTTTAAACATGGAATATCTGGAGATTGTTTTGGACAACTAACACCATTATTCAAATAATAAATATCTTTATATTTAGGATACTTAATATCATCTATAATTATTTTGTTATTATAATATGTTTTAGTTAAGTAAAAATAAAAGTGGGTTTTATACGTAATATAGTGTTGATTTTCATTACCTAATAAAATAGATGATTTTTCTAAGTTTAGTTCATCTGTTATTTCATTATCTTTTATAATTTGATTATATAAAGAAAAATGCGATACAAAATAATTTTTATTAATCATTATCAATAATAGAATAATAACAATAATCAAAACTATTATTTTAATCATTAATATAAACTTATATTTTTTTAATTTAATCTATAGGCGTATGTTCATCATGCCTATTTAGTATGTAATTATTATTTTTTTAATTTAATCTATCGGTGTATGTTCATCATGCCTATTTATTATGTAATTATTATTTTTATATTTTTTATCTAATAAATTAAAATTACTAAGCAATTCACCTTGTTTTACTAAAAAATTAGTGTTATTATTTTCATCATATTTATCTGGACAATTTTGATCTTTCAATGTTTCTAAATCTTTAATTTTACTACCTTCATATGTATATTTTTTATTTGGAGTAATAGCTTTAGTCCATCCTCTTTTTGTTTTTAAAGCTCTATAACATTTACCACCAGAACTCGCCCAACAAATATTCATTGATATATTGTGACGTGCAGTACATCCATAACGATTTGCTACTGGGTCTTTATTTAATCCAACTATACTATAATCATATTCTATTTCTGATGTACGTTTTCCATTGGTTCTATCAGGTACCATTTCTTTAATACTATCACCATCAGGGCCTATTATTTCAGAATTATCAGAAATCACAGCTCCTCTAAATCTTGGTCTACAAAACTTGTTTCCACTCTTCGATCCTCTATTTTTTCTCCACTTACGGTTTTTTGGTCCACTATCTTCTCCACATGTGTAACATTTTTTTTTCCATCCATCATCTGGTTTATTTGGGCCATAATAAATTTTTCCCTTTTCCCATTTTGCCACTACCCTATCTGATGTATCTACATCTAACGATGACATTCCCATACACTGTAGTACGCCATCACTATTTCTATTATTTTTAGATTCAAAATTAACATTAATATTACCATTTATTTTTGATATATTATTATTAGTTATACAAGCGTCATCTATACATACTGAATGTTTTCTAAATTCTGGTAAACTTAATGTATTAAATAATTCATCTTTCCTAATACATACAATATCATTTAAATCTTCTGGGTTTTGAATACATAATTTATTAATATTCAAATTATCTAAATTATAACTGTAATTCGAATCTTTATCTAAAAAAAGATTTTTATTTGAATAAACATTTGGATCACTATTATTTTCGAAATATTCATGTTTGTAATTTACAACATATACAACTATAATTAATAAAATAAACAATAATATAAAATTTCTATACATACAATTATAAAATATTTTATCTAAATTATAAATTTATTAAGTCCTATTTTATCATATTTCCAATAATATTTAATTGAATTTTTATTATTTTCATAAAATCCATCTCTTATTTCAGAATTATTTGAAAAAATAGCGTTATTTTTTTGAAACGAATTATTTTTTTTATTGAAGATAAATCCTAATGATTTAATATAATTGTATGCTCCATGATGTATTTTTGTATTATTATCTGAAAAAATCATATCAATTGGTTCAAAAATATTATGTTCATCTGTATTGTAACTATTTTCAGAATCAGTTTCTAATAAGTTATTAATTAATATAGTATTATTTTTGTAATAAGTTTCAATCAATTTATGTACAATATTATTTTTAACTTTATTATTTGATAATAATACAAATTTAACAGCTTTAGATACAAACGAATATGTAGAATCTAAATCTTCATTAAAATTACTTATAGTTACATTTTTAGTATAAAAATAATTATACAAACTATCTAATGGTGTATTTTTAAATGTAATATCTAAAAATAATACGTCTTTATTATCTATTAATTTTCGTATATATCTGTAATTATATATATTTAATAAAAATATACCATCACATTTATTATTATTAAATTGAGAAATCAATGTATCAATATCTGTGTTCATGTAAAATATAGTATTATCATCATATACTTTATTTTTATCTCGTGAAGATATATTTATTGGTTTAAACCCATACATATACAATAAAATCATTAATCCATTGAATGATATGCTGTTTATTTCTTCAGTACCAACAATAAAATGTCTTTTGTTATTTTTATAAAAATTCTTTAAATCGTGAATATCAGTTATATTATTCAAATTACTTTTATTTATTATATTTGTGATAAAATAATAGTAATTATAATATACACCAGTAATATGTCGTAAATTAATAAATTTTTCTTTATAACTATTTAATCCAAAATAACTATCTAAATAATTATTTTCATTATCTATAGCAAATTGTATTACATTATTATTCAAATCAGACAGTAATTCTTTTGATTTAGTATAATATACAATTTTGATGTTTAATTTAGTTAATTTAACCAGTAATTTAGTAAATTTTAATGTTATATCATTATTAATAATACCAATTGTATATTCAATATTAGATTCAAATGATTTTACTATAGTGCCTTGTATATTGTAAATAATTAATAGTATCAAAAATATAATAATTATATATAAATTCATTAATATAGTCTAATAAAAATAAAAAAAAAATAATTCTATATTAATATGAATAAAAATTTAAGAATTCAAATAGCTGTTATTTTATATCTAATATTTATAGCAGCACTCATAATTATTAAACCGAAATATATATACAAATCAGATGGTACATTAAAAAAATTTGGAACTGGTAAAAATAATACTATATTTCCATTATGGTTTATCATATTCATAGGTGCTTTTTTGTCATATTATATATCAAATATAATCATATTTATATATGTGTTGAAAAGAAATTAAAAGTGATATTTTTTGAACTATTATTTTTTAGTAATTGATTTGTAATTGATGGTATATGGTAGTCATTTTTATATTCTAAAAAATAAATATTATTTACAATTGGTATTTTATTTTTAATATTATATATTTCATATTTTGAATTAAAAATATCAAATAAAGACTTTAAATATTTGATTTTTTTTTGAGATTTTGATAATACTACTATTTTTTTTTTTAATGCTTTTTTAATTAAATGTTTTATCATTGATGATATTTTTACATTGTTATCAAATAGTTCTTCTTTTGATTCTAATAAATATGATAAATTATATAAATTATTATCACAACGACAATATGGACATTTAAATTTATTTATTGTTATTATTGATTGAACACAATTTGAACAAAAATAATGATTACATTTTGTTTGGATATTAGTTTTGTTACTGAAACAAATATTACATGTACCTGCTTTATAGGTATCAATAAGTTTTATATTAATATTTAATGGATTATTTTCTTTAATTTTAATTATATTAGTTTTTGTTATTTTGTAGGAATAATTTCTAAATATTATAGTGTTTAATAAATTGTATATTAATTTTGATGTTATTAGATGATATAAATTTAAATTGAAATAATCATAATACAACTTTAATACTTCACCTATTTTAATATCTGAAATTTTATTGATACACACAAAAATCTTTTTATACTTTATAGTTTTGATATTTATAGATGTATCTAATACTATTACATTATCCCAATATTGGCTTATATAATCATTTGATATAGATGAAGTAGTATTATAATTACTTTTAATGTTATATTTTTGTTCTTTGTTACATATTATTAATGTATTCTTTAATTGTAATAGTGTAAATTCATTTATCAATTTAATAAATATATCATAAAATATTATAACACCATTAATTTTATAATTGTTATAGATATGCTTTTTATCTATTATCTTTTTGTTAATTATATCTAATTTTAAATCATTTAATGGATAAAAACAATACTTATTGCTTATATAATTTAAAGTATTTGTAAATTTTTGATTAAAAGCTTTATTTATACAAACAATATCATGTATATTATCATTTATATCTATAATTGATAGGTTATTCATACATATTTTGTACAACAAATCAAAATCTGGAATAGGGATAAAATTATCAAAATAATATTTTAGAAGTTTGTAATTAATTTGTATATATATTTTTATATTGTGTTTAGTATAAAATGAATCATTTTTTTTTTTAGAATATTTTTTTTTTTGTAATATACGTTCAACTTTTAATGTGTATAAAGATCTATTTTTTGGAACATTTAATACACTAAACATTAAATTATTATTAGAATCATAAAAATTGTTATTTTTTTGAATAAATTTATCATTTACGTAATTATATGAATGAAACAGAGTTATATTTTTCATACTATATAGATTATATTAAATTCTTTAAATATTTAAGCGGTTAAATTAAAAAATTTTATTGTTATATTTAATTATAATGGATCAATTGATGTCAATGGTTAATCCAGAAATGATGCAAACATTAATGAATAATCCAGAAATCCAAAAAATGATGAAAGATCCAAATTTAATGAATAAATTTAACGATGTATTAGGTGAAAATAAATCTGTCGATGAAACCTTGCCTAATTTGAATCCAGAATTATTTGAGGGATTATCTAATCATGTTAATAATAGTCCAGATGAAGCTAGTTGTAATACATCTAATTGTTGTCCAGATGAAGCTAGTTGTAATACATCTAATTGTTGTCCAGATGAAGCTAGTTGTAATCCATCTAATTGTTGTCCAGATGAAGCTAGTTGTAATCCATCTAATTGTTGTCCAGATGAAGCTAGTTGTGTAAAATATAAAAATGGTACGAAAATTACAACTTGTAATTTAAAAAATGAATCATATAATAATAAAAATGGAATTGTAGAAGACAAATTAGAGAATGATAGATACGTTATATTATTTGATGATGGACGAATAGCATCTATTAAAGAATATAATTTGGAAGATAAATATGAAAATATAGAAAACATTGAATAATATATTTAAAAGAAAAATATGTATATAAATAATGGATAATTTAGTTATTGATTTATTCGATAAAAAAATTATTTACAATAAAAATAATTCTATTAAAATTAATTTTGATTTTTTATTATCACATCCATATTTGATAAATAATATTGTAAAATTTATTTATGATAAAATAAAATTATTAGATTATACACATATAATTGGAATACCTGGAATATCATCTCATATATCTTCGATTTTATCATATAATCATAATATACCATTATTATTATTCAATAAAGATTATGTAAAAGGATTAACATATTCAACTAACAAAGTAATATTAATTGTTGAATCAATCGATCTTGGAAAACATGTTAGTAATTATATTCATAAATTGGAATCAAATAAAATAAAAATTATAAATATTTTGACTTTATACAAAACAAATAACAACACAATTTCTTATATAAATAAATATAAATTAACATCTCTTTTAGTTGAAAATAATACACAAAAAATATTATCGGAAAATATAAAAAATTATACTTATATAAAAAAAAACACTATAATAAATAACATTAAATCTTTAATAAAAACCAAAAATACAAAATTAATATATGATTGTGGTCTAACAAACATAAAAGATATTATTACAAAAGTAGATAATATTGGAAAATATATTATAGCATTAAAAATATGTAGTAATAAAATTAATGATTTTTGTATTAATTATGGTAATGCGTTACATAAATTGGCGATGAATCATAATTTTTTAATAATTGATGATTTAGGATTATGTAATTTAAAACATATAGCTATAGAAAAATATAAATGGGCTGATGTAATAACATCATACAAAAATATTAATATTGATTTCAATTTATTATATATTTCAAATTCTATGTCTGATAATAATATAATTTTAAATAATAATTTTATAGGAATCGTTGGATCAATAAATAATAATTATATTAATATATCAAATACATTGAATAATAATAATGATTTACAAAATATTATAATAGATAATTATGATCTTGTTACATTATCATGTAATTTATTTGATGACAAAATAGTAAAATATATTAATTCAAAATTGAATAATAATTAATAATGTCTTTATGAATTTTATAATAAACATATTTAATACTACTATGAATTAATTTATTAGTTAGCTTATCAATATTTTCAGATATTATAACTGAATCTTTCTTTATACCTAAATAATAATTTATAGTATCTATAAAACTATATTTTTCAATATATTGTTTTTTTGGTATTTTTTTTTTCAAAACTATAATTTTTATTATTAAATTTAATATATCTATGTCACATCTATAAATTTTTTCATTAAATAATATATATGTATCAATAACATCATTTGTATATTTATAGTCAAAATTAATATTATTTTTTAATTCATTTTTATCAATTATAGTAGAATAATGTAATGAAGATTCCCAATAAATATCTACTTTGTATTTTTTTTTTAAAATATCAATAATTCCATTATCTATATTATCAATAGTTAAATTCATTTAATTATATTTAAGATTTTTTTTTTTTTTTTTATTTTTTTATTTTAAAATGAAAGGTGGTAAATTTAATAAATTAATAAAATCAATTGATGTGGAACAAATAATTGTAGGTATATTAATTATTGTACTTGTTGTTTTAGTTATAGTATATGTCAATAAAAATAATGAAGG
>Ga0206125_10005603_pt1 | contig 10533 bp, 9 predicted proteins | sample Helgoland_Spring_4_FD_148598 | JGI IMG/M metagenome (GOLD analysis project Ga0206125, IMG submission 148598) | Pelagic subsurface seawater microbial communities from Kabeltonne, Helgoland, North Sea - Helgoland_Spring_Bloom_20160331_1 | ecosystem: Environmental > Aquatic > Marine > Epipelagic ...
CTTTGATGTTACAGCTGGATTCGCGTCGAATGGTTATGGCGAACATTCACCTGGAGGCTATACCCTAGTTGCCGCTCTGGTCACTGAAATAGTGATGACCTTTATGTTTCTAATCATTATTTTGGGTACAACCGATAAACGCGCACCCCAGGGTTTTGCCCCTATAGCAATCGGCTTGGCGCTCACGCTTATTCACCTTATCAGTATCCCGATAACCAATACCTCGGTTAATCCAGCGAGAAGTACTGGTGTTGCTCTGTTTCAGGGTGGCTGGGCGGTATCTCAACTGTGGCTGTTTTGGGTTGCACCTATCGTGGGGGCTGTTTTGGCGGGGGTTGTTTATCGGTGGTTTGAGGCGGGTGATAATAGCTAGGGAGGATTTAGGGGTTGGGCTTGGGGGGCTCGAGTCTGGCCCTAGTTTTTAAATAAGCGCAGCGTTTTGGCTGTCCCAGCGACCAATGGGAGCGATTGCTGAGGCTTGTTAGAAGTTACCCGCCCCATAGTTTAGACACCAATGAAAACAAGTACTTTGCTATACCCTTAATGCCAGTGCTTCTGTTTTCCAGAACTAGTGCTTCGGTCTCTAGTTTGGCTTCATTTAAGCTGCGGTTAACAGCTGCCTCTACATCAGGATATACCCTATCGAAAAGTTTCGGCTGGCCTGCCACTTTCGAAGCTTTACTTACATATCCTTCTGATTGCTCCATATACATTTCAAAGTACTTTACATTCAGTTTAATCAGATCGTCACCGATGGATAAAGGAACATATATAGATTTATCAATAACCCAAGTTGATTGCTCGATTAGAAATACTTTAAGTTCATCGGCGCCATTGCTTACTAGTTCCATCGCCTTTTTTATAGTATTGCCAGACCTTAATAAACCATCCTCGCTATGCCTTCTTAGCATAGCCTCATAGTCAGCATCGAGCTTTTCTAACAGCCTCTCAAGATACCCATATATCCGCTGATCTGTAATACCAATAAACTTTGACATATATGAATAGAACTCCGCTGACTTCTAACGCCGCGCTCTGCGGCAAATTTGGAGCGCAGCGGAAAATTTGTCCGACAGCAGCGCTTTGTTAGCACTTACGTTCGATTTACTACATAACTATTTTCTTCACTAGATATTTCAATCGTTTCTTCAGACCAGCTAAGGTTTATAGATTGAAGAACAGGGATTTCAACTTCCTCTATATCTTGAATGGCAGGCTTTATGTAGTTCTCTATAAATACAGATACAACGTTACCAGCTTCTTCCTCTATGTGATCCCATGCTTCCTCGCCATGATAAAAGGCACCGCCACACTCTAAGAATTTGTTCGACAATTCAGTTAATCTGGCCGAGGGAGTCGGATCTAATACTAGCAATACTGGAGTAAAGCCCGCAGCTTGACTTTCTCTAGGAAAAGAAAGTTCTTCGCCAAATCGACCTTGCCCACTAGCAGCAATTGTTACGCGTAACTTAAGTTCATAAGTACGATTATTGGCTGGGACCAAACAGTCAATTTGTCGACCTTTAGTAGTTGGCTGCCCGTCTGTATTTAGTCTCTTAACAGGTGAGTTCCTCGAGCCAACCGGCTCACCGCCCAAACAGCTAGCCAATAATGGTTCAAAAAGATAACCCGTTTCTTGTGCGGAACGATTGTCTATATCATAAATCCATTTTCGCCATACCATCCAGTTAGCAAGGAGTGTGGTGTCACAGCCACCATATTCAAGCAAGGCTCTCGGTCCAATTTGATCCATATTTGGAAGAGGCTGGGAGGAAAGAATTCTTTTATACTTAACACGCCGACGATGTAAAGCTGACAAATTTTCAATATATAAGCCAAAATCATTATCATTGTTAAAGCATGAGGTTAATGAGTTAACTATAACTTCTACTGATACCTCATTTTCCTCCTGCCCATCAAACCAACTAAGTGGAATTTTATAGTAGTTATTATTTGGCAGTTCGAGTTCTTCGATGCCAAGTTCATTAAAGGACCATTCAAGATCGTTTATTGTGATGACAATAAGAGAATATAGCTCACCATCAGATATAACTACCTGGGCATCTCCCGAGCCATGCATTTTGCACTTTGTGTATAGATTTCTAATAAAAGCTGTATTTGTCATATAGTTACTCGAAGAGGTTTCCCTGTTGATCCTTATTGTTATTTATTAGTTCACTGAGTAAGCCTTCTGTTCGCTTAAGTGCGGGGCTCATTGCTCCCGCTTTTGTAAGAAGGTAGCCAAGTAACTTGCCAGAGCTTTTCTCTTTATTGGCGAAACCATAATCATCTTTTATATGCTCTGCGAATATACGCGCAAGCATTGGTGGGATAGCGTTTCCGATTTGCTGTATTTTCTGAGAAGCGTTACCACAAAAACAAAAGGAGTCTGGGAATGTTTGAATTCGTGCAGACTCACGTATAGTAAGTGGACGATTTTCGTTGGGATGTATAAGCTCTCTAGTGGCAGCCCCAGTAATTGTTAAGCAAGGTTCATCTCCATGAAGTCTTTTCAAACCCGAAGGCGCACCTCCACGTTTTTCAGTTGGCGTTCCATCCGCCACTCTTCTATTTGCTCTTTTCTTAAAAGATTCATGCTGAAGTTTTTCAGGCAAGTCTTTCATTGTTTGACCTGCCTGAAGTGCAGATATTCTTTCGAGCTGAATGCCATTGACTTCAGGAAAGTAATGATCGCTTACTTCGCTAGCGTTATTGCGAAGTAAGCGATCGAAATCGTCAATTGGAGCTGCCCCACTGAAATCTAATACTCTGGATTTATCGTTTGTGGCTTCAGGTAAACTCTGAATAGCGTGGCTAACAGTGACATCGGAGTTTCTAAAAATTTGACCAGATATCTTTAAAGTTGGTTTCGGCATCTTAAAATCATGTCCGATACAGTTCCCAACGATTAAAACCCTCTTTCTTCTTTGAGGTACGCCATATTCTTGAGAGTATATTTTTTCGATTCTAATATCGTAACCTAGGTCAATAAATGCCCCGGCAGCCTCGAATACATACTTCCCTTTGTTTGAGGTAAGTAAGCCCTCAACGTTTTCCATAATGAACCACTTAGGTTTTAACGTTTTTAGGGCTCTTACATAGCTTTTAAGTAGATGGTTTCTAGGGTCATCCCAGAATCTCGTCCCCGCAGTTGAAAACCCTTGACACGGAGGGCCTCCGATCAAGATATCTAGGTCGCCAGATTTCAACCCCGATTCGTCTAATATCTGATCGAAATTTAAGCTGTCAATATCTTCATGGCTGCATATAGTTTCTGGAAAGTTATGTTTATAGGTCTCAACGGCGGCAACATCTTTATCATTCGCATACAAGATCGAATATCCAGCCTGCTTGAAACCAAGCGAACAACCACCTGCGCCACAAAATAAACTAATTGCTGTTGGATTCATCGATTAATACTTACTCGTAATGTTTCTTCTATTTTACCTTGAATAGGCACAATATTCAGATTCGTTTTTTGGGGTGCTAACGCCAAAAGAACCGGCGGTAAAAAATTAGGGTCAGACTCGAATTTTCGTGCATCCGTTGTCTGTCCAATATTACGTCAATTGACTTTCTAACCCTTTAAAATCGAGTCTGACCCTAATTTCCCAAGGTGGCGGCCTTGCCACGTCCGCGTGATTTGACTTGCTAGGCATTTGGCGGCACCGCAAAAAACTGCAAGTAATGTGAATCAGGTAAATTTTTGTACTTAATACCGATGTCTTTGCAAATAGCCTTCATAAGTTTGATAAGAGCCTCATCTGGCGATTTAACATGGCGGGCGCTCTGAGGTGTTTTTACAATATCCCACATTACCTGCAACGCATCCATCACTGCGTCACTATCCGAATATACAATCATAATTTCATTAATTGCTTCGGAAAATTCTCTACCGCTAATCTCATGGCGATTGCCAAATAGCTTCCGAGCGGTGTCGTATTTCAATTTTCGTAACTCCAAGTTTCGATAAAACAAAAACGAAACAACCACACCGATGATTCCCGACAGTAGTGAAGAAATTATGGTGATCAATATCTGTTCATTACTCATTAATATTTCTCGGAATTAATATTTGCATAACAGCCTAATTATTCTCGGATCGCCTCTGTAATCTATTATCAGGAGCACTTCGATATTTTTTAATTAATTGATTTATATATAGAAAATAATAAAAGCTAAAGCGCACGGCTTTATTACCCGCGCACTTTTTTGAAAGGAATCGTTGATTTACAGAAATAAGCTGAAATGCCATTTTTTCAAACAGCATTTTAAAAAAGAAGATTCGTAATATCGTCATCACCATTCCTTGGTCTGTAACGCGAATATAGTTCCGTTAGGCGTTTAGGATTTACACCATAAAGTCATACTTATATTGGTTCAAGTATTTTTACCTAGTCAATGATAAGAGTCATCCCCAACAACCAAACCATAGCCCCCTCCAACATCGCCTGATGCTCGGGCTCATCATAAGCACTGGCCTGATGCCCCAGCGCCGAATAAAACACTGTGCCCTCACCCACTTTATGATGCCAAATCACTGGATGATCCTCGCCCATGGCAATCTCATCCTTAACCTCGTATTCCGCTTCATCAACCGTCGCCAATACAGTCACATGATCGCGGGGTGACTCGGCAAAGCTATACCACTCTTCCTCACGCTGCCAATACTCGGGCAGGAATGCCATCGCCGGATGCATATGATCTTCAATATGAATAGTGGCTTCTCGAAACTGGGGAAACATGGGATGACCAATAAACTGGGCGCGGATAAATTCCTGTGGATGCCAGGACCAGCTGTATTCAGGGTCGCCGCCGGTGCCGTGAATGGCTAAAACCGAACCGCCGCTTTCCAGATAGGCTTTAAAAACTTCGCGCTGTTCTGGGGTAAGAACATCACCGCTGACATTGGACCAGATTACCAGATCAAACTGAGCTAGATCTTCGCTGTTATGGATGGCGGCATTTTCCGTGTAGAAACTATTCCAGCCATTTTTAATCGCAATATTTTCAAATAATTTTCGCGCGGCGGGGATGGCATCCAGATGACGGAAGCCATTGGTCTTGGAAAAAATCAGTATCTTGGTTTCCAGGTCAAGATCCGGAATCTCCGGAGCTACCTGATCATAGGTGGGCTCCGGAAATAGCGCGGCCTGGTATTTGTAGGCCATCACTGCCAATACACCAATTGCCACGACAATCAGCAAGGCCAGTACTTTAAACCAGCCTCTACGCCAGAAAGGGATTTTATTTATTGTCATTAAATCAGGCCTTTTTTAAATTGTGAAACCGCGTAATCGCAGGCTCTTGCGGTTAGTGCCATATAGGTTAGGGAGGGGTTTACACAGGACGATGAGACCATACAGCTGCCATCGGTAACAAATAGATTGGCGATATCATGGGTCTGGTTCCATTTATTCAGCACTGACTCGCTGGGATTATCGCCCATTCGCGCTGTACCCATTTCATGGACACCGGCACCGGGCGGATTGGTATCTGAGTTAGTTTGATAAAACACGGCTCCGGCGGCGCGGAAGATCTTCTCGGCTTGAACGGCCATATCCGCGCGGGCTTTAAGTTCGTTATCTCTAAATTCCATAGCCACACGCACCTGGGGTATACCAAAGCGATCGGGTTTTGTGGCATCAAGAGTTACGCGGTTTTCTGCGTGAGGCAGACATTCACCAAAACCGGCAATTCCGACGGCCCAGTAGTTGCCGGGTTTGGTCAGTGCGTCTTTATAGGTTTTGCCAAAGCCTTTTTGATTGGCCAGATCTGCCCAGTGGGGGCGCAGGGAGTTGCCCTGAAAGCCATAGCCGCGAATAAACTCGGCATCCTTGTCCTGCTTTTGGTTATTTCTAAACCGCGGGATATAAAAGCCATTGGGGCGGTTGCCGTAATAATAGCTATCGAGATTATCCAGAAATACCGCCGAGCCAATAATGCCGGTGGTATGGTCCATCAGGTATTTACCCAGCACGCCGCTGCTATTGGCCATGCCATTGGGGAAGTGCTCGGAGCTGGAGTTAAGCAGTATCTGGGTGGAGGCTATGGTGGAGGCACATAAAAACACTATTTTGCTACTGTATTGCAGACGTTTGCCACTTTTAGCATCAATAACATGAATGATAGAAACACGTTTAGTCTCAGGATCGTACTCTAATCGCTCAACCACGGAGTCGGGACGCAGGGTTAGTCTGTTAGTGGCGCGGGCCGCCGGCAGTGTTGAGCTCTGGGTGCTGAAATAGCTGCCGGTGGAACAGCCGCGTTCGCAGGGGCCACAGTAATGGCAGGCGGCGCGGCCGCGATGATTCTCGGTGAGGACGGCGGTGCGGCCAATGGTCATGGTGATTTCTGGTATCTTTTTCTCGATACGCTGTTTGACGGTTTTTTCGATACCGTACATTTTCATTGGCGGTAAAAACTTGCCATCTGGCAGTTGCTCTAGCCCTTCGGCCTGTCCGCTGACGCCGATAAAGTCTTCAACATAGTCATACCAGGGTGCCAGATCGCTATAGCCGATTGGCCATTGACTGCCGTGGCCATCGTCGCTATTTGCTTTAAAATCTGCCTCGCTAAAACGGTAGCACTGTCGATACCAGAGAAGTGAGCGCCCACCTACACCGCCACCACGAATCCATTGAAAGGGCTTTTTGGGGTCATATTGATAGGGGTTTTGGCGGTCGTTATTAAATAGATGGCGATTGGAGGCATCCATTACCCCGGAGTGCTGACTTATAAAATAGTCGCGCTGATTTAGCTGGCGTTCGTCTTTGCCATAAAAGGGCAGCTTCCAGGATGGCACATGTTCACCTTTGTAATCGATACCATGTTTTACATCGGGGCTGCGGTCGAGCAGCAAGACATTTAGGCCTTTTTCGGTGAGCTCTTTGGCGGCCCAGCCGCCGGTAATGCCGGAGCCGATAACAATTGCGTCGTAGGATTTATCGATCATGATAGATCACCCGGTCGATTGCGTGACCAGCTTGGCTGATCTGTGGCCAGTGGGGTTTCGCCATCAAAATTCCGGGGCATTGGGTTATGGCGCAGTACTTGGGTTGCGCCGACTTCGGACATAAAGAATCCGACGACTGTCAGCTCTTTTAACTGGCAGATAAAGGGGGCAGTGCTGTCAAAACCATTGCCGACTCGATTACCTAGCTGGTACCAGGCGGCATCTGCATGGCGCTCTTCAAGGTTATTAAGCTGTTCTGTCAGAAGAACAGTTAGTGCCTTACTCTCTGCTTCTATCGCTAAATCACCCGCACTATCGATAGCCGCCTGCAGTTCACTCAGTCCAGCAGCAAAGGTTTTGCGCTCTTCGGCGGTCATATAGTGGGCGACTGTTAATTCAATAAAGTGATCGGCTTTGGCATCCAATGCCCCGGGCGTATCGGTGCGCGGGATAATAATATCGACCAGATTGCGCACCAGCTGGCGCTGAGAATCGCTGAAAATATTGGCCGGCTGCTCGATAAAGTTTTTACCCAGCGTAAATAGCTGTTGCTGATGCTCGGTGGAATAGGCATTGCCCGCTAGGCTGCCACCGGCGAGTATCAGCGAGGTAAATTCAAGAAACTGGCGGCGATTCATTGTGATCTTCGCTCCTGGCGGCTGTTTTTCCAATAGATAAACAGACTGAGCAATATCCACAGCAGTGCAATGGCTAAATTCTGGCCCGGCCACTGGGCAAAATAGACTGCGGCTACTTTAAAACCAATGTAGACCGAGTAGAGCACATCGATCGATAGCAGATGATAGAGCTCATAGAAAAGCCCGGCGGTGGTCGGCAGCAGAAATTTTAGATACAGGGCGACAGCGGTACTTACAGCAACGGCTCTAAGCAAGAGGGCTTTGGTTAAATGGTTAGTCTGAATAGTCAAAAAAATTTCTTTTTTATTATGTTTTTATAGTATTCGATGATCATTATATTTAGGGCTGAATGCAAGCATGACTTTGCGCGTATAATGACCGGCTAACCATAAACGCTACTTTTCCAACCTAACACAACCTAATTGAGAGACTGCATGTCCATACATTGGTATCCCGGCCATATGCACAAGGCTAGCAACGAGATGATTGAGGCGCTGCCTCTGGTCAATCTGGTTGTTGAAGTATTGGACGCGCGTATTCCGTTTAGTAGTTCCAACCCGTTTATTCAGGGATTGGTTACCGATAAGCCCTGTATCAAAATCCTCAACAAGTGCGATCTCGCCGATCCTGAGCTGACTAAGGTCTGGCAGGATTATTATGAGCAGCAGGATAATACCAAGACCATGGCGCTGGATTTGCAGCATTTTGACCCTAGCAAACAGGTTATAGACCTGATTAATAAGCTTTCACCACAAAAGGAAGGCCGTAACACTTTGGTCATGGTTACCGGTATCCCCAACGTGGGTAAGTCTTCACTTATTAACAGCCTAGCAGGCCGTCATATTGCCAAAACCGGCAATGAGCCGGCGGTGACCAAAGGTCAGCAAAAGATCAATCTGCGCAACGGTATTATGCTGTTGGATACGCCGGGGATTCTCTGGCCGAAGATTGAAAATCCTAATAGCAGCTATAGATTGGCGACTACTGGGGCGATTAAGAACACTGCAGTTAGCTATGAAGATGTGGCCTTTTTTGCTGCGGAATTTCTTCTGCAAAAATACCCAAAGTTGCTTCAGGAGCGTTTTAAGTTTTCCACATTGCCCCAATCAGAGATTGAGCTGTTAGAGATTATCGGTGCCCAGCGCGGCTGTCTGCGCGGCGGCGGTCAGGTTGATCTGGAACGGGTCTCTACTATCTTTATCAATGAACTGCGCGCCGGCACTCTGGGTGCTATTACTTTTGAAACACCGGATGTGATTGATATTGAAATGCAGCAGGTGGAAGTTTTGCGGGCTGAGAAGGAAGAGCGAGAAAAAATCAGACTGGAAAAAACTGCCGCTCGACGCAGAAAGGCTAAAGCTAATAGAAAGTAGGGCTTTTTTAACAAGCGGCTCAGGGCTTTTCTTAACAATCAGCCTTGAGCGTCTTCTATATAAACAGCCTTCTAAATAAACAGCCCTGAGCGTTTCGTAATAAAAAGCCCTGAGCGTCTTCTAAACAAAAAGCCCTGCCGCATAGCCAGAAGCCCAGGCCCACTGGAAGTTATAACCGCCCAGATGGCCAGTCACATCCACCACCTCACCGACAAAATACAGTCCCGGCTGGGTTTTGCACTCCATAGTCTTGGATGACAGCTGATCTGTATCCACTCCACACAGAGTGACCTCAGCTGTGCGATAGCCTTCAGTTCCCGATGGTTTTAACTGCCATTCCGCCAATTTCTGCGCCACGGCCAACAGGGTCGCATCGGGAATTTCCGCTATTGCTGTCTCGGCATATTTAGGCCAGTAGAGATTCTGCAGCTCCAGCACCAGACCCTTCGAGAGATGCTGGGCTAATAAATTGCGCAACAGGCTTTTGGCGCTGTGCTTTTTATAACCGAGCAGTAAATCCCGACTATCCAGATCCGGTAACAGGTTAACGCTGATGCTCTGCCCCGATTTCCAATAGCTGGATAGCTGCAGTGCCGCCGGGCCGCTAATACCGCGATGGGTAAACAGCAGGTTCTCGCGAAAACTGACACCGTTGACCGACATCTCTACATCCACGGCCAGACCCGAGAGCTTTTCAGAGACCTGCTTAATGCCGTCACTAAAGGTAAAGGGCACCAGACCTGCACTGCGCGGTAATAGATTTAGCCCGAACTGCTCGGCCAGCTGATAGCCAAATCCAGAGGCGCCCATGGTTGGAATAGATAGCCCGCCAGTCGCAATCACCAGCGACTTGCACTGATAGTTTCCACTGGACGTCTGCAAGCTATAACCCCCCTGCTCCGAGGCGGCAACCGTCTTAATTTCACATTTGGTTTTAATCACCACACCGGCTTGCTGACATTCATCCAACAGCATAGCGAGAATATCTTTTGCCGACTCATCGCAAAACAGCTCGCCGTGTTTGCGCTCGTGGTAGGCAATACCGTGGCGCTCGACCATATCGATAAACTGCCATTGGTTATAACGATTTAACGCCGAGATACAGAAGTGCGGGTTATTGCACAGGTAGTTTTCCGGGGTGATATCTAGATTGGTGAAGTTGCAGCGGCCACCCCCGGACATCAGAATTTTCTTGCCGACTTTATTGCTGCTATCTAAAACCAGCACCGACAGACCGCGCTGACCGGCGGTAAAGGCACAGAATAGACCGGCGGCACCGCCACCAATAATCACTACATCAGGATTCTTCACTGTGTGGCATCACCTTTTAATTTTTGCCAGCGCAATTCAATTTCTGCGCGGCCAATTTTTTCCAGGGTGCTGATATTGCGCTGCGGAATCTCTTCGGGATTGGGAAATTCATCCAGTGCACTGGAGAGCATATCTTCGCGAAGAAAATGAATCACCGGATAGGGCGAGCGATTACTAAAGTGGCTGGCACTCTGTTCATCTTCGCCATCAAACAAATACTCGGGATGGAAACTGGCCAACTGAATAGTGCCATCCA
>Ga0206125_10005607_pt1 | contig 10531 bp, 8 predicted proteins | sample Helgoland_Spring_4_FD_148598 | JGI IMG/M metagenome (GOLD analysis project Ga0206125, IMG submission 148598) | Pelagic subsurface seawater microbial communities from Kabeltonne, Helgoland, North Sea - Helgoland_Spring_Bloom_20160331_1 | ecosystem: Environmental > Aquatic > Marine > Epipelagic ...
CAGTTGCGCGACCGCACCAAACTCTGTCGTGCAGACGGGTGTGAAATCTTTGGGGTGGGAAAATAGGATGGCCCACTTATCACCAACCCAGTCATGCAGTGACAGTGTGCCCTGGTCGGTTTCCACCGTCAGATCCGGGATTGTATCATTAATTCTCAGGCTCATGGTGCTTCTCCATTTTTGGGCATTCGGTGCGCTGTTTAGAGCACGCAAGCTACAGATGCATCCCCTCTCTTGCCCCAGGCCGTGTCTGATGCCAATGTCAGGGCGAAAACCGCTTGAGGTCAAGGAGATTAAAGATGCTCGAAAAACGCGATTACTATATCAACGGCCAGTGGGTCGCCCCGCTGTCCGGGACCGACCATCTTGTTATTGACCCCTCTACAGAAGAACCCACAACGATGATTTCACTGGGTGGACAGGCAGATGTCGATGCAGCAGTGGCCGCGGCCAAGGCCGCCCTTCCCGGCTGGATGAATACACCCATTTCAGAGCGCATTGCATTGGTCGAAAAATTGACCGACGTCTATGCATCCCGATCCGAGGAGATGGCACAGGCCATGTCTGCGGAAATGGGCGCACCACTGGAAATGTCCCGAACCCAGCAGGTTGGCGCAGGCAGTTGGCACCTCAAGAACTTCATAAAAGCGGCAAAGGCGTTTGACTTCAATCACGCCTTCCGCAGCGAAAATAACCGGATCATCTATGAGGCTGTTGGTGTCGCCGCGCTGATTACCCCGTGGAACTGGCCAATGAACCAAGTCACGCTCAAAGTGGGTGCCGCCGCAGTTGCTGGCTGCACCATGGTGCTGAAACCCTCTGAAGAGTCACCGCTGAACGCGATGCTGTTTGCAGAGATGATGGACGAAGCAGGCTTTCCGCCCGGGGTCTTCAACCTTGTCAATGGCGACGGCATCGGCGTCGGCACAATGCTCAGCGGTCATACTGATGTGGATATGGTCAGCTTTACCGGCTCCTCGCGCGCTGGTCGTCTCATCTCCAAGAATGCAGCGGATACATTGAAGCGCGTACATCTGGAACTGGGTGGTAAAGGGGCCAACGTGATCTTTGATGATGCGGATGACAAGGCAGTGAAACGCGGCGTGCTGCGTATGATGAATAACACCGGACAGTCGTGCAACGCGCCAAGCCGCATGCTGGTTCAGCGCAGCATCTATGACGCAGCTGTCGAGCAAGCCGCGGCCGTCGCAAGCAATGTCACCGTTGGGCCCGCGTCCGAAGAAGGGCGCCACATAGGTCCGGTTGTGAACGAAACGCAATGGACCAAAATTCAAGATCTGATCCAAAAGGGCATCGATGAGGGCGCGCGGCTGGTCGCCGGTGGGCCGGGCAGGCCAGAGGGGTTCAACAAAGGCTACTATGTCCGGCCCACGGTCTTTGCTGATGTGAACAACCAGATGACTATCGCACGTGAAGAAATTTTTGGACCTGTGCTGTCGATCATTCCCTTTGACACCGAAGAAGAGGCCGTCGAGATCGCGAATGATACGCCATACGGGCTCACGAATTATGTTCAAACACAAGACGGCGACCGGCTGAACCGGATGGCGCATCAACTGCGGTCGGGCATGGTAGAGATGAATGGCGCATCGGGCGCACCGGGTGCACCGTTTGGCGGGATGAAGCAATCTGGCAACGGTCGCGAAGGTGGCACATGGGGCCTTGAAGATTTCCTCGAGGTCAAATCTGTTGCGGGTTGGGCTGCAGAATAACAGTAGTCTAAACGCGAACGCGTTGAGAAAAAAGGCAGCTTGCCGCGCATTCGCGTGGTGGGCATGTCGCTTATTTTTCTTGCTATTGTCATACCTTGAGGTTAATGAGCCGGGGCGACGTTACCACTATCGATTTTTCTGCTCCTTTCGGCTCAGTCTTACGATCTTGCACTGACTTAGCCGACCTGCCGCATCCTGTGGGCAGTATTTCAAAGGAGAACGACGATGGCTACTGGCACCGTCAAATGGTTTAACTCAACTAAAGGCTTCGGCTTTATTGCGCCAGATGGCGGCAGCAAAGATGTGTTCGTGCACATCTCTGCCGTTGAGCGCGCAGGCCTTACCGGTCTGGCCGACAACCAAAAAGTGACTTTCGACATCGAAGCTGGCCGCGATGGCCGCGAAAGCGCTGCGAACATCGCACTGGCCTAATGGCCAAGCCCGATTAGGGCGCTGTCGAATGAAACATGAAGGGGTGCGCTGGAAACAGCGTGCCCCTTTTTAGTAAAATAATGGCGTGTTGCGTTTGATCGGTAACAAAGAACGCTGCCTTTTCCTCCGGTCGAACGCGTTTTTTGTTGCATCTCGCAATCTCATAAAGCGCAACACGCTTTAGCAATACTCAAAACGGGGCGGCCGTTCGAAATCGCATCATCTTGCCGCTGTCCGGGTGCTTAATGCGCAATTCCTCGGAGTGAAGCATCAAACGATCAAAATCACGCGCAGAGCCTTTGGCATAGAATGGGTCGCCAAGGATCGGGTGACCAAGGGCCAACATATGTACACGCAACTGATGGCTCCGCCCAGTTTTGGGCATCAGGCGGACGCGGCTTTCAGCTTCTGTATCCTTCAGCACTCGCCAATCGGTCACCGCCGCCTTGCCATTTTCATGGTCCACATGCTGTCGTGGACGGTTGGGCCAATCCACTATCAACGGAAGGTCAACACGCCCAGTCTTGGGGGTCATTCGCCCCCAAACCCTTGCTACGTATGTCTTTTTGGCGGCTCTAAGTTCAAATTGTTTAGAAAGAAATCGCTGCGCATGCGGGGTCAAACCAAAGACCATAACGCCAGATGTATCCCGGTCCAATCGGTGTACCAACAGCGCCTGTGGCCACGCGGCCAGCACCCGCGCCATCAAGCAATCTGCAAGTTCTGGGCCCTTGCCCGGAACAGACAAAAGACCCGCAGGCTTGTCGACTACCAGCATCTCTGCATCGTCATGAAGCACCTGTAACGGTACGTCGGGGGGGCAATAATCCGTTTCCATGGCACTGCTTTTCAGATGTAGAGTATGCATGCAACCAATGAGGATCAGACATGCACCCGACCGTCGTCAAACTGCAAGAGGTCGTCGCTAAAGGCGACGCTGACGCCATCGCGCCGCTTTTGGCGGAAAACGTCGAGTTTCGCCCACCAACCTATTGGAAGACGTGGACAGGCCGCGCGCCCGTTGCAGCGGTACTGGGCCATGTGGGCGAGGTTTTTTCCGACTTCAAATACCGCAGGGTTATGGGCAGCGGAAACGATTGGTCACTTGAGTTCGAATGCAAGGTCGGGGCGTTAAATGCGGTGGGCGTTGATTTGATTACACTTGATACAGATGGCCTTGTTTCTCAGTTTGAGGTCGTCATGCGCCCACATAAATCCATCGGTGCGTTGCGTGAGGCGATGAATGCACGCGTGATGACAGATTCCCGTTTTCTGACGTTTCAAGAGGCTCTTAGCTGACCGAGCGCATCTGCCGGAACATGGACACCGAATAGATGATCAGCGCAGCCCAAATCATCGGGAACGCAATCATTTGCGCTTGGCCAAAAGGTTCACCAAAGACAAAGACCGCCACCAGAAAGATCATCGTTGGTGCAATGTATTGCAACACTGCAATTGTAGACAAGCGCAAGCCTTTTGCCCCATGTGCATAAAGGATCAGGGGAACAGCCGTCGCGAGCCCACTGCCCAGCAATAACCAATCTGTACTTGCATCACCCACCAGAAAATGACCATGTCCGGTAAATGCAAGCCATGTGACGTAACCAAGTGCGGGGATCAGCAAGATCGTCACTTCCAGCATAAACCCTTGGTTTGGACCAATCGGCAGTTGCTTTTTGCACAGTGCATAAATGCCCCAGGATACTGTCAGCCCAAGTGCGACCCATGGCACTTTACCCGCTGAGATCGTCAGAACCGCAACCGCGCATGCGGCCAGGCAAATTGCCACCACCTGTGCCCGGCTCAGACGTTCGCCCAGCACGATCGCACCCAAGGCAACGCTGAACAGCGGGTTGATGTAATAGCCCAATGCCGCATCCAGCGCACGATCCGTCATGATGGACCAAACGTAGATGCCCCAATTCACAGTGATAAGAAACGCTGTCAGCCCCCCCATCGCCAGCATGCGCGGATTGCAGAGAGCTGTCCGCAAATCCCGCGTGCGCCCCAGCAGAACCAAGAGCACCCCAGCCACCGGCGCCGACCAAATGATGCGATGTGCAACGACCTCGGCGGCTCCAACATGGCTTAGCATTTTCATATAAAGCGGCAGGAACCCCCAGAGAAAATAGGCGCCCAAAGCAAACCCAAGGCCGCGAAGAGTATCGCCAGATGACTGCGACATAAAGATATCCTCTTCCGGCTCAGTCCTGTGCATTTGGCAAAATATCTGAAACACAGCGTATCACCTAACACTATGTAATATTTGGCTTCAGGCAGCGTAAGATCATTCAAGTTTTTTGCATAAACCTCTAGCATTGATGATGCCTGTCTGCGATCGCCCTTACACTTTTACCCGTTCAGATTTGGGATCATACATCGGTCGCAGTGACACCTCTGCCGTGACGCGCGTACCTGCCACATCAATCGCATAGGAAGAGGCCAGTACATCTGCTGCCGTTTCGCCCGCGCAAGGCACATAGCCCAGCCCTATGGCCGCCCCAAGATGGTGACCGTACCCGCCTGAACTAAGATAACCAACGATCTGACCGTCCCGCAGGATGGGTTCATTGTGATACAACAGCGGTTCGGCGTCCGATAGTTTGAATTGAACCAGTCGCTTTGACAGCCCCTCATCTTTCTTGCGCAGCACCGCGTCGCGCCCAATGAACGACATTTTGTCAGTCTTGACCGCAAAGCCAAGCCCGGCCTCAAGTACGTGATCCTCGCAAGTGATGTCATGACCAAAGTGGCGGAACCCTTTTTCGATCCGGCACGTGTCCATCATATGCATACCGCACAGTTTGATGCCCAGCCCCTGTCCCGCCGCGATGAACGTTTCGAACACATGTGCCGCCATGTCAGATGGCACGTAAATCTCCCAGCCCAGCTCGCCGACATATGTCACCCGGTGCGCCCGAGCGAGGCCCATGCCAATCTCGATCTGCTGGGCTGTGCCGAACGGGTTGCTGTCGTTTGAGAAATCCGCCGGGGACACCGCCTGCATCAGCTTGCGCGCATTGGGGCCCATGACAGCAAGTACGCCCTCACCGGCGGTTACATCGGTGATCACCACCCGTCTGTCGCCCAGATGTCTTCGCATCCAAGTTTCGTCTGCAAGACGTGTGGCCGCTGGTGTCACAACCAGATATGCAGTTTCCGACAGGCGGGTCACGGTGACGTCTGCCTCAATCCCGCCTGTGTTGTTCAAGAACTGCGTATAGACGATTTTACCAACCGGCACATCAAACTGCCCGCCGCCCACATGGTTCAAAAAGGCGGTGGCATCCGGCCCTTCAACCCGTAGCTTTCCAAAAGACGACATGTCGTACATGCCGATGTTTTCGCGCACGGCACGGTGTTCTTCGGCCACGTTTTGAAAAAAGTTCTGGCGCGTCCAAGCGTATTCGTAAGCGGGTATTTGCCCTGCGCGCGCGAACCAGTTGGCACGTTCCCAACCCGCCAGCTCGCCCATCACGGCACCACGATCCAACAGATGCTGGTGAAACGGTGTGCGGCGCACACCCCGCGCCGTGGCCTTTTGGCGATAGGGGTAGTGATCGGCATAAAGCAATCCAAGCGTCTCGGTAGAACGCTCTGAAAGATAGGTTTTGTTGCCCTGAAACGGCTGCATCCGCGAGATGTCTACATCGCCCAGATCAAACGGTTTGGCACCATCTTCCATCCATTGCGCAAGCGCCATCCCAGCGCCACCCGCAGATTGGATACCGATGGAGTTGAACCCCGCAGCAACCCAAACATTGTCCATCTCGGGTGCTAGACCAAGGTGATAGGCATCATCCGGGGTAAAGCTCTCTGGTCCATTAAAAAATGTGTGAATTCCAGCATCAGCCAGCATCGGCATCCGGTTCACGGCCGCCTCGAGGATTGGCTCGAAATGGTCAAAATCCTCGGGCAGCTGATCGAATTCGAAATCACCCGGGATGCCGTCAACCGCCCAGGGCTTGGCCGTCGGTTCAAACGCGCCGAGCATTATTTTCCCCGCATCTTCCTTGTAATAGGCGCATTCGTCCGGAACCCGCAGGACTGGCAACCGGGTCAGCCCCGCGATAGGCTCGGTCACGATGTAGAAATGCTCGCAGGCTTGCAGCGGCACGTTGACACCGGCCATGCGCCCCACCGCGTGGCCCCACATGCCAGCACAGTTCACAACATGATCGCAGGTGATCTGGCCACGCGTGCCATCCTCGCCTGTCCAGTCAACGCCGGTAACCCGGCGTCCGTCACGCAGAATTTTCGTCACCGCGACACGTTCATACACATGCGCACCGCACTGCCGTGCGCCCTTGGCCAATGCCAGCGCGATATTGGCGGGGTCCCCTTGCCCATCAAGTGGCAGGTACACACCACCTGTGACGCCCTTGATGTTGAGATGGTCGTAGCGGTTTTTGACTTCGTCAGGCGCGATTTCTTCGACCTCGACACCAAAGGCCCGCGCCATTGCCGCCTGTCGGTGCAGTTCTTCCAGACGCGCAGCTGTGAGCGCAGCGGTGATTGACCCAACCCGTCTAAATCCAGTGGCAACACCGGTTTCCGCTTCAAGCTGGCCGTAGAGTTCCTGACTGTATTTGGCCAGCTTGGTCATGTTTGCCGTGGCGCGTAATTGCGCAATCAGACCAGCGGCATGCCATGTGGTGCCCGAAGTCAGCTGCTTGCGTTCAAGAAGGACAACGTCCTGCCAGCCCAGTTTGGTCAGGTGATAGGCAACAGAGCATCCAATAACGCCGCCACCGATGATGACAACACGGGCAGCGGAAGGAAGATCAGGCATATAACTTATCCTTAGACAATTTGGTGACCACTCACGCGCAGCCGATTGGCGATTTCCGCGATATGCGCGGGGCTCACCTCGCAGCAGCCTCCGACAAGGGTTGCGCCCTGCCCGACCCAGTTCATCACATGATCGGCATACAGTGCGGGGGTGAAATCACGCCGCTGGCTGAGCGCGTCGACGGTTGGTGCGTCTTGCAGAAAGCCTTCCGAAATCTTCTCGAACCCGTTGGCATAAGCGCCAAAGGGCAAGCCCGCGTCCTTTAGGATATCAAGCCCTGCGGGGATCACTTCGGGTGTGCAGCAATTGATCAAAACAGCGGCGGCGCCTTTTTGCGCAATCGGAATAATGTCCGATAGTGGCTCTCCGGAACGTAGGCGGGTTCCGTCAGTATCCTGCACGGTCACCGCCAGCCAGACCGGTTTTCCAAAAGGCAAAAGCGCCGCCAGCATGTCGCGAGCATGCGCAACCGAAGCAACCGTTTCTGCAATGAACAGATCGCTGCCTTCTGCCAGCTGTGCGGCCACCTGTTCAAACAAGGGAACAGCAACATCTGACTCTGAGTGTAAATCAGGCCGATAGCTGGCACCCAATGGTCCGATGGATCCGGCGATGCGCCCTGACCCGTGGGCTGTCTTTGCCGTCTGTGCCTCGGCCATTGCCATGGCATGCAGGTCATTGAACTTCCCCTCCATTTCGGTGCGTTTTAGGCGATCGAGGTGAATGGCATAGCTGTTTGTCGTGGCAATCGTTGCGCCCGCTACAAAGAAATCAGTGTGTACTTCTGCCACCAGACCTGGGTGATCAATCATGATCTGGGTAGACCAAAGTGGCGTTGGGCGATCCCCGGCGCGATGTACCAGTTCCTGTCCCATGCCACCATCCAACAAGGTGATTTCTGTCATGAACGTAGCCTTTCGTTCTGCGAATCCCAAAGCGGTTGATCGGGCTGTACAACTGCTTTGTAGCGCTGCCCATACATTTCGATCTCAAGCTCGGTTCCGGGAATGGCCAAATCGGCGCGCACAACACCCAGCGCGATCGAAGCGTTGATCCGATACCCCCAGTCGCCCGAGGTTGTTTCGCCAACAACCTCATCGCCGTGCCAGATCGTCGACATATACGGCGCGTCAAATGCACCCGCGTCGACGATCATTGTCGCAAAACGCTTTTTTGAACCCTGCTGTTTTTCGTTCTGCAAAGCGGCCTTGCCGGGGAAATCCTGTGGCTTGTCCAGTTTGACGAAGCGCTCAAGGCCGCCTTCGAACAAAGTGTAATCCGTGGAAAGGTCGCCCTTCCACGCGCGATAGCCTTTTTCTATCCGCAGGGCATTCAGGGCGTACATGCCAAAGGGTTTCGCACCTGCACTGGTGATCGCGTCATAGAGCGCTGGAATATCGGCAAGTGGCGCATGCACTTCCCAGCCTAATTCACCTGCGAAAGACACGCGCATCAAATGACAGTCAATGCCTGCCACGTCCGCGTGCTGGTGGCTCAGCCACCCCAGCGACAAATCAGCCGTAGTCCCAAGCGATTGGAACAGGGCACGAGACTGCGGACCAGTGACAATCAGCGTTGAAATTTCATCTGTATGGTCCGTAAGGCGCAGCCCCCCGGGCAGCGCGGCTTTGAGCATCTCAAAATCGTGCCATTGGGCAAGTGCCGCTGTGATCAGGGTAAAGTCATCTTCGCCGTGACGAATAATCGACATCTCAGACAAGATACGGCCGCGGCTATCAGGAAAATAGCCCAACGTCATACGCCCAGCCTTGGGCAAAGCACCCGCAATACGGCCACGCAGCCATTCGGCGGCTCCAGAACCGCTGAGGTTGAACCGCGAAAATCCAGCGAGGTCCAGCACGCCGACATGGTCGCGGACGGCCTCGACCTCTTGCTGGACGCGGATCGCCCATGGGCCGTTGCGTTCCCATGTATGTGTTGCATCCTCGGATGTGTCGTCGCCGGCCTGCGCAAACCAGTTGGCGCGCTCCCAGCCATTATAGGCCCCCATCTGACCACCAGCTGCGCGAATGCGGTCATCAACCGGCGACAGCTTCTTGTTGCGCCCGGCAGGCCATTCATGATGCGGGAAATGCATTGCGTATTCGTGGCCATAGGTCTCAAGCCCCTTGGCAAGCGCATAGTTATGATCGGCATAGCTGGTGTAGCGCCGTGGATCTGCTGCCCACATGTCCCACTCGGTTTCGCCGTGCATGATCCATTCGGACAGCACTTTGCCAGCCCCGCCACCCTGTGCGATGCCAAATGTAAAGCAGTGACCCTCAAATGCATTCTTGACCCCCGGCATCGGGCCAAGCAGCGGCAAACCGTCGGGGGCATATGGTATTGGGCCGTTGATGTTGCGGCCAACACCCGCGGTTCCAAGTGCAGGTACCCGCTCCATCGCATCTGAGATATAGAATTCGAGGCGCTCAAGGTCATCGGGATAAAGCTGGAAGCTGAAATCCTCTGGCATCGGATCATCGGGCGTGATCCAATGTGCCTTGCAGTTGCGCTCATACGGCCCAAGGTTCAGGCCATTCTTATCTTGGCGCAGATAATAGCTGATGTCGACATCGCGGATGATGGGCAGCTTGTGGCCCTTTTCCTTGGTCCAAGCTGCCACATCCGCAATCTCATCTGTCAGGAAATACTGGTGGGACATGACAATCATGGGAACAGTACGACCGCCAAAAGGCTTAAACATCTCGCCCACGCGCTGCGCGTAATAACCTGCACAGTTGGCGACATATTCGCAGCGGATGTCGCCTTTGTCTGTCTTCACAATCCATTCATCGCCATCACGCTCGATCCCCGTTGCGGGACAGAAGCGTTCGATCCGCGCGCCCGCGTCGCGCGCGCCCTTGGCCATGGCCTGAGTCAACTGCGCGGGGTCGATGTCACCATCCAGCGGGTCCAACAAGCCACCAGTCAGATCATGCGTTTCCATAAACGGATGGTGGGTTTGCAGCTCTTGTGGCGTCAGAACCGCCATATCCAGGCCCTGATAGCGGCCCATGCCTGCAACGCGCTCAAACTCTTGCATCCGCTCCTTGGAGTGCGCAAGACGCAACGATCCTGTGACATGATAGTTCATCGGATAGTCAACATCATCTGCCAGCGTCCGGTACATTTCCAGACCATACCGCTGCATGTTCATGATCGCCCAAGAGCCAGAAAAGTTCGGGCAATTGCCCGCCGCATGCCATGTAGACCCAGCAGTCAGTTCATTTTTTTCGAGCAGCACACAGTCGGACCACCCGGCCTTGGCCAAGTGATAGAGGGTGGAGGTTCCCACGACGCCGCCACCGATGACGACCACACGGGCAGTTGTTGGAAAATCGGACATTCAAGCATCCTTTCTTGCGAATTTTTGTTGGCGTATCCTCGAACGGGTCGCACTTGCTCTGACGCGTAATCGGAGCGTTTTACGACTGTGTGTCCTTGGTTTGTTTTCCGGGCATCGGTCAGACGGACCCTCGATGGATCGTTTCGGGCCAGACGTCACGCGCTGTGGGCCTGTAGCGATCAGCATCACACCCTCCCCGGCACAACGGATGCGCCAAGCAATGTA
>Ga0206125_10005608_pt1 | contig 10531 bp, 9 predicted proteins | sample Helgoland_Spring_4_FD_148598 | JGI IMG/M metagenome (GOLD analysis project Ga0206125, IMG submission 148598) | Pelagic subsurface seawater microbial communities from Kabeltonne, Helgoland, North Sea - Helgoland_Spring_Bloom_20160331_1 | ecosystem: Environmental > Aquatic > Marine > Epipelagic ...
ATGTTTTAAAAAGTGATGATGAAGAAGAAAATGAATATTCTTTAAATGCAGGTTTAAATGCATCTGTTTTATTTTCTAAAGTAAACTTAGATTCAAATTCTATTGCACAGTTTCAACAAGCATCAAGTCAATTAGAAGGAGCAACTCCATTTTTAATGAATGCTGATTTAACTTTTAAAAGGCAATATTCAGAAAGTGAATTATCAACATCTTTAGTATTTAACTATTTTTCTGATAGAGTGTATTCTATTGGTACAAGAGGTTTTGAAAATATTATTGAAAAAGGAATTCCAACATTAGATTTGGTTTCTTCATTAAAGTTAGGAGAAAAGTATCGTATAAAATTAAAAGCTACAAACTTAATGAACCCAGATTTTCAGTTAAGTAGAGATAGCTCTACCAGTGGAAATAATGTAGTGTTAAGTAATTATAAAAAGGGTGTTAATTTAAGTTTAGGGTTCTCTTATGATTTCTAAATAAAGGTTGTTATTCATAACATTTCTTTAAAAATAAATCAACATAGAAAATACAATAACATCGCAAATTTGCAATTGTTAAAACAAAACAAACAATAAAAAACAAAAAAATGAAAAAAGTAATTTTATCAATTCTTTCAATTTCTACATTATTATTAGCAAGTTGTTCATTAGACAATGATGACGAAAATGGAGGAGGAACTGTCGGAGGAGAAGTAACTCCACAAAATTTAGCAGGAAACTTAACAACTGATTTAATTTTAGATGCAAGTGTTGCTCACAATTTAACAGGAACACTTTTAGTAAAAGATGGAGCTACACTTACTATTGAAGCAGGAACAAGAATCAATGCTTTAGCAGGAGGTACAGACGTTTATATTTTGGTAGAAAAGGGAGGGAGAATTATTGCAGATGGTACTGCCGCAAAACCTATTTTATTTACTTCTAATGCTTCTATACCCAAAGCAGGTGATTGGGGAGGAATTATCATTAATGGTATGGCTCCTTTAAGTAGACAAGCATCTTCAAGTAGTAATGCAGCAACAGAAGTTAAAAACTCAATTTTCTTTGGAGGTGACGATGTTAACGATAATTCAGGAATCTTAAACTATGTAAAATTAGAATATACAGGAGCTAGAATTGATGATGAAGCAGAACACAATGGTTTAACTTTAAATGGTGTTGGTGCTGGAACTACAATTTCTAATATTGCTATTTTAAATGGTGATGATGATGCTATCGAATTCTTTGGAGGTTCTGTAAATGCTTCTAATTTATTAGTCGTAAATGCTAAAGATGATATGTTTGATTTTACACAAGGATATACAGGAACTTGTACAAATTTATATGGAATTAGAGAAGCGAATTATACTGCTGTAACTTCTGACCCAAGAGGTATTGAAGCTGATGGAAATTTAGATGGAAATACACCTACAGATATTGCACAATCAGACTTTACTATAGATGGTATAACTATTATCAATAATGGAGATACTGTTGATATGGCAGATGCAATAAAAGTAAGAAGAGGTGCAACAGCAACAATTACAAATGCTTATGTGGCTTTAGGTTCTGGTGCAACATATTCAGATTTTATCGATTTAAAAGATGGCAAAACTGATGCAAATGATAATACTTCAATAACTGCTGTTGGTAATGTTGCAAATGGTTTAGATGTAACTGATAATAAAAATACAACTTCAGGAGGAGCAACTCTTACAACTTCTGTTGGAACTTCAGGAGGAGCTGATAATTCAGTATTTGCTTGGACAGGTTATAACTTTTAATCTAATAATTTATTTCATAAAAAAAAGCAGGCTATTAAGCCTGCTTTTTCTTATTCTATATTATTTGAATTATTATTTGTTAAAGGCAAGTCTAGATTCAGACTTCCAATCATTTACGCTTACAATAGCATTATTCATATAAGTAATTTCTTTTAAAGAGTCTTTACCCCAAACAAACCATTTTCCAACTTTTTTACCCTCATTGTATTGAGCCATTTGAGTTTTGTTTCCTTGTTTGTCAAAACTTTTCCATGTTCCAGTTAATTTTTTGTCTTTAAAATAACCTTGAACTTTAACATCACCATTATCATAAAAGTAAGTCGCTTTCACTAAGTCTCCTTCTTTTTCGTAATTTGTTGCTTTATCTTGAGAAAATCCTATTGATGATATAAATAGTATTGCGAGTATAATTGCTTTTTTCATAATTCTTAATTTTTAGTAATTAACATTTTGCTTACACAAAGATATGTAAAAATTACATTAAATATACTATTACGTAACATTAAATTAACATAGGAATTTGCTATTTTGTGTAAAAACCTAAAAAACAATGACTTAATTGTGTTTTACTTGTGAAATCTTAACATTGAAAATTAAAAATAGTTGAATGATTTATTCAATAAATCAAAAAATCCTCCTGAAATAGATGACTTCAGGAGGATTTGTAATGTAAAATTGAGTTAATTAGAATCTCCAACCAACATTTACCCCTACTCTTGGAACAATAGTAGGAGAATTTGAAAGAAATAAGTTTCTTCCGGCTCCAGCATGAACATCAATAATTAAACCACTGCTAGAAATATATTTTGTACCTATCGCAATACCTAAAGCGCCATCCGTATAGTTTACATCATAAATACCAGAATCTTTAATAGATTCTTTTTTACCTGAATTAACACCAATAAAAGCTTCCCCAAAAACGTTCCACACTTCGTCTGTAGAAAAATAATGACGGAAATAGGGTGTTATCATAAGATTTTCGTTGTATCTAAAATCCTTATTTTGTTTTTCAACATTAAAAAGCGCAGAAATCCCGAAAGAATTTTCTTTTGATAAGTAGTTTTCATAAGAAAATTCTAAACTTTTTATAACTAATGCATCTGCAATGTCTAATTTAATCTCTTGCTGAGAGTAAGTTAGAGAACTAATTAAAAGTCCGAAAAGTAAAAGTGTTTTTTTCATATTTTTTGTTTGTGTAATCATATTATTTTGAAGGAAAAAGTATGTTTTAAGCTTACTAAATTAAGCTTTTTTTAGAATCTATACCCTAAAGAGATACCTCCTCTAGTTACAATATTTGTATTAATGAGATTTGTGTCAGAATTAAAAAGATTTCTACCAATTCCTAAATATACTTCAGCAACAAAGTTTTTTCTTGTTATAAATTTACCTCCAGCTGAAATTCCTAAAGCAAAATCGGTTACTTGGATATCTTCACTCCTTCCATCAAAGAGCCAATCATTCTCTATCGAATTACCGTTATAGTAAGAATCTTTTTGTGTATTTAACATTCCAAAAGCTTCTACAAAAAAACCTCTAGCAGCAAATTTTTCTGAAAAAAACCATCTGTAATACGGTGTTAAAGAAAATTGTCTAGGAAAATTGATATCTGAATCATTATTAAAGTTTAAAAATAAATCTAAACCGAATGATGAATTTTTATGAATTAAAGACTCGTAACTTACATTTAGAGATGAAAGGGCAATTAAACTGAAAGTATTAATTTTTACTTCATGTTTTTTATCGATGTCTTGCGGATATTTTTCTTCTTTGTTTTGAGCAAAAATAACAGTGCTTACAAACAAAAAAACTAATAGTGTTGTCTTTTTTATTTTCATATTTTTAGTTATTGTTACAAACGTATCAAAAAAAAAGGCAATAATCTAAAAAATAGCTCTTAACTGAATACTTCCGGTGTGTATGCTTTTTGAGTTTTCACTCTTTCTTCCTAAATAATTTAAATTAAGGTTTAAAAATGGGTTTAATTTTTGGTTGAATAAAATAGACCAAGTATAATTTTGGCCAGACTGCAAACCTTCTAACATCTGGTAAGCAACAGGGGTATTTGAATCTCCAGTAAAATCATTTAAAAACACATTTATATTGGTCGAAATTTGATTCTTTTTACTGCTGATGTAAAAGTATTCAAATCCAAATTTTTGTTGATTCAGTTGTTCAAAACTTGGTAATTGGTTCTCCTTGTCTTTAAAATGATAGAAAGCCGTGAAGCGATTGTTTTTATTGTATAAGAAACTAATTTTTGGTTGAATTTCGTTTGCTCTAATAGTATAATTTCTATTGTTAAAATTTTCAGTTTCTAAATTATTATTAGATGATTTTCCCATCAATTCAAACAACCAAAAAGAAGCAAATTTATGTGCATAATCAATTTGATGTAGTTTGATATTGTTTTCTTGACTTCCGATAAGGTATTGCTGTTTATTTTGGTTTTTCCCGAATGTATATGAAACACTATGTTTTTGGAGGTTTTTGTTGAAATAAATGCTATTTCTTACATTAAAACTTAGGCCTATTAGTTTACTTTCATCAAAATCAAAAGGATTAAAATTAAAGGAACTCCCTATTTTTTCTTGCTCATTTTCTACGCTTAAAAAACTTTGATTGTAAAAATGAGAAAGTAGCTTTTTCACACCTTTTTTAGAAGACCAAACTTTCGGGTTTAAACCTATAGATTGGGTAAACTTCGCTCTTTGCGTAGCAATAAATTGCAAATTAGGTTTTGGTAATCTTAAATATTCGGCTTGATCTTGAAATTGGGCAACTTCAAATTCATCAAAATCTTGAACTCCATCATTGTTATAATCGATCCAAGTGTAATACCCCAAACCGGGTTCTGTTTTGATATAAATATATTCTTGTCTGGCAATATTTCCGGATGAAGTTTCGTAAACACTTCCTAAATTTATAAAACTATTAAATAATTTATGATTAAGAATTACTCTAGAGTTTAAAGACTTTTCATTGTCTGTAAACTCGTTTTCTGTAAGTCTGTAATTTGCAAATATGTTTAAATTCGTTTTTTTGTTTTGTATCAGCTTACTATTTAAATAAAATGTTTTTCTATTATTAATTTCAGTAAAAGTATTCGATTTTATACTGTCATTATTTCTGTAATTAAATCCGAATTTAGTAAATACTTTTGTACTATCTCCAACACCAAAATAAGTTTCAATTTCTTTAAAACGATGACTTGTATTTATAAAATCTTGTGTGGTGCTGTTTTTTCTGCTGTTTGTTTCAAAATTCATAAAAGCTCCCAACCATTTTTTATTAAAACTTTGTTCTGCTCTCGCTTTTGCTCTGAAAAAAGAGTTGTCTTCTGAGGTTGAGGTGTTTGTTAAAAAGCTTCCGTCAATAAAAAATGATGTTTTATTCAATTTCATTTTAGATTGTAATTCGTGTTTGTTTCCGTTAAATATATTTGGATAACTGAGGTTATTGTATCTATATAAAATGAAATCGCTTTTTTTATTTTGAAGCATTAATTCTGATTGAAAATAATTTTTGGTAGCGTTATTTGTTAAAATATTCCAATCTCTATTAAATTCAACAGACTCCCATCTAATTTCGGTTTTAAAATTATTTTGAACAAATTCATGAGAAATAGCACTTTTTAATTGCCATTCTTTATCAATTAAAATTTGTTCCCAATTTACTTTCGCTGCAACAGCTACGTTGTCAGCATCGCCTATTGTAGAAAACAAATTCGCATCATTATTGCTGATAGCAATTTCTGTATTTATTTTAGTTTTATTCGTGGAATCGTAATTAGATTTTAAAACAAATGTTTGTTGTTTTGTTGGGGGAGCTAATTTTATAATCGGACTATAACTTCCGAGATTTTCGCCAGCATAAACGAAAATATTACCAATTGCAGTACTTCTATCTAATAGGTAATCTCCTTTATTTAAACCTACATTTGTAAAAGTAACAAAATAGAGTTCGTCCGATGAGGTGTTAGAATATTCAAAAGTTTCTGTATTACCATTTAGCACTTTTTTATAAAGTATTTTATTTTCATCAAAAGCATCTATAAAAGCACTTTCTGCAACCATTAAATCTGTGTTGTTTCCTGCGTTTGTTAAGATTTGTTTTTGATCAGTAGTCAAACTTTGCTGTAAGGCTTGGTTTTTAGCATCATTTTCATTGTAAAAGTATGCACTGATATTTAGTTTGTCACTTTTGTAAGTAGCTTCTTCGTAGGTAACAAATCGTGTGTAATTTCTATCAGCATACTGAAATTCTACAACAATTCTCATATCATTTGTTATCGGATATGTAGTGTTAAAAGTAATTTCAGCTAAATTATAATCAATTGTATAATCGTTGTTTTCTCCACGTTTTATTTTAATTCCATTGATATAAACAGTTTCGCTACCAGCAATAATTAAAATTGCAGGCTCGTTATTAACCCCATAAATTTTGTAAGGACCTTGGTTTCCTTCTCTTCCTGTAATTCTATATCTATTAAATTTACCTCTAACAACTGCGCCAGAAGCAGCAAGTTTTATATTTTCATTAATGTCAGCCTCTACTCTTAAACCTGCAATTTGTTTGGCAATAGGCATAAAGTAACTATCTGAATTTTGTAATAAAATATCACCCGCTTTTACGCGCCAATTATCAGTAAACATTTCTATAAAAATTCTATCAAAATCTGTAATGTTTTGTGAATATCCATTTTCTTGAACAGGGATGTTGGTGTCAAAAATATTAGCTCGTAAAGTAATGTTTTTTGATAATTTTCCTGATATTTTTAAATCTAAAGCAGAGTTTGTTACTGCATTTTGATTGTTACCAGAGGTAATTCCTCTTGTAATAAATCCGCTTGTATTTAGGCCTTCGAAGAGTTTTTTTTCTGATGCTTTTTTATTCGTAGTTAAGCTATATAGTTTACCTGTATTGGTTTCATTGGGGACGATTAATTTTTTATCAAAAGGGGTATAGATTTTTGTAATAAAATCTGGAAGTCTAAAATACTCAACACTAATTTTAGTATATTTTTTCGAGTTGATAATTAAAATTGCATTGCTAAAATCAATCGTATATTCAGACGGAGAAATTACTTTTGAAAAAGCATCTAAAACTTTAAATTTCTGGGGATTTAAGGCCACAGAATCTAATTGGATTGTATCTTTTTTAACCAAAATATTTTTAAAACTAAAATCTTTAGATATTATTTGTGATTGGATGGAAAATCCAATGAATAGCAATAAGAAAAAAAGAATTCTTTGAACCATAAGAAACGATACATTCTTAACGTAAAAATATGTTTTTTAATATTTGAGATAAAAATTAAAACAGCGATTGTTGTTTTACTGGATTCTCATGAGCTAATAACCATTTTTTACGCCAAATTCCACCTGCATAACCTGTTAAAGAACCATTAGAGCCAATAACTCTATGACAAGGAATAATAATCCAAATTGGGTTTTTACCATTTGCAGAAGCAACTGCTCTTATAGCTTTTACATCTCCCAAAGCCTTGCTTTGCTCTAAATAAGTTCTGGTTGTATTAAAAGGAATATTTAATAACTCCTCCCAAACTTTTTTCTGAAAAGCAGTTCCTTGTGGATTTAATTTTAAGTCAAAATTATTTCTTTTACCTTTAAAATAGTCTTCTAATTGTTTTACACAATCTTGCAAACATTCAGGAATCTCGGATGATGTTTTAATATTCTCTTCTAAAACAGAAACAGCTTGAATCCCGTTTTTATTACCTATAATTTTTGCAGTACCAATAGGAGTTTTATAATATGTAGTGTGGGTTTCTTGCATTATACTCCAAAAACATCTTTAGAATTCTGAGTTGTAATTTCTGCAATTTCATTGAAAGAAAGGCCATAGATATTCACTAATTTATCAACTACATTTGTAATATAAGCGCTTTCGTTTCTTTTTCCTCTGTAAGGAGTTGGCGCTAAATAAGGAGCGTCTGTCTCTAAAACGATATATTTTAAATCAATTTCATTTAAAAATTTATCAATTTTTCCATTTTTAAAAGTAGCAACACCGCCAATTCCTAATTTCATATTGTAAGAGATTGCTGTTTTTGCTTGTTCTAGCGTACCCGTAAAACAATGAAATATACCTCTTAAATCATCCCCTTTTTCAGTTTCTAATACTTCAAAAATTTCATTAAAAGCATCTCTGCAATGAATAACAATTGGTAATTTCTTTTCTTTTGCCCATTTAATTTGAGTCCTAAAAGCTTCTTGCTGCTGTGTTAAAAGCGTTTTATCCCAATATAAATCAATTCCAATTTCGCCAATGGCATAAAAGTCTTTTTTGTCAATCCATTCTTTAACGTGCGCTAATTCTTCTAAATAATTTTCTTTTACAGAAGTAGGATGTAATCCCATCATTAAAAAAACCTCATCAGGATAGTCTTTTTCAAGTTTTATCATTCGCTCTGTGTAAGAAGAATCTATTGCAGGAATAAAAAAGCGTGAAACACCAGCTTCTTTAGCACGTTGAATGGTTGCTGCTTGATCTTCATCAAATTGACTAGAATATAAATGCGTATGTGTGTCTGTAATCATTTAGGCTAAAATTTCTATTGCAAAATTACTAAATATTCTAACTGAAAAGGGCTATTGTTTAGCGTTTTATAAAGCGTACCTTTGCAGAAAAATATTAAGGATGACTTTTCAAGACTTAGGAATCTCTAATCAATTACAATATGCTGTTGATGATTTGGGTTTTGTAAATGCAACTCCAATTCAGGAACAAGCATTTTCAGTAGTAAGATCAGGTAAAGATGTAGTAGGAATTGCACAAACGGGAACAGGTAAAACTTTTGCCTACATGATGCCTATTTTACAAGATTTGCGATTTTCTAAACAAAAACACCCAAGAGTTTTGGTATTAGTGCCAACTCGAGAATTGGTTTTACAGGTGGTTGAGCAAATAGAGCAATTATCAAAATATATCAATACACGTGTTCTAGGCGTTTATGGTGGTGCAAACATTAACACTCAAAAACAATCAATTTTACAAGGACAAGATATTATTGTAGCAACTCCTGGACGTTTGTATGATTTGGCTTTGAGCAATGCTTTAAAGCTAAAATCTATTCAAAAATTAGTTATTGATGAAGTTGATGTAATGCTAGATTTAGGGTTTCGTTTTCAGTTGATGAATATCTTTGACGTGATTCCTGAAAGAAGACAGAACATTCTATTTTCGGCAACAATGACAGAAGATGTTGATGCTCTAATTTACGATTTTTTTAAAAAACCTGAAAAAATATCTGTAGCCGTTAGCGGTACTCCTTTAGATAATATAGAACAAGTTTCTTATAACATACCTAACTTTTTTACAAAAGTAAATTTGTTACATCATCTTTTAAGTGATAAAGAAGGTTTTAATAAAGTATTAATCTTTGTCGGCTTTAAAAGAACTGCAGATCTGTTGTTTAAGCATATGCAAGAAATGTTTAATGATGAAATGTGTATAATTCACTCTAATAAAACACAAAATTATAGAATTCGCTCGATAAAACAGTTTGATGAAGGTAAGAATCGAATTTTGTTAGCGACAGATGTAATGGCACGTGGTTTAGATTTTGATAACGTTTCTCATGTTATAAATTTTGATACACCAGAATTTCCTGAAAATTATATGCATAGAATTGGTAGAACTGGTCGTGCAGAAAAAGCAGGAAAAACAATTCTATTTTCTACTAAAAAAGAACAAGTAGCAAAAGAGGAGATTGAAACGTTGATGAAATATGAAATTCCGGTTTTAGAACTTCCTGAAGGTGTGGAAATTTCTGAATTGTTAACAGAGGATGAACGTCCAAGAGAAGATCAAGGGATTTCTAAAAACAGAACTTCTTTAGAATATGTTCCTGGTCCAGCATTTCATGAAAAGAGTGAAAAGAATAGTCAAGTTAACAGAGGTGGTTCTTATAGACGAGAAATTGCAGCAAAATATAAGAAGCCTAAAACTAGAGGCGATAAAAATTACAATAAACGTAACAAGAAAAAGAAAAAATAATGCAGGTTTTAACAGCACAAGAATTGCATAATTTAGCAATGAATATAGTTGGTAAGAAATTAGTGCAAATGGGGTACGAGTTTCAAGCTATAAATAGTCAGTTAAAAAGACATCCGCAGTATGTGTTATTTAAAAAAGGAGAACCTACCATCTTTGTATTGGTAAAAGCATCAAATAACATTCAAAATCCAACTGAGTATGATGTTGTTTGGATGGAAACTTTTAAAAATCATGCCAAAAAGCAAAATGCAAAAGTTTGGTTTGCCGGTGTAGGTATTGCCAATGCAGAAAGTGTTGAAAGTCCTGTTTTTAAAGACCAACCTTATTATGTTGCTTTTGATGACTTTATAAAAATTTTGTAATATGAGATTTAAAATTAAGTCACTTTTGCTTAAAATTTCATGAATTTACGCCATTCATTAATGTTTATCTTATCTTTGATTCCTATTAAAATTTTAAAAAGGTGTGCACTTTTTTAACAAGCCCTTATTGATATATTACCACATGAAAAATAGACTTATTTTTTTATTTCTAACATTTACTTTAGGAATATTTTCTCAAATTGAAGATCCTTTACAATGGTCAACATCTGTTGAAAAAGTATCAGATAACGAATTTATATTAGTCTCTAAAGCAACCATAGAAGAGGGTTGGCATTTGTATTCACAAGAAGTTCCAGAAGATGGTCCAATACCAACAACTTTTTCTTTTGATACTTCTCAGGAAAACTTTTCTCTAGTAGGAAAA
>Ga0206125_10005613_pt1 | contig 10526 bp, 10 predicted proteins | sample Helgoland_Spring_4_FD_148598 | JGI IMG/M metagenome (GOLD analysis project Ga0206125, IMG submission 148598) | Pelagic subsurface seawater microbial communities from Kabeltonne, Helgoland, North Sea - Helgoland_Spring_Bloom_20160331_1 | ecosystem: Environmental > Aquatic > Marine > Epipelagic ...
GCCGCTATCTGCGCCATCTACGAGGAGCACTTCCCCGCGCACCTGCACGACGACCACTTTACCGACGAGGCACCTACCAGCGCCCCCGCTGCACGCGCCGCTCCCGCCCGCGCGGCCCAGGAACCAGCGCGTGCGCCGACTCCTGTGCCCACGTCGGTGGCCCCCGTCGCGCCTCTCCCGGCGGTTCCAGCAGCGGCCGCCGCCAGCAAAACGAAGCGCGGCAAGTCGCCAGTGCGGTCGAGACAGACCGCCGCAACTGGCGCCACCGCCGCTGCGCCCGCGCCCGCGCCCGCGCCCGCGCCCGCACCGGTGCCTCCCGCGGCCGCGGGCATGTCGTCGACGCCGCTTGTGCCAACCAGCACGTCGATCGCGGGCGTGACGGCGGGCGAGGCGGCCGCGCCGCGCCGTCGCGCGCGCGAAACTGCGGGCACGAGCGAGTCGGTCACGAACTCGCTCTTTGAGAACATGTTCAAGTCCACGCCCACTGAGGCGGCGGACGAGGAACCAGCGAGTCCCACGCCGTCCTCGGGGTCGGAAGGCGGTCCCTCCTTGGGCCCGCGCACCTTCCGGCGCCAACGGTGAGCCGTGAAGGCCCTCCCGCAGACGGTACAGAGAGGGTGTGGTAACGTGGGGGGAGAAGAGAGAAAGAGGGACAGCGTCGCTAAGAGTCGCACAGTATACCCCCGTGTAAATTTTCGTGAGTTAGATAGACGGAAGAATGGAAAGTGGTAAGCAATAAGAAGAGAATGGAACATGCCTGGGCCGAACTAAAACGCAACGTCTCCCTCGCCAACCGTGTCAACAAGTCCAAGGAGGAGGTGAATGCATTCTACGTGGAGCTCGAGGAGGCGCTGCACTCGGCGGTGCACCGGTGCCGGCGCGAGCGGAAGCGCAAGCTCGCCGAGGCGCCCAAGGTCGACCTGAGCGACGAGACCATGTTGCGCGCGGCGCGCTTCACCGACAACCTACCCCTCGCCGACTACGCGCAGATTCTGAACCTTGTGCCACGCCTTGTGAATGTCGTCTCGTACAATTTGCACTTGAACACCCTTAGCATGCATGTGCGTGCAAGATTGGCCCTTCAATTGCGCAGGTTGGCAGAGGCAATCCCGGTGCCCGGAAGCGGCATCAAGCTGCCACTCGACCTGCACGCCATCGGCGCGCGGTGCACAAACGCATACTACGCTCCCAAAAGATTCGCAGCTGTTCAGCTCGCCTTCAGCAACCCGCGCTGTCGCGTGCTGATCTTCCGTAAGCCGCAAGCCATTTCTAACCACGCACACACCCATCCATGGATCCTAGCACTACTTTTTCCTATTGCTCTTGTTGGCAGACACCGGTCGACTCGTGGGCACAGGTCAGTGCACCTTTAGTGCGGCATTCATGCGCGCCTCAATAGCAGCATCAGGAATCTGCCCATTGGTACAGGTTGCTCGGGTCCGAGCCAGGCGCGCATGGCCATCCTCAAGGCGGCGCGGCAGCTGGCGGTCGAGGCCAACGTGCACGTGCACATCCGCAAATTCTCGGTCATAAATCAAGCACGCCTACGCAATTTGAACATGCATGTGATCACAGGAGGTCCACACAGACTGCGACACCATTCCACCTCCACCATCGACGTTCGTTGCTTTGCGCAGGTCGGCGCTGTGAGCATCGACGCCAAGCTCAACTGCGACGCCTTTGCCTCGACGCACTCGGCGACGTCGCACTACGACAGGGCGTCCTTCGTGGGCCTTGCGTGGAGACCGGGCGGCGAGAGCATCTGCTGCGGTGCGTTGTACACGATTCGATCAAACCTCAACAATGGACCCGAGTTGCAAATCTGACTTGTTTGTTGCTTGTGGCAGAGATCTACTCGACGGGCAAGGCCAACCTTCCCGGTTCGACGCGGCAGCGCGATTTGCTCACGTCCTTCTCGCGCATGGTCTCGGAGTTGCTGCGCCACAGCAACCGCGCCGACGTGTGCGAGCGGATCCCGGAGCACCTGCGGCTGTGCCACCGGCCGCAGGCGGTGACGCGCGACGACGCGCCGGTGGTGGCGCACTCGAAGGCGCGGAAGCAGCATCAGCAGCAGCAGCAGCCGTCTCGTCCCGTTATGACCGATTTGTTTGGCGCCGACAACGAGTGGGCGCTCGGCCCGCTAGGCCCGGTGTTGTTGGGGGAAGACGCGGAGAAGCTCGAGCCGAACGAGCAGGCCGATGATGAGGACGACCTCCTAGAGCTCGCGGGGTTTTGAGCGCGCAACCTTGGGACTTGTAAGTGGTGTTTTATACGGGGTTTCTACCGATGCCCATTCCAAAGGCGGTGCGCGCTTTGCAAGAAACGGTGGAGACACACGCACAGGTCATGGGCAGTGGCCCGTACGCGGACATCTGCAAAAAGATGGTCGCGCTGACCGATTCCCTCAGCAACGAGGTGGCGGCGACCAAGCGCGAGTTTGCGATGGAGCTCCTCCTCGAGCAGCCGTCGAGCGCGGGGGCGATTTCCGTGCTCAAGTACTTGGACGATCGCGAGTTCATCCAAGGGTTGATGCGGCGCAAGGCCGTCGAGCTGCGCAAGAACCAAGACCAGCACTGCGCGGCCATGATGGGTCTCTCTTGGAAAATTGAGCTGACGGAGGCACTCATGCCGTACGACAATCCCCAGGACCTTTGGAGCGTGCGCAACGGCGTCCAGAATCTGTTTCTTGCGCGCTCGGGGTTCTTGTCACAAGTCGTCAATCAACTGAACCGGCTAGGCATATCCCCGCAGGTGCTCTGCCCACACGACCTGGGCACGGACCTGGCAAAGGGCGACAGTGGGTGCGGGCCGACGGCGGAGGACTTCTTGTACTACGAGCCACGCTTCTTGCGGTACCTTCTTGGGCGCGGCGAGCTCGAGCCGTGGCCAACCCTAGGAGTCGGCGCGCAACCCGAGTACATGAGCCGGCTCATCCTGGTGGCGAACAGCGAGGGTGGCGACAATGAGATGGTCAACCAGACGTGCACGTGTACGCGGTGCCGGGGAGTGCGAATCCCGACGCTGGACGTCTCTCGGCCGTCGCTCACGCCGTCGGAGTGCAGTTCGGACTCTGAAAGTGAAATGGTGCTCTAGGCCTTTGTTTTCATAAACTGCAAACCACGCCCCTAAAATTAAAAAGGCGAACCACGGTGCTCGGTCGCCATGCAGCCTGTTGAGAGTGCCGGTACCAAGCAGCCGTTCGTGCAGATCCTCCCCGGTGCCGCCTTGTCCAAGGTGAAGCTTCCCGACCTCGTTGGCTGCTGCGGCAACATGTTCAAGTTCAGCTACGTCATCTCGGCGCCCCTGCACATGAAGGGCTTCTGGGAGTTCTGGGCCAAGGACCACCAGTACGCCTTCCTGGACCGCTTGGCCGTCACGTTCGACCTGCTCATCCACCTGGCCGCCTGGTTCGCCGCGCTCGGCCTCGAGATCTGGATCAATTCGCAGGAGAACCGCGGCACGTCGATCCTGTCCGAGCTCGCCATGGTCAGCCTCTGGTCGCTCATCGTCGCGCTTTCGGGCATCGTCATCGCGCAGGCCTTTGCCATGTCGGGCGGTGGCCAGGAGGCCGGCAAGCTCTTCCCCACCACCTACGGCGCGATCGTTGGAGGCGCGTACACGTCGATCATTATGAGCATCATGTGGGCTCTCCACTCCTACGGCTGGGCCGCCCTGGTGGCGCAGTACGACGACGATCCCAGCCATGACGACAACCTCAAGTCGCAGCGCCACTGCGTGCTGTGGGCAATCGCGCTAAAGACCTGCGCGGTCGTCACCCTCGAGAAGAACGCGTCCTTCTGGGGACCGTGCGTCATCGACGAGAACAAGGAGGCTGCGGAGAAGACGTCGCAGTACTACCGGCAGAACGGCATGGATGCCTAAACGCGCAGTGGTAGAGAGCCGCCCGGCAGAGGCATGAAGCCTACCCGCGAATGCGCGCGGCGAGGCGGACCCCTCCTCTCTGCCGTGGTATGCTGATGGGAATGACGACGAGGATGGGAGAGGGAGCGGTTGGTTTGTTGGTTGGTGCAAATCCTAGTGTGGTGAGCGCTCGCGCTCTTCGTGGGACCTGGGGACCAGGGTGTTGTTGAGTATTTGGAACACAAAAAGAAAACCTCAACATTCAGAGCTCGTCCCCCCTTGCGCCTCCGCAGCCGCCACGAGCGCGTCGCGCTTCTGCTTGGCGGCGAGCAGCCCTGCGCCGTGGATGTTGACGCGCCCCACGGGCGAAATGTCGCGCATGCTCTGCTCCAGGCGCTCCAGCCCGGACAACGCCTTGTCTATGGCCACCGCCGAGGCCGTGGGCGCGCTGAGCGGGTTGACGTTGGCCGTCGAACTTGACGCACCCCCGTTGGCCGCGGGCGCCACGGGCAACGACTCCATCCCGTCTCCGCTGTACCTCCGGAACATCTCAAAGACGCGCGCGCGGTTGGCATCGCGGTCAGTGTTCTCGCGCTTCATGATACCGCGCAGCATGTGCAGCTCGAGCGTCAGTCGGTTCTCGGCGTCGTGCGACTCGCGCACGAGCGCGGTGAGCGCGCGGTTCATCGCGGCCGCCGCCTTCTTCATGCTGACCATCTCGTCACGCGAGATGCGACACTCGGTCTCGCCCTCGGCCAGCTGGGCCAGCTTGCCCTTGGAAAACTCAAAGATCTTGACGCTGGCCTGCAGCCCGCGCTCCAGCTGCTCATTGCTCATTGGGGTGTGCGCACATGAGCGCACGCGCGCGCCCCAGGGCGCGCGCTTAGCGACGCCATCATCACATGAAGCTGTAGACATCGTGCGACAAGACCAAGTCGTGGTCCGTTAGCAGCTTCCGCAAGAAGTGCGACGCAAACATGGCGAGAAACACGGAACTGGCGCAGCAGATGAGCAGGTCGTAGAAGGCGGCGTCGTTCCGGTCGTCGACTGCAAGCGCCAAGAGGAGTATGGAAGCGAGACACGAGGTTCCCACGGTGACCACTAGCATCACCGCAAACACCATGACCCACAACGACGGCTGCTTCAGTGTTTGCATGACCACGTTCTGAATCGGCTGCGCGCAGATGGAGCAGTTGGTGTTGTTGCGCGTCTCAATCGTTTTGAGAAGGCATGCGCGATGCACGTGCGCCTTGCACGCGCACGCGCACCGCTCGGTTGTTTCATCGTAGCACACGTAGCAGTGCATCATGCACGTCGTCAAGCTGTGCTTGGATTGGTGCAACCTCTAAAGTTGCAAAGTCGTGGCGTTGCATGCATGTATCCATTCGTTGCGACAACACCTTAAACCTCAACGAGGTGGACGTGTGCGGGGAGTTTTTTGTAAAACCATTTTATTAGTCTCACGCAAACCGCATGCGAAATCCTGGGATGATGGAGGACGCCACGTCCATCGGCGCCGCCTGCGCGCCCTCCTCCCCCTCCTTGATCGACAGCGGGTACTGATGGACGCGCGAGAAGACGGCCGTGATCGCGATCTCGGTGGAGACGCACATCTGCGAGATCATCGGCACCTGGCCGCTGCGCTTGCTGCGGAGCGCCATCGGGTTCCAGTAGCGGTCGCTGATCTGGAAGAAGACGATGGTGCACAGGGCGACGATGGCGGCGATCCAGATGGAGTTGGCGCCGTTGTTGGGGATCAGGTCCGATACGAGCGCAAGCCCCAGGTACAGGATGAAGACGACGAAGAGCAACCCGTCAAGAATGTACGGCGGGTTGTAGCCAGACATTGCGCCGATGGAGCCCTCGGCGGCCGTCACGGCGTTGAGCTGCGCAAAGAGCACCGCGTACTCGGTGTCCTTCTTCTCGCCCCGCTGGATCTCGTCGATCTGCTCGCCAATCATCAGCACGAGCGCGGCAAAAGGTGTCATGCTCCCCGCCGAGCCCACCTTCCCCTTGGTGGTGTACTCATTGTACTTTTGGATGAGCATCGCGTCCTGGCCGAGCGGAAGGCCCTCTGGTCTGATGGCGACGCCACGGCCGACGTACTTGACGGCGTACGGCACCGACGCGAGCGTCATGCCGATCTTGTTGGTCTTGTAGCAGCCGCCGCTGCCGTCGGGAAGGGTCACCGTCTGCACGGAGCGCTTGCCGCTCACCACCTGCGACTTAACCCAGAGAGACAGGTTGATCAGCGAGCCGGTCAGGTTGTTAAACTCCCTGATGATGGACGAGTTGCACGCGAGGTTGGCCTGGATCTTGGACACGAGCAGGAAGGCCGAGAACGTGGAGAGTGCACCGATGGCCACCGGCGCGTCAAACCTCTTGTAGGTGGACGGAGCGCCGTCAACGTTCTCGTGGATCGCCCAGAGCGCCAAGGCGACCGCGCAGGTGCCGACCAGCCACGGACCCGCGCCCCACGCCAGATCGAGCACGATCGCCAGGCACCAGTTGTTGGACTCCTTGTTGAGCCGCTTGCGGCGCATCTCGGCCAGTCGTTGCTGATCCGGTGTCGCAAAGCATTCCGAGCTGAGTCGCGTAAACAGGGGCGGAGCCATAATTCCTCACGCACACACGCTACCCTTTACACCTTAACGCGTCGCCGCTTAAGCTAAATAAAAGGAAGAGTCTTCAGCCCAGGGTGCGCGCGAGGAGCGCGTCGAGCACCGCCCGCGACGGCAGCTGCGACATGTCCGGTTGTGGGACGAGCTTGATGCAGCCGTTCTCAAACACCAGCTGGGAGGGCGCGTCCTCGCTGACCTCGTCGGCCAGGTCCTTGAGCTCGCGCAGGCTTTCCAGAAGGGTGGCTTCTAGGTTGGCGCGCTTAGAAATGGTGGTCCACTCGGCTACATTCTCGAGACCACACTCCTTGATGCCCAAGAGGCGGTTGCCTCGGCAGTCGGCGTATACGAGCGTCTTCGAGCGCGAGGCCACCATCTGGAACATCTCCTTGGATCCAAACTTGTTAGGGTTGCCCGACTTGATCTCCACGTGAGCGCCCTCGGCGTCCACGGCGTCGAGCTCCGCGTGGAAGTAGATCTTGAAGGGACCGACCATGGCCACCTGCATGCTGGCGACGCAGCACCCATTGGCACGGTCGTCCATGCGCTCGCCGGTGACCAGCCGCTCAAACTGGAAGCCGCGCGCCATCATGTCACTTGTGTACTCGGCGTGCTTGCCGAGCGTGAGGGCGCCCTGCACCTTTTGGACGAGGTAGACGCTGCCGGAGGTGCTGCGCGTGGAGAGCACGTGCATCCCGCTGCCGCCGATGACAAAGTCGAGCGTGCGACACTCGACGCCGCGCATGGCGGCGGCGGCGAGGGCCGCCCCCACACCCGGGTCGTTGGGGAAGCGGTTGGGAATGAACTGCGGCTTTGGGTTGTGCAGAAAGTCTGTGGGAAGCGCCACACCCGACAGGTTGACGACGGGCACGTCCTCCGGCTTGGGTGCAATCTCGATGCGCGACACAAAGTCCTCCTCGGTTGCGTTGGAAAACGGCTTCAGGTCGCCCTTGTTCGGATTGAGCGACCGCCACACAAAGGTGCCAATGTTGCGCACCGTTGAGAAGGACGGCAGCGCGCGACCCACCACCTGGTCGAAGGGGTCGGTCACGTCGGCCGGCGCGAGAGCGGGCGCCGACTCCGATTCCGTTTCGAGCCCCAGCCGTTCAAGATCATTGGCGAGGCCTTCCTCTTCGGCGCAGCTTACGTCGTCGTTGGTCATCCTTCCCGCCCACTACTTTCCCGGCGTCTACAAGACGCAAGGTTGAGGATTGAAGCTTTTAGGCAAAGCTTGCGTGTGCGTGTGCATTGGTAAGAGGGCTATTCCGTCTCAACCGTGCAACTTTTAAACCCCCTTCTTTCCCAAGCAAACCCTAACATGGACGCGCTTCCCGCCGCCGCCCGCTGCCAGAGCTGCCACGTGTTGACATCGCGCAAGTGCAGCGTATGCAACGTGTGCATCTACTGCTCCGTCGAGTGCGAGACCAATGCGGCGACGCTGTGCTTTGCCGACGTCGCATGCAAGCTGCACCGCGCCATGCCCTACGAGGAGACCAACATTGGGAGCGCAGCCGCGCACTTTCTTATGCTGCCCTCGACGCAGACCGACCTGACCGATCGCGCCTTGCCGCAGCTGCGGTGGACGGCACTCCACAACGCCGCGGTGCACTACCTGCACATCCTCCTCGCCTCTTCGTCCTCCAGCATTCACCAAAAGACCGCCTTCGGCATGGCCATGGTGCTCACGCCCGAGTTCCGCTACTCGTGCGGCTGCCAGCGCCTCCGATTCCTCGGCAAAACGAACCAGGTTGTCGCCAAGATCGTGGCCAACATGGGCAAGCTCGCCCTCGCGCAGATGGGCGAGGAGCGCATCAGGGCACCGCGGCTGAGCGAGAAGGACGGCGCGCGGGAGGAGCGACAGGCGGTCATCGTCTCGGGCTTTGTCGCCAAATCCCACAACGCGTCTTCTTACGTGGTGCACTTTGACTCCATCTACGTGACACACACAAACAACACGTGGACGGTGCGTAGAGTGCAGCCGCTGTGGGAGCAGAAGCTCACGCCCATCGATCACAACCTCTACACGATGAGCTTCAAACCGGACGGGTGCGTGCCGCCCAAGGAGCGGCACCCACTGGCGCTCCTCGAGTCGGCGCTCAATCCACCTCCACCAGCGGCGCCGGCGTTGGAGCCGATGCCTCCGTTGCGTCTTCCGTCGTCGGTGGCGGAGGCGACGGAGTCGACGGCTCCTCTGTCGGCGGCGACGGCGATGGGTCCGGCGTTGGCAATGGCTGAGCAATCGTCTCGCGCCACGCCACGAGTTCCTCCTCTGTTGGCCCTCCCTCCGGAGGCTGAGTGGGTGGACTATCTGGAGGCGGCGCTGGAGCAAGTCGGGGCGCAAGCGGAGGCGCCGCCTCCGTGGATGACTCAGGCGGAAGCGGTGCTTCAGCGGACGTCGTAGCGGTGTCGAGCACCCCCTTCATGATACGCTCCATGGCCTCCTCCACCACCCCCCGCACCACCTCCTCCTCCGCCGGCTCGTCGTGGACCACGCGCGGCAGGTCGATGGCAAGGCCATCGTCGGTCAAGGCCTCCGAGTCCTTCTCCGAGTCGTCCGTGCACTCGGGTTTGGTTTGGTCTAGGTCGTAATTAGGATTCGAAGTTTTTGCTTCCTCGCTCAGCCGGTCCCAGATTGCCATTGGCGCCTCAACGAGTGGCGGCTGTGGCTCCTCCGGCACCTTCGGCACCTCCAGCTCCTCCGGCACCGGCTCCAGTACCAACGGCGGCGGCGGCTCCGGCACCGACTCGAGCGGCGGAGGCTCCCGCCCCTCTTTCACAAGCTCGGACTCGACCACGGGCAGCGTCGTCGCCGGCTGCTTGCCGGTCTTCTGCACCTCGCGCAGCTCCACAAAGACCGGGTAGTGATCGGAGATGCCCACCTCGCCCTTGGCGGCGTTGTGTGGATCCTTGAGCTGCATGATGCCGCCTCCGATGAGGAAGCGGTCGTTGGCGTGTGTGTCCACGAGCACGTTGTCGTAGTTTTGGTGTCCGCTTGTGGTCGAGGCGTTTTTGGGAATCTTCGAAACAAAGCCGCTGCCTAGCATGTTGTACTGCTCGTTGCCAGGGTACGTGTTAAAGTCACCCGCGAGCACGTGCGTCGGCGCGAGCTTGACATCCTTGCTCGGCTTGAACGGCTGCTGCATGCGGTACTCCGAGGTGTCGGGTGCCGAGTAGTTGCGCAGCAGCGCGGCGATCTGGCTGTCGCGCGCGTCGACGCGCTTCGAGGGCGGCAGGTGCACGCTCGTGATCACGAAGTCGCGGTCGGCCGGGTCGGTGAAGCGCGGGTCGTGCAGCAGCACCTGCAGCGGCGCGTAGTCAAGCTCGGTTGCGCCCACCTTGCGCAGCGTGTTCCACCCCTTGAACTGTACGGGACTCTTAACAAAGCAGAGGTGGACCTCGGCGCTCGGGCCGACCACCTTGCCGTCCTTGCCCGACTTTTGCGAGTTGATCGCCGACCACTCGCGCCCGTCCTCGGTCGCAATGTCCAGCATGCTCGCAAAGGTCTCAATCTTCTGATCCATGATCCGCTCGGTGCCGGGCACCTCTTGCAGCAGGATGACGTCAAAGTCGGCCATGAGCGCCGCGAGCGTAAGCCACTTCTTGGCCAGCTCGGCGCCCTTGTGCGTGCCCTCGTACTCCTCACACGTGCCGTCGTCGCCCACCTCGATGTACGCCTTGTTGGCGCTGCCCAGGCGCATCTTGCACGCGTTGAAGCTGCAGACGCGCATCCGGTGGTGCGTGTCCACCGTGATCGCGTCATCTGTCTCCTTTGTATTCGTTGCCTCGTCGTCCTCCTTGGGAGACGGCGGACGCGCCGCGGCCGCGAGCTGCACAAAGGCCGACACGCGCGCCTCGCGGTCCATCTTGGCCGCCTCCTCCTCCTTCGAAAGCACCTCTGGCGGCGTCGATCCCACGACGACGGGCTCGCTCGTCTGCTCCTCCTCCTCCTTCGCTTCATCCTCCTTCTCCTCTCCCTCCTCCTCCTTGCCAAAAATTGCACCAAACGCCTTGGCGGCCTCCGTCAGCTTCTCCTCCACGGTCATCATG
>Ga0206125_10005616_pt1 | contig 10524 bp, 7 predicted proteins | sample Helgoland_Spring_4_FD_148598 | JGI IMG/M metagenome (GOLD analysis project Ga0206125, IMG submission 148598) | Pelagic subsurface seawater microbial communities from Kabeltonne, Helgoland, North Sea - Helgoland_Spring_Bloom_20160331_1 | ecosystem: Environmental > Aquatic > Marine > Epipelagic ...
AATACCTAAAATCACAATGCAATCTAAAAATCGTAAAGGAGTATTGTCTTCCCCAAGAACCAGGCGTCTTACCGTACTGCGAATCCCATCAGCTCCCACGACTAGATCAGCTGTCGCATGCTGCAATTGGCCGTTGACTTCAAAAGTTAAGGTTACACCTTCACCTTCCTTGTTTTGGAGATCTACTAATTGATGTCCCCACTTGATTTTATCTTGGGTATTTATTGCTTCTAAAAGTGCCAATCGTAGAGACTGTCTCGCAATATGGATGTTGGTACGTTTGGCACTTTCTTTTGGATTTGTTGGCGCCCATTTGCGCATGCCCCATTCACCTAGTACTTTTCCTTCGGTGTTATGAACTATGTGTTTGGTAGAAACAATTCCGCTTTCTAAAGTTGCAATCCCAAGTCCTTTAATGGCTTTGCTCGCTTGTTGTAAAGTAAGGCCATAGCCTTGTGATCGCGCTTCAAAGCGGTCGTCACGTTCGTATAAAGTAAACGGAATACCGCGATGTAGGCAAGCCACTGCCAACGCTGCTCCGCCGATACCGCCGCCTATAATAGCGACATGAGGGTAGTTTATAGTATTTATTTCTGGCTGGTATTCCACTTCAACTAAGCCTGATCCTGCACATTTCGTACAAGCATGAAGGCTGCCAATCGGTCGGGCAGGAGGTACCCCAATAGTGTTATTCTTATTGAATTCGGCTACTTCATTTTGGTAACGTACTTGCTCTTTCTTAGCCAGTTTTCGTCTATTTTGACCCCGTCCTTGACAGGCAGGGCAACTTGTCCAACTGCTTTTTAAATTCGTTTCCTTTTTCAATTTTTATGGCTTTGATGCTATCATTTATTAGCAATCTAATTTAAATTTTATTGTTTAGTTCCCATCTGTATGGGCATTTCGGTTAGGGTTGTACCGCCTTTAATTCCAAAATCTAGGGTTCGAATAGGGAACGGAATCATGATATCATTCGCATCATACGCTTTTTTGATTCGGATGATAGCCTCGCTTCCTACCTTGTTATAGACCGATTGCTCGGGTGTATTTATCCACATGCGAACAGATAAATTGACTGAACTATCTCCAAATGCTACAAAAAACACATTTACAGGATCTTCCTTAGACAGCTCCTCAATACTGCTAACCGCATCGATTGTAATTTGTCTCACTTTTTCGAGATCGTCGCCATAGGATACGCCCACACTCAAATCAAATCGTCTTTTTTGTAAAATAGTATAATTTTCTATAGGGTTTTGAAACACTTCCTTATTCGGAATAATAACCGTTTTCCCTTGAAAAGTTTCAACTAATGTATCTCTAAGATTAATTTCGATCACCTTACCCATGTACTCTTTGATCTGAACAATATCGCCTACTTTCAGCGGTTTTCTAAACGAAATAAAGATACCCGACATAAAATTAGCCGCAATATCTTGAAAGGCAAAGGCCAACGCCAATCCCAATATTCCGGCACCAGCCAAGATGGAAGTAACCGCCTTATCTAAATTCAGGATGGTTAAAACGGTAAATAAAACGATACCTATGAACGAAAAGTAAACTATTGTACTAAATAAGTTGTTAAGCGTGATGTTTTTAGAAATCTTATCAACTAATTTACTCATTATTTTACGAATGAATTTGGCAATATATAAACCAATTACCATCACTACTGCCGCCAGTACGATATTAGGTAATAATTTGATTAAGGCTTCACTCCAACTGTATAATTTGTCGTTGATTAAATCTGTTATTTTATCGATTTCCATGTTTTTTTAATTCGGTTTTTATTTTAAATCAGGCTGCTACTAAACCACTAATATAGTAAATCATTGTCGTCTTTACAAGGTGTAGCAGCAGTACAACGAGTCATTGTACCAACTAACAAGTATTGAATATCCAGTCTAGTAGTATGGAGTTAGGTAAATGCAGTGCCGACTTATAAATAAAGAAAAGTAACTCTTGTGGTCACTAAATACGATTTCATACTGCCAAATCTATAATCCGTTTTTCAATAGTAATCGTTTTTTTATGGGTTGCCAGCAGTATAGCAAGGGGCTTACTTTTGGTTGTATCGATACAGCCCCTTGCTATACTGCTGTCGGGCTATACGCGCTACTTTGGTAGCTTGCTGCTATCCCTCACCCGAAACTTGTGCATATAACACGACCATTGCGAAAGAAATAAGATGTTTTTATTTCAGTTTTTGTTATAAACGGAATCAAACATTTCATTTTGATGCTTGATGTTGCGCTCTATCCAAATTACTGATACAGTTTTGCGTTTTGAAAAAGTATGAACTGTCCAATTGAATATGTACTGTTGAAAATAAAATCTCTTGCGAAACGTAAACGCGAACTTACCAGAAAATTCACAATTTTATAGAACGGCTGTTAGCAGTAGTTTTTCCTATTTAATATGTTTTTCAAATTCCATTTTAATATCTGTCATATCTATTTCTGCAGGCATATTTTTTCCGTCGAACAATATTATTCCCCAAAATTTATCATCAGAATTTAAATTAATAGTTGTGACCAATTTATTGTTTGTTTTAAAATCAATAAAACGACTTTCAGTTTCAATTATTTTAACTTTCTTGCTTTTCAAAAATTCTCTTGATTCAGAAATATAAAACATTGCATCATCGGCAGAAACATAAAAATTCTCCTCATTATTTTTTTTCGCTGCTAAAATTTTAAAGCTGTCTGGATTATATATTACGGCACATTTATCCTTTATAATTAAATGCTCACTATTATCCTGTTCTGATTTACTTATGCATTGACATTCATTTAGCGAATAATCCCATCGAAAGCCTTTGTCTAAACATTTATCGATTGCTATAAATTTGTATGCTTTAGAATAAACAAAATATGATAAGCCAATAATTAAGATTGCAAATATGGTTATTTTAATTTTTTTCACTTAGATATTAAATTCTACTTTTTGTGCTGAAATTTCCACCAATGGTCAAGGCTGCAATAGGTTGCGAACTTCGTACCCGATAACTTTCGGCTAAGATAAAATTTCTAGCAAGACTTAAATATGATTTAACCACAAAATTCGTAATCTCACAAAACCGCTCTTACCAGTAGTTTTATTCTTCAATTAGTCTGCGGTGATAATTTATTTGTCCAAGGTGATAACTTAAATGAGTTGTCAAATGAATCAAAAAATAACCAGTTGAAGTTTTTTCTGTAAATACTAAAATTGGATATTCATTTTCTAATTCATCTTTGGGAAATGACAAAAGTGAATTTCTAACTACGTTGATAGTATCCTTTAAATTTTTAATTAATTCCTGTCTTGGAATATTTTTTTGAGAAAATTCAAGTTCCCTATTTCTAACAAAATTAATTTTTCCAATTTCTTTTCCAATGTAGGTGTTTAAATTCCCAATTAAATGCAAGGTTAAATTTCCCGCTGAGTTTGAAATATTTTTGTCTACTCGCCAAATATTGTCTTCGTTTTTATAAAGTTCAATTTCTGTGATTAATTTATGTAAGTCTCTTTCAAAAAGTACTATTATCGTCTCTAGTAGCATTTTATTTCTTTTAAAATTTATTTATTAAGTTGCTGTCTTCTCGAAAAATTGCTGGTAACGTTTGAACTTAGGGATAGCTGGATGTTCGAAGCACTCAATTTTCGGCTTAGTGCAAACTTGATGCGAACCGGTAATTCGACTAAACTCCAGCTAACTAAAACAGCTGTTAAATGATGTTTTTATCGCAAGTGATTAAGTTTAGCTAGATATTTTTTACACATTCTTTCATCACGTTTGTCATACAGAGATTTTCTAATACCATAATAGCCACTTCCAGAAATACTTAAGCCAACTAGAATTTCTTTGATATATTCTTGATTTAATGTATCCGAATTTTGAGCCATTGCATAAAAAGCAAGAGGAACTGTTGCAACGTCAATACCAAGCTTCACTATTTTTCTTATTATTTCATTTAATGTATAATTGTAGTCATCAATAAAATTTTGTTCTGAAATACCCTTACCAATTAAATTTTCAATTATATCTATTTGTGTATTAAAGCTCGTGATTAATTCTCGATTTTTGTTTCTGAATTCTATTAAGGTTTTAAACGGAATTTCTTTGATGTTTTTTGGTACTTGAAGTTTAATTATTCCGCGAATAAAATTATCACGAATATTAGTACTTGTTGTTTTTATTTGAGAATAACTTGTATACCTATCATATTCTAAATTATCGGTAATAATGTTCCCATTTCTCTCAAATGCAACTTCTTTGGCCAAATGTGTCATATACAAAAATGCAAGACTTTTTGGTAACTTTATACCGTCAGAATTTCTTATTCCGATTTTTTCGCTTTCACAAAATTCAGCCCAAGAATATGAGAATTTTTCGCCATAAATTTGATAATCCCAAGAACTAGGATTTTTCCAATCTCTAACAATATTTATTCTGTTGAAAAGAAAGCTAGATTCGTAAGTTCTCTTCAAAATTCTTTCTGCTTCATTAATAGCTTTAAGAGAAGCATGTTCTCCTTGATGATATTCTGGAGAAAAAAAATCAACTAAATCTGTTTCATTTTGAAGTTTACGATAGTCGTCAGTTACTAAATATTGTCTATTATAAGGTATAATACTTTCGAACTTGTCAAGATATAACGTTGAAAATTTCAACCATTCATTTTCAGGAGGTTCAAAATTTGGATAGTAGATGTATTTTTTCATTTGCTTCGTTAGGTTCTTGAATTCTCCGTTTTTTATTAAAATATCACATAAAGTTATGACATTCTGAGATAGCTAAAAGTTTGTAACCAATCAATTTTCGGCGTAACGAAAACTTGATGTGAAACGATATTACCACTAAATTCTAGCTATATTAAAACAACTGTTAAAAGAAATTTTTTTACCTTTTGAAATTTCTTAATGTTTTAATTTTTGCTCCATCTATAATTGAAACATTTACATTTTCTACAATTTTGCTACCATTTAAAAATGAAATTCGTTGCTCAAATTTTTTAATACTTTTTCTCCTTTTTTCGTCTTTGCTAAGTGTTTTAAATTTGGAATTAAAATCCGATTCGATTAATCCTTGAACAAAATAATTATCTTTTTCAACTGAATTTAATAATTTAAAATATCTATCAAAATCGTCAAATTCAATACTTAATAAACTTGCCGCGATTAAATAGGTTGAATATTCTAGGTGTTTTTTACTTTCCGAATTTTCAAAATTATTATTTTCCAATTCAGTAAGCATTAAATTGTATTGATTTATTAACGGATCTTTTAATGTTACTGACGAATGATGGAATTCGTACCAATAAGACATTAATTTATGAGCACCATATGTAGTATGAAGAAATGACTTTATTTCAATATATTTTTTATCATCCGTATCTGTTATAAATTTTAGTGCTTTCTGTGTACTTTCAATATTTTTAGTTATCGCCTGAGTTCTATTTTCAACTGGTGTATTGTAAAGAGCTTGTATTAAGTAGCCTAATCCAGAAATGTTTATAAGATATTCATGAAATTCAGTAGGAATAGATGATTTAATAATTTCGTCAATTAATTCTGGGGAATCTTTTGTCATTCCGGCATAAAAAATAGCAACATTTTGCCACCAAATATCATTAAAATTATTAACAAAATGTGTTTTACCGTTTATACTATGATTATAAAATTGATAAGCTGTGAAATATTCTTGAAATGATAAATGCTTAAATTCAATCTCTCCTCGATCATTTTCGACAAGTAAATTTATGTTTTGAACTAAATCTTGAATTACCTCATCAACGTTATAACTATGTCCTCTTTCTCTTGCAAAATTTGAAATAATTTCATTTAAATCTTGTTTACTGATACTTTTTCTTCTGTTAATGTGAAGAAATTCCGCAACAAAAGATAATATACTTCTATGCACACCAACTTTAAGTAAGTCTAAATGGCTATCTTTTATGTTTTTATTCAACAATATATCAACGAAATATTTATACAAATCTGAAATAGTAGCAGGGATTTCATATCCATTTTCATCGAACAATGAAGTTAATAAAGTTAAAGTTAGCGGAGTTTTGGGAAGTTTATCCAATATTCTGGAATCCTTTAAAGATTTAACTAACCTTTCGCTCTTACTTTTTTCACTTTGAAAATATCTACCTATAAAATTTTCAGCTTGTTGAATCGAAACACCATTTATTTCAAAATAGCGAAAATCAAGTTCCCTACAAGTTCCTAAAAGAGAATCTGCATTTCTTGAAGAACAAATAATTTGAATTTCAGGATTTGTATGACTAAAATCTTTAACAGCTTTTAAGGCTTGTTCTTTAAATTCTTTTTCTCCAATCTCATCTAAGGCATCAATGAACAATATGTAATTTTTCTTTTCAAATAAGTCATCTGTATCAAAACCTAAAGAGTTGTAGTTTTCAGAATCAAAATAATTAATTATTGATTTTTTTAAATTAAAATCGTTTATTTTTAAATCTATAAATCTTAATAAAATGGGAAAAAATTCGTAATCATTTCTTATTGAATTTTCATAAATTATGTTGTTAGATATTTGTTTAAATAAAGTTGTTTTTCCTGACCCTGATTCTCCAACTATAAGTTTACAATCATTAATTTTATTTAAATCTTCCACTTCAAACCATCTTCTGCGGAATTGTGCGCTTTGCTCATCATAATAAAATTCAACAAGTTTTAGTTTTATCGTGTTTTGTAGTAATTTTTCAACTTTGGCATCTGTAATTCCTAATGTTTTTGTAAAATCATCATGCTTATTTCTTATTTGAAATAATTCAACATAATTCTTATATTTTTTACTTCCATTTAACCAATATATTAAATGAAATTTATCAATATGTTTTAATAAATCTTCATTTGTCCAAAATGCTAAATTGGGATTACCGTAAAACTCGTCTTTGAAAAATTTTTGTTTAGCACCACTGTTAATCTTACCATTAGTAACAATTTTAACTTTTGAAATTTTGATTTTACCGTGTTTCAAGGATTCAAAAGGATAATAAAAACACTCTTCAACTTGTGCTTTTATTTCACTATTTATTTTTGATGCACCAGTAATATCCCCTTTTTTTACAACAAAGGCAGTCCACTCAAGTGTTCCTTCTATGCTATCAAGTTTAGAGGCTATTAAATCTTTTCCATATTCAGGTACATTCCCATTTTCATGGGTAATTTGTACGTTCCCGTAACCCATATGTGGTAATAAATCATATAAGATTTCATGGATATCAGTTTCCTTTCCAATATTTTGAAGTTTTTCTATTTTCTCTTTTTCTAACATTTTACTTGTTTTTCATCGGATTTTTAAAAATTACGGCGAACTACTTTAATTCATGATAAACTATTACTTATTTTATTGGCAACTAGTGGTTTAAATAATGTATATGTTTACGCTTCTACCACCTCTTACAAATATAGCATTTTTTCTTACATAGAAAAGCGTGACTGTGTTTTTTATAACAGGAAAATAAATCTACTAATTAGTCAAGTAACTATCTAATTTGCATGAGGGATGGCAGTGGAAATCCTCCCGTTTTTTTCGGGAGATTGCAACGCACAGCCCGACGCTACTGCAACGGAGTGGAGGTAGGGGCATGCCCAAAACATAAAAAAAACTGATTGAAAAGTTTTCCCAATCGGTTTCGGTATTTAAAAACATTTTAAAATCACCCTAAAAAGGCTTTAAAGTCTTCATAGGTCTTGATTTTGGTACGCATTTTTTCTTTTCCTAGTACACTTTCAATTTGTGTTGGGATTGGTAGTTTTACATTTAATGTTGTTTCCACTGTGTCTAAAAATTTGATGGGGTGAGCGGTTTCTAAGAAAATACCAATGGCGTTAGCGTGGTTTTTCAATTCTTTTTTTAATCCTAGATAGCCCACAGCACCATGCGGTTCGGCAATATACCCGTTAGCTGCATAAATGGATTTCATGGCTGTAATAGTTTCATCATCAGTAAAAGTAAACGACGAAAAGTCCTTACTGAATTGTGTCAAATCATTAGTATACATTTCCTGAATACGAATAAAATTACTTGGATTCCCCACATCCATAGCATTTGAAATCGTGGCTTTGGATGGTTTTGGGTCGTAGATTCCGTTTTCTAAAAAGCGGGGTACGGTATCATTGATATTAGTCGAAGCGACAAAATGCGCGATAGGCAAGCCCATTTTTTTTGCGATAATTCCCGCACAAATATTCCCAAAATTCCCCGATGGACAAGAAAAAACCAAAGGTTTGTTTTGCTTTTTCAAGTCTTTGTACGCAAAGAAAAAGTAAAACATTTGGGGTAACCAGCGCGCAATATTTATAGAATTAGCCGAGGTTAAATTGTAGTGTTGCAAGCTTTCGTCCAGAAAGGCTTTTTTGACCATGTCTTGGCAATCATCAAACATGCCGTCAACCTCAAGCGCTTTAATGTTTTGCCCGAGCGTAGTTAACTGTCGCTCTTGAATGTCACTCACCTTCCCCGATGGGTAGAGGATAATAACCTCGACACCTTTTACACCCAAGAATCCGCTGGCAACGGCGCCACCTGTATCTCCAGAAGTCGCTACAAGAACAGTATTTTTACTGTCTTTTTTATCACGGTTAAAATACCCCAAGCAACGCGACATAAAGCGGGCGCCCACATCCTTGAACGCCATGGTAGGTCCGTGGAATAATTCTAGTGAATAGATTCCGCTTTCAACTTCCACCACCGGGAAATCAAAGCAGAGCGTTTCAGCAATAATTTCTTTTAGTTTGGTCTCCGGAATTTCATTACCTACAAACTGACGAATGGCTTGAAAGGCAATTTCTTCATTGGATAAATTTTCGATTCCATCAAAAAAATCTTGTGGCAAGGATGTGATCGATTCCGGAAAATACAATCCTTTATCGCTAGCTAATCCTTGTATTACGGCTTCTTGAAAAGAAACATTTGGTGCGTTATGGTTTAAACTGTAGTATTTCATTTTTATAGTCATTGCGAGGCATAAAGCAATCTCATTATATTTTTAGTATTCTCATAGGGCTAAAATAGGATTAAAGTATTCTGACACCATCTGGATTTACCTTCGAAACATGAATTTCGTATGGCAATTGCATTTGGTCATAAACTGCGCTCATGGCTTTGGCAATTGCATTAGCGGTGGCTTCTCCTTTGCTTAAAGCAAAAATTGAAGGACCTGAACCTGATATACCTGAACCTAAAGCTCCGTTTTCCATAGCCGTTTGTTTGATTAAATCAAAACCCGGAATCAAAACCGATCGCAAAGGCTCTACAATTTCATCGTGTAGCGAGCGGCCTATCAAGTCGTAATCCTGTGTGTACAAACCAGCGATTAATCCGCCTACATTTCCCCATTGTACGATGGCACTTTTTAAGGAAATTGTTTGTTTTAGTACGGACCGCGCATCCGATGTTTTCAATTCAATTTGTGGGTGAACCACAGTGGCGTATAAGTCCGAAGGACTATCGATTCTAATAATGTCCAGTGGCTCGTAACTGCGTACCAAGGTAAAACCACCCAAAAGGGCAGGAGCCACATTATCGGCATGGGCGTTGCCGCAGGCTAGTTTTTCGCCTTGCATGGCAAATGGGACCAAATCTTTAACATCGAAAGGACGTCCTAGCAATTCATTGATTCCAAAAACGGCTCCCGCTGAACTGGCAGCGCTACTCCCGATTCCGCTTCCGGCCTTAATTTTTTTGTAAATTTCGATTTCAAATCCCGCATCTGAATTCAATGCTTCGAGCATCGCTAGAGCCGCAACACCTGCAACGTTCTTTTCGGTTTCTAGTGGTAAATCGGCACCTACTAATTTAGTAATGCGAATGCCTTTTTGATCTGATTTTCGAATCACCATTTCGTCACCCACATTATCCAAACACAATCCTAGGACATCAAATCCACAAGAAAGGTTGGCAATGGTTGCGGGACAGAATATTTTTATTTCGTTCATGTTTTTAAAAGTTTCAGAGTTTCAGAGTTTCAGAGTTTTTTAAGCTAGCATTTGTAGACGAACGACTTTGCTTTGCGACTTTGAAACTTTGCAACTTTAAATTATACGTTCCCTATTCTAATCACATCAGCAAAAATCCCTGAGGCAGTTACTGCCGCTCCGGCGCCAGCACCTTTGATCAATAATGGTTGGTCAACATAACGATCTGTGTAAAATAAAACAATATTGTCTTTTCCTTCTAGATTGTAAAACGGATGGTCCTTTGGGATGAATTGCAAACCGACGCTTGCTTTTCCGTTTTCAAATTGCGCTACAAATTTCAAGCGACTTTCTTTAGCATTGGCTTCTGCCAAAATTTCCTCAAAATGGCTTGCATATTGTTTAAGCGATTTGAAAAAGTCTTCGTTATTGGTAGTTTCCATACATGCGGCAGGAAGAAAAGAGTCGTTTTTGATTTCTTCAATTTCCATTTGGTATCCGCTTTCACGAATCAGAATCAGAATCTTTCTAGCAACGTCAATTCCGCTTAAATCAATCTTAGGGTCGGGTTCTGTAAAACCCTGTACACCA
>Ga0206125_10005617_pt1 | contig 10523 bp, 6 predicted proteins | sample Helgoland_Spring_4_FD_148598 | JGI IMG/M metagenome (GOLD analysis project Ga0206125, IMG submission 148598) | Pelagic subsurface seawater microbial communities from Kabeltonne, Helgoland, North Sea - Helgoland_Spring_Bloom_20160331_1 | ecosystem: Environmental > Aquatic > Marine > Epipelagic ...
TTGGCAGGATGCTGGACGAGGCATTTGGAGAAGACCGGGGTTTTCACCAGAGGTATGGATATCATGCCGATATTGTCAGGCCCAAGGTGACGGAAACCTTTCCATCGGGCTGGGAAAGCCGGCTATTATCGATCGAGGGGCTGGATAAGGTGTTTGTCATAGAACCGCACGATATGGCGGCCGTTAAATGCCTGGTAGCAAGAGAGAAGGACGGGCATCAACTTGCCTATTTATTGGCGATGGAATTATTGGACGTGGCGGTGTTGCGAAGTCGGATCGATGAAATCAAGCTCACCGACGCAAAGCTTGCCCAGTGCCATGCATTTTTGGACGGAGTGGTCAAAGAGTCACAAAGCGGCTAGCCCTGAGCGGGCTGATGAGGGATAGCCACCTGCGGTGGCAGTTGGGCCACGTTGTGGCCAGTTGAAGTTGGAAGTTCAAGTTGAAGCAGGGAACAGAATAAGCGGTCGCTACGCGACGTGATATATTCTTGCACGTTTTCCGTGGGTTAAAACCCACGGCTAACATGAGTTGTCGCTATGCGACAGTGGCTGGTGCCGCGTAGCGGCGATGGCGGATAAGCCGCCTGACGGCGGCAGTTCGAGTTGAGAGTTCGAGTTGCTAGTGGGAACCAGAAGCCCTGAGCGGGCGGATTCTTGGCGCCTTAGCGTCTTGGCGTGAGTTGGCCACTTTGTGGCAGTTCTTAGTTCTTGGTTGGTTCTGCCGGCGGCATCCGGCATCATTCATCAGAAATCCGCCTTCAGCCCTCTCAGGGATAGTGGCCAGTTGAAGTTGAAGTTAGCCGCTGTGCGGCTGTTCCTGGTTCCTGTTTCTTAGTTGGCCGCCACGCGGTTTCCCACTTGAACTAGAACTCTCAACTCTGCCGCAGGCACCCCGACATGGTCGGTGGTCAACTCGAACTGGCGCGAAGCCACCGACCTTGTCGGGGCAAGCGCGCTGTGCTGGACTTCAATCTTCTATCTTGCCATCTTCCACCTTCTTACTGCGGGTGGCTTGTTTGACGAGGATCTCGACGTAGACGGTGTCATTACCTTCTTCGAGTACTTGGCCAATGGCCTTGGAGACGGCAGAAATATGCTGCTCGTCTGCGCTAGCGGCATCAGCACCAACCTTGCAGTCGAAGTCCCAGAAATCGACCCCTTCGGGAAGTTCCTTGCGGCGCTCGCGCTTGATGTATTTGCTTATCTCCGCACGGATGGAGTCTGCCAAGCGTGCGGGTTTGATCTTGGGGTGGGTGAGGGGGAAGGTCTTTTTCATGAGATGGGGGCCGGCCGCCTGTGGCGGAATGGTGAATGGAGAATGGTGAATAGTGAAGTGGGAGCCGGCCGCCTGTGGCGGAATGGTGAATGGTGAATGGAGAATGGTGAATAGTGAAGTGGGAGCCGGCCGCCTGTGGCGGAATGGTGAATGGAGAATGGTGAATAGTGAAGTGGGAGCCGGCCGCCTGTGGCGGAATGGTGAATGGAGAATGGTTGGCCACTTTGAGGCATTTGGCCGCGACGCGGCTATTTCACTCATCGCCAACCGCCAAAAGCTAATTGCCAGAAGCCTAAAGCCTGCGGCTTTAGGCTTCGCGCCCGCAGCACTTTTTGTACTTCTTGCCGGAGCCGCAGGGACAGGTGTCGTTGCGGTTGACTTTCACGGTGGGCCGGCGTTTGGGCAGGTTGATTTTGATCTGCTGGCCGTCCTCTGATGGGGTCATGGCAAGGTTACTAGTATTGCCTGTCTGAGCGATGTTGGCTTGGGAGGTGCCCCCTGTAGCTCCAAGGGCTCCAGCAGGCTGGGCGTTGGCATCACTGGTGAGCTGCTGAGGCAGACTGCGCATGAAGTTATCAAATTGCTCGAGGTTGGTGGTGGAGCGGAACAGGTTACTGAGCGTCTCGTTCTCGATGCTGGCCATGAGGACTTCAAAGAGTGAGTAAGCCTCGTTTTTGTATTCCACCAGTGGGTCTTTCTGCCCCTGGGCGCGTAGGTGCACGCCTTCACGTAGGGCGTCCATGTTGTAGAGGTGTTCTTGCCAGAGTTTATCGATTCCGGTGAGGATGATATGGCGCTCGAGCATGTCGAGCATCTCTGGGTTCTCCTGCTTCATCTTCAGCTCGTAAGCTTGTTTGACCTTGGCGACGAGGAACTCGGCATTGCCGACGGTGTCTCGGTCATGGAAGCCGCTGCTATCTATGGTGAGTTGAATCGGGAAGGTGGAATTGACCCAGCTGAGGAGCTCGGCGTAGTCAGGAGCGCCTTCGTCCCGCTCTTCGAGGTAGCCGTAGACAGCATCTGGGATGGCTCTTTCAATGACTTCATCGATGAGCTCACGTGGGTTCTCAGAGTTGATGACTTCATTGCGGTAGCCGTAGACGACTTCCCGTTGTTTGTTCATGACGTCGTCAAAATCAAGGACGCGCTTACGCCAGGTGTAGTTGCGCTGCTCGACACGCTTCTGGGCAGTTTCCACGGAGCGGTTGAGCCACTTGTGCTCGAGGGCCTCACCGTCTTCCATGCCGAAGCGTTGCATCATGTTGGTCATGCGCTCGGCAGCAGCAAAGTTACGCATCAGGTCATCTTCAAAGGAGATAAAGAACTGGGACATGCCGGGGTCTCCCTGGCGTGAACAACGACCACGTAGCTGGCGGTCAATACGGCGTGATTCATAGCGCTCGGTGGCGATGACAAAAAGGCCTCCAGCTTCGGCGACTCCGGGGGCGAGCTTGATGTCAGTACCACGTCCGGCCATATTGGTGGATACGGTGACAGAACCTTTTTGACCGGCGTTAGCGATGATCTCTGCTTCTTGGCGGTGATACTTGGCGTTGAGGATGCTGCAGGGGATCTTAGCGCGCTTGAGCATTTTACCGACGAGCTCGGAGGCGTCGACGGATGCGGTGCCGACGAGTACGGGCTGGCCACGGTCATAGGCTTCCTGAATCTTGGTGACTACGGCGTTGTATTTCTCACGTCGGGTTTTGAACACCTGGTCATTATGATCGATACGGATGTTAGGCACATTGGTGGGAATGGGCAGAACGTCGAGTTTGTAGATGTCGTGGAATTCGGCGGCCTCGGTCTCAGCTGTTCCGGTCATGCCGGCGAGCTTCTGATAGAGACGGAAGTAGTTCTGAATGGTGATGGTGGCGTAGGTCTGAGTTTCCTCCTCAACGTGCGCGCCCTCTTTGGCTTCTACTGCCTGGTGTAGGCCGTCTGACCAACGGCGTCCTGGCATTTCACGGCCGGTGTTTTCATCAACGATGATGACTTTGTTGTCAGTGACGACGTACTCAACGTCTTTCTCATAAAGGCAGTAAGCTTTGAGTAGCTGGGAGATTGAGTGCATCTTCTCTCCCTGGGTGTCGAGCCGATCTTGGAGTGCTTGCTTGCGGCTAGCGCGTTCTGTTTCCTCCATAGAGAGGTCGGCATCGATCTCGCCATATGCGGTGCCAAGGTCAGGTAGAACAAATGCTTCCGGATCGTCTGGGGAGAGGAACTGGCGGCCCATGTCCATGAGGTCAGCATCGTGTGCTTTCTCATCAATTGTGTAGTAGAGTTCTTCCTTGATCTCGTAAAGGTCACGCTTCTGAGCGTCCTGATACATGGAGAGTTCGGTCTTTTCAATGAGGCGACGAGTGTCTGGCTCTTCCATAAAGCGCATCAGCTGACGGTTGCGCGGGTTGCCAAGTTTGATCTTAAAGAGGGCGCGGCCAGCACCGACTTCGTCCTCTGCCTCGAGGCGTTGTTTGACCTCATCGGCGAGTTCGTTGCAGAGCGTGCTCTGGCGTTTGACGAGCTGCTCGATGAGTGGTCTGAAGCGGCCGTATTGCTCAGTGTTGGATACGGTGGATGGGCCTGAGATGATCAGTGGTGTGCGTGCCTCGTCAATGAGGATGGAGTCGACCTCGTCAATGATGGCGAAGTAGTGGCCACGCTGGACTTGCTCTTCCTTAGAGGATGACATGCCGTTGTCGCGCAGGTAGTCAAAGCCGAACTCGGCATTGGTGCCGTAGGTAATATCACACTGATACTGCTCGCGGCGCAGTTGGGAGGGTTGCTGGCTCTGGATACAGCCGACGCTGAGGCCGAGGAACTTAAAGACGGCGCCCATCCACTCGGAGTCACGCTTGGCGAGGTAGTCGTTGACGGTCACTACGTGCACGCCCATGCCAGTGAGGCCATTGAGAAAGACGGGCAGGGTGGCAACAAGCGTTTTTCCTTCACCGGTCTGCATCTCGGCGATCATGCCGCGGTGCAGGGCAATGCCGCCGATGAGCTGAACGTCAAAGTGAACCATTTCCCATGCGACGGGCTGGTCACAAACCTGGATGGTCTGGCCGCAGAGTCGACGCGCGGCGCTTTTAACGGCGGCAAATGCCTCGGGCATGATCTGGTCGAGATACTTAGAGCGAGCAGCATCAAAGAGGTCTTCTTCGACAGTGCGGAAGGCGGACTTAGCTTCTTCAATGCTTTCTACATTGGGCTCTGCAGAGGGTAGGGCGGGGAACTCATCACGCAGGGCATCAAGGCGCTGGTTGATGGCGACTGCGGCTTCAGATAGGCCAGCCTCGTCCATGAGCTGGAGCTGGCGAACGGTGGCTGCTTCAAGCGGTAGGTAGCGGTGCAGGTAATCCCGCCAAACCTTGACCTCGGCGAGTAGTTCGTCTTGAGATTTGGCCTGATAGCCTTGCTCAATTTCGTTAATTTTGGCAATGACCGGTCCGAGGCGTTTGACCTCGCGCTGGTTCTTGTTACCGACGATTTTCTGAAGAGTCCACTTGAGCATAGAAATGATTGCGCGAGATTTGTTGTTCGCGCTGGGGGGCTTGCATACACTCACTGAGCCCTTATGGCAAGGGAATGAATGGTGAATCCACCGATGGAGGATTTAATCTGAGCGGGAGGAATTTATTGTCATTGCGCCGCCATTGCGCCGCTATGACTGAGGGCGGCTCAGCTGGACTTGACCCGAGCCAAGGTGTCGGGATTTTCCTGCAGGTGATTGGTCAGCGAACGGATCGCCTCGAGGGTAGCGCGTGAGATGTGGTGTTCCATGCCTTCAACGTCTCGGTAGATGGTATCTTTATCGATATCAAAGAGTTCGAGGAAGCGGGTCAGGGTCTCGTGGCGGTCAATGATGGCGCGGGCGATGCGTGTGCCTTCCTCGGTGAGGGTGGTGCCACGGTATTTGACATGGGTGACAAGGCCTTCTGCATCAAGCTTCTGGAGCATGTTGGTAACACTGGCCTGAGAGATCTCCAGTCGTTTGGAGATGTCGATGGGGCGGGCGTAGCCCTTTTCCTCAATGAGGTGGAGGATTTGCTCGAGGTAGTCATCGCGGGCGGTCGAGCCGCTGGTACGGTGACGGGTGCTGGAAGCATCGGGCATGACCAAGGAGACTAGAATCAGCTAGAGGAGTCAAGGAGCAAGAGGCTGTAGTTGGGAAGCCACTGTGTGGCAGTTGAGCCACCGTGTGGTAGTTGAAGTTTAAGTTAGGAGCCAGAAGCCCTGAGCGGGCTGATGAGCGATGAGCGACGAGCGATGAAGGATTAAATTTGCTCCGCCCTTGGCCGATTCTTAGCGCCTTTGCGTCTTAGCGTGAGTTCTTTTTTTGCACGCGAAGCCGCCAAGATCGCCAAGGTGGATGAGGCCGCTTCGCGGCAGTTGGGAGTTGCTCTGAGGTGCACGGGGGCTAGAATGTAACGGTATGATTTTTGGTGGAGAAGATAAGATCAACCCGGCTGGAGGCAAGGGGCTGGATACCAGTGGCAAAATGCTCATTGCCGCTAATCTAATTCCGCTGGTGGGTGTCTTAGCTTGGGACTGGAGTGTTTTTCATGTGGTCGTGGTTTACTGGCTCGAAAACGTGATCATCGGGGTGATCAATATTCTCAAGATGATCACTTGCTCTCCAGATCCGAAACAGATTGATCTCAAGGGCAAGCTCAAGCAACACATGATTGAAAAGCAGGGTGAGATCAGTGAGGAGGAAATGCGCGAGGCCTTTGAATTTACCCATAAGCTAGAGGCCAATAAGAGTAAGCTGGGTATGCTGCATCACGCATCCAAGCTCTTCTTTATTCCCTTTTTTACATTTCATTACGGGATTTTCTGCCTGGTGCACGGGGCCTTTGTCTTTGCGCTACTTGGCCAGAATGAGCTCGGTGGTGATTTTGTGCCGAGTGGGGGATCACCCTTTGGAGAATTCTCTGACCTGTTTAAACTTGCCCTGGAAGCGGGTAGTTTGTGGGCAGCTCTTGGCCTCATCGTCAGCCACCTGTTTTCCTTTTTTAGTAATTACTTAGGTAAGGGTGAATACCGTAGGACCGTGGTGCCGGTTCTGATGATTGCACCCTACGGCAGGATTGTGGTGCTGCACTTGGCTATTATTTTTGGCGCGTTTGCAACAATGGCGCTCGGCAGTCCCTTCTATTTGTTGGTGATCCTGATTTTCGGAAAAATCATCCTCGATTGGAAATTTCACCAGCGTGCTCACCGCAAGCTATTGGCTAATCACCAGGCCGGTGATTAATCTGAAAAGAATCGGATATCCATTCTTTTGCTGCCTTTTTTCGGAGGGAAGATAAGCACCATCTCACGGTTGGTGGCATGGCTGAAGAGCCGGGTTCCTCCGAGCACCTTGCCCTTGGTATCCCTCAGTACAAAGGGCGTAAATTCTCCGCCTTTGCTCAGATTGAGCTTATGCACGATTGGCTTGCCAGGTTTGATGAGAAAGCGCTTTTTCTTATCAAAGTCTACGACCAATGGCACCTTGACAAAATTAATGAAGCGATAGCTGCTCTCAGGGAAGGCACTCTCTGAATCATCAATGCCATAGAGGCTGACTGGTAACGCCCCCTCTTTCTTTGATCCATTTTCCCCAAAGAAATAGAGCATTGTCTGCGTGCCCGCTACAAGTGCAGCCCTACCTACCAGTCGATAAGGGTTTTCCGGATCATCATGGTCGATAAACACTTCGAGAAGTTTGGCCTTTGAGAGCGAGTAAGGCTTTGACCTGCTGCCGTTTCTCCACTCGATCTTGATGAAGTCCTCACCATTGCGGTAATAGATGCTCTCATAAGGAAGATTCGATAAAGAAATCGCGCTAAAAACAATGCCCTTTGGCTCTTCCTCCTGCTCGTCAGCCTGCTGCTCCTGAGCGCATAAGAGCCCACCGCATGATAGGCTCATAAGGACGAAGAGGCGTGTTAGATATTTCCACAAATGAGATGCTGCCATGCGCGTTATGTTGAACTTTTCCACCTGACTTTGTAAATTTGAAACTTCCCCCCTGCGATATCCTTACACCTCGCTAACATCCAGCCATCTGAAGCTCCGTATCTCAAAACGTCGGCCGTAGGTCTGGTTGATCGTATTGAGTGTCGGAGTTTGGGAGTCATCATCCCATGGTTCATTGTTCGTCGGGTCAGTCTTGGGATCCACATACTCGGGGATGCGCTGCACCACTGCCTCACAGGTGGCACTGGCAATGATATCGCCAGAGGCATCTCTAACCTCACCATAACCGCGGATTTTGAAGGTGTCGGTTCTGGCGCTGAGTTTCGGGGCGAGTGGCAGCAGGATATTGGCTTGGTTGATTTCCAGTGGCACCCCCGTGGCACAGTTTCTGCCACTAGCATAAGGTGCGGCACTGTAAGGAAAGTCATTATGCTGGTCATACCATGACCAGTGAGCTGCATAGCACCAATAATTTGAGTAGGCTTCGTAATTGGGGAGAACGTCGGAGGTGCTGGCCCTGATGCCCGAGCTTTGATCACCATTGATTCCCGCCTGCTCGATCGCTTCCTGAACAGCCCCTTGATAGGCCCGTGGATCCGTATCTTCCACATTGGGCACAGCCGTGAGGTCAGTGTCTTTGGCAATGCGCCGATTGACAAAATCTGAGATGCTCATAAAGGGGCCGCGGGCTTTGACCTGATTGACGATCTCCACAGCGAGCCCGGTATCGTCTGAGGGGTCATCGGGCGTGTCCGGTAAGGTTGGGTTTAAGCCATTATCATCGTATATCTGCTTATCGGTGAGCCTGGAGAACTTCTCCCAGCCATTGTTTGAGCTCGTATTGGAGGTGGTGCTCCCCAAGGGGAACGGGGTGCCCGTGCCGGATTCAGTCGTGCCTTGAGCCGTGGTGAGAGCCTTGGCTTTGTTACCCTTGAGGAAAGCAGCCCATGCTTTCACCGAAGTGGAGTTCACATTGAAAGCCCCTTTGATCATACTGTAGGCTCCCACCTTTTGGTAACCGTCGTGATTAGTACTTGTGGGTGTCAGTTCAGAAACAATGTCATCCGAGGTTTTGCCTGAGGGAACATGAGGCTCGAGTGCCGGGTTGGCCTGGGCTGTGGCAGGATCAACCGTCTGCGTCGGGTCTGCCGGATCCATGCCGTAGAAGCGGTGCAAAGTATCACTCAAAGATCCCGTGGCACTGTATCCTCCTGCGCCAATCGTATACTCCGGCGCGATACCGGAGAAATAATAGCGGTCAAACAAGGCGTCATTCGCCTGCCATGAAACATCATTAAGAGTGAGTATATTATTAGCATCCAAAAAAGTCGCCGAGTTTAAGTAGATGGAGTCCTGCGGGGTATACGGAGGTTTCCAGGAATTACCAATGGCGTTGGTCGGCTCAAAGAGCCTTATACCGATATTGGCTCCTGACAGCTGCACCAGGGAATGCATGGGTGCTCTGGGAATATCGATGATCGGGAAGGATGAGTCCCCCTGCGCAAGGCTGTAGCTCTTGCCATAAAAACCGTTGTTACCATCGCCAAAGGCATCAATGTCGATGCCTACCTTTTGCATCAGATTATTAATGCCATTGGCCATCGGCGCTGTAGTGAAGACATTGATCGGGCTCTTCCGGCGTTGCTCCAGGAGACTCTTGACCACCGGAGTGACATTGAGCTGTGAGAACACTTCCATTTTGGCTTTTTCACCATAAGCATCACCTGCATGATCGCTTGGCAGATTCAGCAAGCTGATAATACCGAAAGACTTCTTGGTGGTGCTAAGCTCGTCGAACTTTACCAGTATTGGGCTATACGACTTAGAAGTCACAGGCAAACCCTTATTACAGTTGGGGATTGGACGGCCCCTCCCTCTTGAGACACGATATTCCCACCCTGACAGATTAGCGCCAAAATTGGTTTCGCTGGTCAGCTGGTCGGCGAGTGTTCCCGGAGCAGGAAGACTGGTCTCAATCAGAAATTTCTTAGCCCAATTGTCTACGCCTTGCAGGTTGAAAATCAGCTCAAGAGTATGATCGGAGCTCTCAGTCACAGGGACATTGACCGTGGTCCAACCTAAAAAACCTCCTCCCAGTGTGTATTCGGGAAACTCATCAAAAAAGATGCCTGAGTCGATGGCATTGTAGTTCATGCCCGGCAACAACTCATCATTGCGCGCATTGGCGTTAGCACTCCTGGCGGCTTCATTGGGCGGGGAAAAGATCATGACTTCACCCGGACCCATGGTGAGGTCGCTGATCAGGTAACTCATGTTTCTACCATTAGTTCCCCCCGTATCGTGTTCCGCATAGTTGGCGAAAGTAGTTGAGGATCCACCATCTCCATTCTGTTTCCCATAGCGTTTTTCAATAGTTCCCCCTGCGCCATCTGGGTAACGGTGCTTGAGCAGCACTCCGCCGAAGAAGCCCTCATTCAAGGTGATCGCATATCTATCAGCAGTGATGTGCGTGTTGTAGGGGTTCCAGACAATGAAAAATGGATCGACCACCAGTTTTAACTGACCGCCTTCGTATACCACACTAAGGAGGGCATTGGCCGCAATCAAGACGGGAGCGTAGCTGGCTCTAACAGGCCGTTGAAGATACGTAGAACCGACATTCAAAGAACCGATATTCGTGATCTCCCTGTTAACGGGGGTAGTTCCCCTATCCTCAAGAGCTCTAAAAGCATGCCAACAGTAGATATCGACGAAGTCTTCTATGATGGGGTTACCACTTGAGTCATAAGTTCGGTTGGGGAAGTAGGTCCGGGCACTCAAAGCATGACCACTGCCACTGCTTGGAGTTCTCATTCGCTTGTAGAGATTGGCATAATCCCTCATCAGCCACCAGCTTGGGCCTCTGACGATCGTTAGCTCTTGGCTGGCGTGTGGGACCGCTGTTTGGGTTTTCTCCCATGGTGCTCGCTGGGTGATATGGTTAGAGAAGGGGCCGCCAGCACCGGGAGTTCCATCTGCTTTCGGACCATAATCCCTGAACAGATTGCGAGCGTTGAGTGAAGTGCCAGGCGTTAGGTAAGGGCTGGAGTTAAGGTCTCCATTGCCGACAAACTCCGTGGTCTGCTGGTTAAAAAGCGTCGCATTTTCAGACTCCGCGCTACCATCCATCTCAAAAGCCAGGGAGAGATCCCGGCGCAGCCCGCCTTTCTTCACATCAGCGATAACGCCGCGGACGTTCATCGCCATGTTGTGGCGGTTGGCCTTGAGCCAGGCGCTATGGTCTGCTGTATCCGCCATCACCAGAGGCATGTCGGCCG
>Ga0206125_10005622_pt1 | contig 10516 bp, 9 predicted proteins | sample Helgoland_Spring_4_FD_148598 | JGI IMG/M metagenome (GOLD analysis project Ga0206125, IMG submission 148598) | Pelagic subsurface seawater microbial communities from Kabeltonne, Helgoland, North Sea - Helgoland_Spring_Bloom_20160331_1 | ecosystem: Environmental > Aquatic > Marine > Epipelagic ...
TCTTTTTAAGATTCATTCATTGCATATCATTTAATGAAGTCAAAATATTATATTTACATCATAGAATATTGTAAAAATGGCTGTTCATAAGTTATTGGTTGATGATTTTCACAACGACGATTATTTATTATTGGCTATTCATTGTGCAATAGATGATTATCGTTTGGCCTATCTTTTAAATCAATATTTAAGCATTAATTTAAAACGTTATGTCCATGATTTAGACTTTGAACAAGCCTCAGGTTTTTATTCGATATATCAGTGGGAGGATTTAATTAACCAGGCCTCATGGAATTTAATTTCTAATATATGCATCAAGGAAGAAGTTGATAAAGCCATAAAGAGATCTCTTTTTGCCTCGTCTTCAAAGATTATTAAAAAATACAATCTAATCCCTGAACATAAAACGGTTAATTATTTCTTGAAAATAGTGAACGATGACTTTAAGGTAAATATAAAACAAATCATAAGCGAGATTCAGAGAATACCTCAAGTTATAACAGTATATGATGTTGATATAAAGCACTTAAAGTCAAAAAATAATTTAATATTTAATTGATGGCAATAAACATAAAAAAGACGAAAATAGTAGCAACTTTAGGCCCAGCAACAAGTACGAAGAAGGTGTTAAAAGCGATGCTTGAAGCAGGAGTAAACGTTTTTAGGATTAATTTTTCTCATGCTGATTATACAGATGTGTCCGAAAGAATCACAATGATTCGTGAGTTAAATGATGAGTTTGGTTATAATGCAGCAATACTTGCAGATTTACAAGGACCAAAGTTAAGAGTCGGCACCATGAAAGAGGAAGTTGTTGTTAGTGAAGGAGATACTATTTTATTTGTTACAGGCGAACGATTTATGGGCACCAAAAAGCGTGTATATATGACCTATGACCGTTTTCCACAAGATGCAAAACCAGGTGAACGAATTCTTTTAGATGACGGGAAGTTAATTTTTGAGGTTGTATCAACAGACAAGAAATCTGAAGTAAAAGCAAAAGTTATTCAAGGAGGCCCGTTGAAGTCTCGAAAAGGAGTCAATCTTCCCAATACCGATATCTCTCAACCGGCGCTTACAGAAAAAGATATTAAGGATGCTATTTTTGCAATAAGTCAAAATGTTGATTGGCTTGCCTTATCATTTGTAAGACACGCTGAAGACTTGATTCAGCTTCAAGAAATCATTCAAGAACACAGTGATGTAAAAATACCAATCATTGCTAAAATTGAGAAACCAGAGGCTGTTGAAAACATTGATAAAATTGTTGCCTTTTGTGATGGTTTGATGGTTGCTCGAGGAGATTTAGGTGTTGAGATACCAGCTCAAGAGGTCCCATTGATTCAAAAGCAATTGGTATTAAGAGCAAAGCGTGCTCGAATTCCTGTAATCATTGCCACTCAAATGATGGAGTCGATGATTACAAGCTTAACTCCAACTCGTGCAGAGGTTAATGACGTTGCTAATTCAGTGATGGACGGTGCTGATGCTGTGATGCTGTCTGGAGAAACTTCAGTAGGTCAATACCCAGTACAAGTTATTGAAAAAATGAGTAGTATACTCATGAGCGTGGAGGACTCTGCGCTTATTAAAGTACCACAATCACCACCACACATTAGAACCAATCGTTATATAACAAAATCCATTTGTTATCATGCCGCAAATATGGCTAATGAAATTAATGCCAAAGCTATTTCAACTTTAACCAATAGTGGCTATACCGCCTTTCAGATTTCGGCTTGGCGACCGGCAGCACATATTCTAGTATTTACATCAAATAAGCGAATTTTAACGCAACTAAATCTTCTGTGGGGTGTGAAAGCGTTTTATTATGATAAATTTGTGAGTACGGATGAAACGATTGATGATGTTAACACCATTGCTTGTAAAAAAGGATATCTCGAAGCAGGAGACATGTTGATTAGTCTAGCTGCCATGCCAATACAAGAAAAAGGAATGGTGAATACATTGCGAGTAACAGAGATTACAACCTGTTCTTTTTAAAACTCAAAGCTTAATTGAGCACTGACACTTTTAGAGGGTGTCATTGTTTCAGATATATTATTTAAATTGGCTAAAGAAATCCCAAGTAACCTCACAGATTCATTCATAGAATCTTGAAGAAGTAACGTTTTGGCAACATCTAAAATGATAGCTTTGTCGCTTACGTAATACGGCAAACTCTTACTTCTTGTTCTTAGACTAAAGTCACTATATTTTATTTTGAGTGTAATCGTTTTACCAGCAAGATTGCTGTCGCTTAATCGTTTAGAAACCTCCTCAGCGATGGTGTCTAATTTTTCAAACATAAAAATTTCACTAGTGAGGTTTTTATGAAATGTACGCTCAGCAGCTAAGGACTTTCTAGTGCGATTTGGTTTGACAGCACTGTTATGAATGCCACGCACAATATCATAATAAGAACCACCAGATTTTCCAAAGTGATGTTCTAAATATTCCCTTGATTTCGTTTTTAAATCACGCCCATTAAAAATACCTTTATCATACATTTTTTCTGCGGTTACTCTACCAATGCCATAAAATTTTCTAATATCCAGAGCTTCTAGAAATTCAATCACTGATTCAGGGCCTACTGTTTTTTGTCCATTTGGTTTATTGTAGTCACTTGCGATTTTTGCAACAAATTTGTTGATGCTTATTCCAGCAGAGGCCGTAAGTCCAACATTTCTAAAAATTTGATCTCTAATTTCTTTTGCGATGAGCGATGCGCTAGGGTTTCCTTTTTTATTTTGCGTAACATCTAAATATGCTTCATCCATCGATAAGGGCTCTACGAGATCAGTATAATCAAAAAAAATCTTTTTGACTTGCTTGGATATTTCACTGTAACGTTCAAAACGAGGACGAATAAAAATAAGATGGGGACATAATTTAACTGCTAAATTTCCAGACATAGCGCTTTTCACACCATAGGCTCTAGCTTCATAACTAGCAGCACTAATAACTCCTCGGCTCCCACCTCCACCCACAGCCACTGGTTTGCCCTTAATACTTGGGTCATCCATTTGTTCAACAGAGGCGTAAAAAGCATCCATATCGATATGGATAATCTTTCTTCGACTAATACTACTGGTCATGCTGTTGTTGTAACACTATTAATTCATATTATATTCGTGTTCTACTTTACAAATTCGGGTGTGATACCATTGATACCACTGCTCTTTTCCTTGTTGTTGTGCTGTAAGATGATCAGTGTTGCGTTTCCAATTTTTAATAGATTCCAAATCGTCCCAATAACTCACGGAGATTCCTATTTGATTCCGAGCGTTATTGACACTGCGGAAACCTTGTTGCTGTTTTGCAAGATGCTTCATGTTTGCTGCCATATCCTCATAGCCATCAGTATTATCAGTCAATTTAGAAGTGAAAATGACTGCATAATAAGGATTATATTTTTGCATATAATTTATGGTTTTGTTCATGGTTTAGTGATAATTCAAAGATGAGTATTTTTTCTGTTTTTTCACCTTCAATATCAGTCATTAAGATACGCAAATACATTTTACTTACAACAATATTTATAGGGCTGTCATCAAGGGATTTGACGTTCTTGATTGAGTCACTCCACGATGGGCCGCAAGCGTCTTTAACTACTGCTTTAAGAGAGTCTAAATTAACATCAACGAACTTTGTGGCTTCTTTTTTAGAAATTTTGAAGGTTTTAAATTGCAGATGGTTTTTTATGGATGTTAAGGGTTTCCAGCTAGAATAATAATGTTGCCAATCAATCATATCACTGTGAGATTTGTCATCAGAAATAGCAATGCTATTTGCATGTTTTTGAAACACTTCAATACTTCTGTAGTCTTGATGGTGTTTTATTCGGATAATTTTATTTTCAATTGTTTCTGAGTTTTCTAATTGAAAAAATAAAATATCATCAAAATTCGGATTAATTTTATCTATTCTTGCTCTTTGTTGTGATAAGTCTTCAACGGTTACCGTAAATTCATCATAGGTGACCTTAAAACGTTTGTTTAATACTTGTTCAGTTAGGTAGCCGTTAAAAACATAACCCTCTTCAAACAAGTCATACGCATCAATGCTTCTTACCTTAACCCACTCTCCGGATAATTTCTGCCCACCATCAATAATATCTAATTGTAAGTTGGTATGTTCTAGTATTTCAATCGGGGTCCCATAGTCAAGAAGTCCTAATTTTATTGCGCCCTGACTTGGCGCTTCTCTAATAATTAGTCCGTTATCTGCAGACACAAATTGAATATCCTGTGCCCAGGTAAGGTTTAAAGTTAAACTAGTAAGTACTAATAATCTAAATAACATAAGCCTAGTGTTTTGATTAATAATATTGTTTAAAGCCAAATGATTTCACTCTTATTTTATGTACTGTTTACAATTAATTAATAGATCTTTGTGTGCTGTTAAAGTGTTCTTAAAACTTTGAAAATAAGCTTATGATACTCAAAAATTGAGGTATCAACATGTAATTAATTAGTATCTTCGCGTCAAATTTATAATTCAAAAAACAGACAATATATGGAAGCAGTTGCTACCGGTTTCGGAATAAAAGAAGCATTAAGTCAATTAGGGCTTAAAGATCTAAACCATGGGACCTCTTCAGGATCGAATAATTTTTCTAATGGAGAGATTATAAACTCATATTCTCCAGTAGATGGTCAATTAATAGGAAAAGTAACCACAACAACAAGAGCAGACTATGATAAGGTTATGGGCGCTGCAACAAAAGCCTTTTTATCTTGGAGAGATATGCCTGCACCTCAACGTGGAGAAATTGTGCGCCAATTTGGGAATAAGCTTAGAGATTTAAAGGAACCTTTAGGGAAATTGGTATCTTATGAGATGGGAAAATCATTACAAGAAGGTTATGGTGAGGTACAAGAAATGATTGATATTTGTGATTTTGCCGTTGGGCTCTCTAGACAATTGAATGGACAAACCATTCCTTCAGAAAGGCCAGGACATGTTATGCGAGAGCAGTGGCACCCAATAGGGGTTGTTGGAATCATTTCTGCTTTTAATTTTCCAGTAGCAGTTTGGGCTTGGAATACAGCATTAGCATGGATCTGCGGTGATGTTTGTGTTTGGAAAGCTTCAGAAAAGGCACCACTTTGTGCAGTGGCATGTCAAAACATTATTGCAGACATATTAAAGGACAACAATTTACCAGAAGGGATTTCTTGTATTATTAATGGAGATTACAAAGTTGGAGAAATGCTTACCACAGACACTAGAATTCCATTAGTGTCAGCAACGGGCTCTACTCGTATGGGACGCATTGTTGGTGCAACAGTTGCTCAACGATTTGGTAAATCACTACTGGAATTAGGAGGTAATAATGCCATTATTATCACCCCAACAGCTGATTTGAAAGTGGTTGTCCCAGGTGCTGTTTTTGGCGCTGTAGGAACTTGTGGACAGCGTTGCACATCTACAAGACGTTTAATTATTCATGAATCGGTATATGCCAAAGTAAGAGATGCTATTGTTGGAGCTTACGGCCAATTAACTATTGGCAACCCATTAGATGAAACAAATCATATTGGGCCGTTAATTGATCACGATTCTGTAAAGACATATCTATCAGCTATTGAAAAAGCAAAAGCAGAAGGGGGTAATGTCCTTGTTGAAGGGGGTGTTTTAAAGGGTGAAGGTTATGAAAGTGGCTGTTACGTAAAACCTGCTATTATTGAGGCAAAAAACCATTTTGATATTGTACAACATGAAACTTTTGCACCGATTTTATATTTAATGACTTATTCTGGAGATGTTGAAAACGCCATTGCTAAACAAAATGGCGTGGCTCAGGGATTATCTTCGGCAATCATGACTAATGAGATGAAAGAGGCAGAAAAATTCTTATCCTATGCCGGTTCAGACTGTGGGATTGCCAATGTAAATATTGGTACTTCAGGTGCTGAGATTGGAGGTGCATTTGGAGGTGAAAAAGAAACAGGAGGAGGCCGAGAATCTGGTTCTGATGCCTGGAAAGTTTACATGAGACGCCAAACAAATACGATTAATTACTCCGATGAGTTACCTCTGGCGCAAGGGATTAAGTTTGATTTGTAAGAAATGCAATTATTTAAAAAAAGTCACATCAAAGATGTGGCTTTTTTTGTAAATATAACTTTTAAAAGAAGACATCTCAATTTATAATTTTGATGACATCCTCATTAAGTTTTATAAGTCGTGCACGTTTATCCATGGGGTCTGAGTGATAAATAAAAACATCCGTATGGTAGTTATTTAAGAGACCTTTAAATTTTTCAGAGAGAGTGCCCATGAGTTGTTTTCTTTTTTTTCGCAGGGTTTCATAGCTATCGGTATGTGGTTTAAAAAGGTCTAATAATTCAGTGTAAGAGATATATTCACCTTTGGTGTTGGCAATTTTGATTAATAAATCTAATTCAAGACCATCAAATTTAGTAATGTAGTTGCCTTTATATTTTAATGTTTTTGTTTTAGTGTTGAGAGTAACGAGATTGAAGTTTATGTACCATTTTTTAATAAGGTAGCTCAACAATAAAATTAATATAATAATAGCGAAACCACCCCCTATGTAGTAATAGAGCACCTTATTATTTTCAATAAAAATAGGATATTTTTTACCTTTTTGAATGTATAGGTCGTTATTATAATATTTATACGAGAAATCATCTACTTTTTTACTCTTATGTTGTTGTACTGTTAACATGCTGTTTTTATCAATATGTATAACATTGGCGTCAAACCCAAAATTAACATTGTCTTTGCTTTGTATAATAGAATAGCTATTGTTTGCGAAATCGTATACATGTAAATTTGGAGTGATAGTTTTATTAATTAAATTATCGGTAAATAAATTTCTGTGGGTGTAACTAAAATTATGATTTTCAATATTAGGGCGTCCTAATTTAAAAAAATTCATAGAAGTTAAATCTAATCGATATACAAACCAATTGTTGTTTTCATTCAACTTTATTGTATACGCATATCTTCCTTCAGAAGCTATTAAATAAAGATCATTATTAATTTTTTTGTGTATAATATGGCCTCTTATAATGGTCGGGATATCACCAAAAATAGGTGTAAGAAACCATTCTTTGTCATCAAAATCGTAACGTATTAAAATATTTTTATGAGTAAATAGGCCACTCCCTCCGAGAAGGTAGATTTCGTCATTAAATACAAATGGAATACTGCCATATTGGTTGTGGTGTGTGAAGGACTTGTCAATTCGGGTAAAAGTACGATCAATATACTTAACCACAACACCACCGCTTGGCTCAACTAAATAAGTGGTGTCCTTTACAGTTAAAGGGATTAAATTATGTAATTGGGAGTCATCTAAATCTAGTGGTTCAAAAGTTAATTTGGTTTTCTCAAGACCTATGTATATTGTGGAATCATTTGAAATAATTACGGGTTCTTTATATTGTTTATCCCAAAAACCATATCTATGTTGAGAGAGTGATATAAAACAAGATAAACTGGATAATAAAATTACTATTTTTCTCATTTTTTTGAATGCTGTAAAACAATATTAAACAATTCAAAATTAATAGTAGATGTAATTACTAAATACCATAGTTTCCCCTATTTTTATAACAGATTTCTAATAGCTTACCACTAATTTAAGTAGTTTGTTGCGAGTGACTTATTGATGTGGGAAACTATGGTATGACTTTTTAAATTATTTTGAGTTGAGTTTTTTACTTTGTGTAAAGGTGATGCTGTAATCATGTGTAAGATGATGGGAATTCGTTTAATATTTTCTATTTCTGCGTACCGCGAAATTCTTTGAAAACAAATATTTAATGTCAAAGAGTCTTAAAAACCTTGTTATTTTATCTTGATTAACTATCATTTAAATAATTGTTTTAGTGAACCGTTCTCGTTTTCTAATAAAGTAACACGTCTTTTTGATTTATAAAATATGGGAGACCACAACAACCCATAATTCTTTATTGTGCTTAATTATTAAAAAATAATTTTACGATAGTAATATAGAAAATCATTACTAGCTCTGCTAAAACAATTATTTTTTTACCTCACCTGATTTTTTATAAATCTGAATTTAAAAATTCAAAATATGCTACAATTAAATTGCCTTAAAGTGTTTTTAGGTACGATCATATGTTCATCATGCTCACTAACCTTAGTTGCACAATCCATATCAAAACAAGTAATTGGTTCATCGGGAACAACCTTTGAGAACGGTACCAACAAACTAAGTTACACTGCTGGTGAAGTGGCGGTAGGTGCTATGACAGCTGAAGACAGAAGTCTTTACTTAGGAAATGGGTATTACCCTTCTTTAACTTTAGAAACCTTAACAGCAGAAACCCCAGCGCTACAATTAGAAATTAAGGTATTTCCAAATCCTGTGACTGAAGCTGTTTTTATTACACATCCAACAAAACAGTTCTTTGAAGTGAGGATTACTGACATCAGTGGAAAACAAATTCTAAAGACTACGCAGCAATCACGGCAACCATTGAGTTTACAAACATTAACAACGGGCACTTACTTTATAAACGTAATTACAAGAGATTCAAAACAAACTAACACGTATAAAATCATTAAAAAATGAAAAAGTTTTATTCCATTATATTTTTAGTTGTAGCATTACTAACACAACTACAAGCCCAAGCGCCACAGGGGTTTAATTATCAAGCAACTGTAAGAGATGCGGGTGGTAATTTAATACTCAACACCAACGTTTATTTTAAGTTTAATATTCAACAAGGCTCACAAACAGCAATACCGAGCTATACAGAAGTACACTTTGTACCAACGGATGATTTAGGACAGGTAAATCTTGTAATCGGACAGGGAACACCATCTACAGGCACCTTCTCAGAACTGGACTGGTCATTGGGCAGTTATTTTTTAAGTATTGAGCTTGATACAGGTAGTGGCTATGTTGCTATGGGTACAACGCAGCTACTGAGCGTTCCATATGCACTATACGCAGAAAACAGTGGTAACAGTACACCAACTACGCCTAATTTAGAAGCGGTACTTGCTGAAAACAACTCAGCCAACGACCAACAGATAAAAGACTTACAAGACCCAACTGAAGCTCAAGATGCAGTGACAAAAAATTACACGTATTCAAAAGACGAGGTAGATGCCTTAATAGCGAATCTTCAGAGTCAGATAGATGATTTGAATTCAGACACAGTTACTGATGTTGATGGCAACACATACAATTACCTTACCTATGGCGACCAGGCTTGGACAGTAGATAACGCTGAGATGGAAACCTACAGAGATGGCACGCCTATTCCACAAGTGACAGACGACACAGAATGGACAAACCTTACCACAGGTGCTTGGGCGTATTGGGATAATGACCCAACCAAAGGCAAGCTTTATAATTGGTATGCAGTAATGGGTATTCACGATACAGACCCAAACACAGCAAATAAAGAATTTGCACCAGAGGGCTGGCACCTACCCACAGATGCTGAGTGGACAATTCTTGAAGAACACCTCATAGCCAATGGTTATAATTACGACGGTACCACCAATGAAAACAAAATAGCTAAGTCTATGGCATCTACTACAGGATGGAACAGTTCAACAAACACAGGAGCAGTAGGGAATAACCAAAGCTTAAACAACAGCAGTGGATTTAATGCTTTACCTTCGGGTTTTCGTTATACTCAGGGTTATTTTAGTGCATTTCAGGGTGGCGATATAGGTTTTTGGACCTCTGATGAGAACGGTTCAGGTTTTGCATGGAACTATGGCCTTGATTACAGGTTCAGTAATCTAGAGAGAGGAGGCGGTAACACTAAGCGGTACGGCTTCTCAGTGCGTTTTGTTAGGGATTAGGTAAAGCAAATTAACATCCCAATAATTGTTTTTGTCTGTGTAGGATTTAGATTAAATCAAACTATAGTTGTTGTTTTTTGTTGTGTCTTTGAAACTTATTTTAAAAGCTTTTGATACAATAGTAATTTTTTGTTAATAGTAGTATAATATTGTTAAGCGATTGTAATCAATTTAAAAATTATTTATCCCAACTTTAAGACATAAATCAAAATCTATATCGGTTGAAGCTCTCAAATGTAATTCAAAGTTGCTTTCTGAATACCCAATTAATAAATTATTATTTAAGGAATATTGTGGGAATCCATGGTTTATCTTTAATTTTTTTATTTTAAAAGAGTCTCTTCTTATATTGCTATTCTCAATGTTAGTGCAATGTTAATCAAAACACATTTCTAGTATGATTAACACGACATTATGAAATATCTCAACAGAAGAGTGCAGTCTTCATATTCAGGAGTTATTTTATTTTAATAATTGTTTTAGAAAGCCTTAAAAGTCATTTCTTATAGAAATGGCTTTTTTGTACACTAAGATAAATTTAAGATGCGATAAAATAAGTTAGCTATATTTAATTTTACGTAAAATCCTCGTGGCTTCTTTGTATAATTGGTAAACCTCTAAACTGTATTTTTTTAGAAAAGGTTTTGCTATTTCAAGTTTGCTAATAGCGTCGTCAAAGCCGTGAAGATGG
>Ga0206125_10005630_pt1 | contig 10502 bp, 6 predicted proteins | sample Helgoland_Spring_4_FD_148598 | JGI IMG/M metagenome (GOLD analysis project Ga0206125, IMG submission 148598) | Pelagic subsurface seawater microbial communities from Kabeltonne, Helgoland, North Sea - Helgoland_Spring_Bloom_20160331_1 | ecosystem: Environmental > Aquatic > Marine > Epipelagic ...
TGTAATAGTTGACACAGTTCAATGCATATTAAACCCCAGCGCAAAAAATAAAAATTATGAACAGAGCGTGGAAGAGTATGATCCGCTTCGTAAACTGGCGCACAGGCTCGGCATAGCCTTGATTGTTGTGCATCACTGCAAGAAGACTTCAGACGTTGCCACAACGCCACTAGAGAAGGTTATAGGTAGCATTGGCATCACAGGCACTGCAGAGACTATTCTCGTCATGGAACAGCGAACTGGAAGCAAAGATTGCAAACTTAATGTGACAGGCAAAGATGTAGAGCAATGTGATAAATATTTATCCTGGAACGGGCATGGATTTAATATCGATGATGATGTTTACGAAGCTCAACTTGGACCATTTCAGCGGTTAGTTTTAAATTTGATAAAAGAAAGTCCCCGATGCATGCAAAAATCTATCGTAGTAACAACAGGTAAAGATCAGTCTCAAGTCTCAAAAGCCATAGATAAATTAGTTGAAGTTGGATTGGTGGATAAAAAAGAAGGAAGGCTCATAGCGCAGTAGCTATCATACTTGTCATATCTATCATATTTTGTGCCTTAATATGACACACATGATAGGTATGATAAGGGTTGAGCCGAAATACTTGACTTAGCATAAGTAAAATAGGTTAATAATCTCAATGTGAAATAAATAAACTGAATGTAAGCATGGATAAATTAGATACTACTTATGGGCTAGAATGGAATGTTATTGAAGAGCATGATTTAGAGAGAATTTCAAATCATGAAGGAATAAAAAGTCACGAGGATTTATTGTGGGATGTATGTGTTGATGACAAAATTAATAAAAATTTTTGCTATGGCATTTTACTAAAATATAAAGATTACAATTGGCGCATAGCTATCTTTCCTAAGGAATATAAAACCCGAACTGAAACAGCAAACCTTTTGGATTTTGTCACTGTAGATTTTATTGAAAATTTTAAACGTGATGAATATTACGCTGACTGCAGAAAATTCTCAGAAGAGTTTAGAAACGTTTCGCATGATGAATCAATTTACGATTATGACAGTGACTGGCAGACTAATTCAGATTCATTTTATATTAGATATTCATGTGATTTTGATAAGGATTTAAAAACTTTGCCTTCTCCATGGGCTATTATATCTTTTTCAGCTCGCATTATAGACAAAACAATCTTCATAGAAGACTATTACACTAAAATTTGGTACTATGGCCCATTATTAAATGATCCAATAGGAAGCCAAATCCCCTCATCTCCCTATAAGCAGCTACTAGATTTTTTTGTTTATAAACGAGAACCAACAATCCGAGATATAAAAAATCACATCAAATCTAAATTAAGCGATTGTGATGTAATTGTAAAAAAATATGAAAAAAACATCTCAGTAAATGCAATTGTAACTGCTTGTAAAAAACTGGATAATGAATATGAAACCTTTTCAGAAAAATTACTAATTGAATACAAAAAATCAGCAGAATATGTACCAGATAGCCAATATGCTGAAGCTGGATTTAAGATTGAGCAACGTACAGATTTTGAGGATGAAATTAGCTCAAAACTAAATGAACTTTGGAACTTACTTAAGTATATAATTTACTTTAAATATTTTGACGAAATATATGAAAATGGTTTTTCTAGATCGCCAAAAACCTTCTTTTTTGATCACGCAAGCATATCAAATATAAAAATCAATAAGGATTTTTTGTACCAGAACAGCAGTAGTATTAATATGGGTTTTTATCAAGATAATAGTGAAGTTGAAGGTCATTTATACAAAATATGTAAAAAATTAATTGTTGGCCCAGACTGGTATTTCAAAGACTTTTATGATGATGATGATGGGGGTTGGTTTGCAATGACTTACCTCGAAGATTGAAGCTATTCACAATTCATATGAAGAGTCATCCGATGATGAAAAAGACACTTTTTATTAAAATATGAAGTCTTATCTAAAAATAGTATTTTTATTGTTTATCAGGATAAAATACCTCTTTTTCAGTATCTGAACATTCATCAAATGGAGGTACATAACCATCTGATGGGTCTTCATTGGGGTCGGGTTCCCTCATGCTTTGTTCTTGAGGCGTTAAACAATAAACTAGCGGCACACCAGAATAATTATTCAGAAAATCTTTTTCGTCATAATCAATGAAACGGTTATCAGTTTGTTTAAGGCTTTTTATAGTTAAATGAGCAATTAGATTACTTATAGCCAAACGATAACTGTGCTTTGCAGTTAGCATAGCCTCTTTAATTGGATCAGTAATTTTGTCTAGGCTGGTACCAGGTAAATCTTCAAAACTATTAATTTCCTCTTTATGTTGCAAATATAGATCATCCAAAATATCTCTGCTGCGCTCCAAAGACAGATAACTATCAAGTAAAATATTTAAATCAGGGTCCGAAGGAAGGCTTTCAAAAGTTAGCATCCAAATTTTTATTCTAACTTTATTGTTAGCTTCTTTAACTGAAAATTTTCTGATAGAATTTACTTTATTTTTGAATTCATGCAGCGGAATAATATTTGATAATGAATTTATTTCCTGCGCTTTCGACTCAATTGTTGGCAGAAAATACCAAATTTTTTCAATGAGAATACATAGATATGTGTCCAACAATACCCATGATACATTATTAACTTCAGAGGTTATTCGTGAGACATCCTGTTCATATAGTTCAGAAACATTTAACTTCTTGATAAAATTAATGTCAGTACATTTCTTCAAATTCATTTTTAGCTCATCCATTTGCTGAATTTCTCTGGTGAAATACCACCTGGAATATACCATTTCTTAAGACCAGGGTCCCATTTGCCTCCCAAGGCTTTGCACTCGTCTTTCTCAGAAAATGGGCAATTCAAATATATTTTTTGATCGTTAACTTCGATCTCAATTGGAGTTTCAAGTTCAATGTCATGATCGTCACCAATATCTTCCTTAGTCGCAGCTTCTATTAATTTTTTGAGGTTTTTACCTTCATAAACATTGTCAATTTCATCTTTAATTTTTTCAATTGATTTTTTATTTGGAAATTCATCATCATCTAGTTTTCGATCTACTTTAAGCACAATGTAGTATTCAAATCCAAATACATTTAATTTGTTCCAAACTAGGACTCTAAACCCATTACGCTTTGTCAGATTGTTTGGCCCAGAAATCCTAATTCTTCTAATATCTTCTGATATTCTTCGAGCATTTTTTGCGCTCCAAGAACTTTCAAATTGTTTTTCTAAAGATTTCCAAAAATCTTCATAATCTACTTCTTGTTTGAATTCACTTTGTGAAAGAGAATAATCAATCAAAGATGTTTGACCAGTGAATGCTAGTGTTTTTGATAAATTGGATTTGCCATCTGCTGCTAATGATTTTGAGCCAACACTACTTTTTATTGCGTAATTTTTAATTGTCTCAACGTCACAAAGCCATTCGGTTGTATCCCATGGCTTTGTAGTCTGTGATGTTTTAACAATAACCTTTTGATTTAAAAGTTTGGTTGCCTTTTCATTCAACATCTCGACCAAATACATGGGCCAGTTACCCTGCTTAGACATCTTTCGTATAGATTTTTGGCCAGTCTTTGGACTGATGTCATCAAACTGTATTTTCAGAAATTTTGGATCATCGCTTATAACTTTTTCTATAATAAAAGGGCCAGTTTTAGCATACTTAAATTCAATGGGCTCAATCATATTGCATCTACTCCATGATAGAAAATGTGTTTAATTCGTTATTCCAATAAATAGCAGAGAAGCACGGGGCTGAATTAGGATACGGCTGCCCATCCGTTGTCTTACATCTAGCACCACCATGCCAATTAATTAATATTGTTTTATTTTCCGTAATGTCAGCAGGATATGGTGATCCTCCAAAGGTTTCATAAACAAATTCGTCTATGATGTAATAAACTGGACTCCCACCCGATCCAGACCAAATACCGCCTACACCTGGACAATAAAATGATGCTGTTAAAACAGTCATTTCTGTATTGCCTTGAAGCAATTTTATTTGCTTAAGGTTATCTGCTTCTAATTCTAATTTTTCATCGTTATCGGTATCTTGTTGAGCGGTACATTCTCGTTGATAATTACCAAAAATTCTACGAAGGTTAGCTTGATTACCTATTGGAACAGTCTTTATTAAATCAATTTTTGTTTCAGTATCTTTTTGAAGTGTCTCATTGCTGAATTCAGTAAAGTCTTTGATTTCCGGTTCTGAACCATCAGTTAAAAAATGCCCTTCAAATGGCATCCCACTAGCATCGGCAGCTACACATTTAATATTTGCCTCGCCAACATATGGGTTTTCAAAATAACATTCCCCAGAAACATTTAAAATTCCATCTTTCTGTATAACTCCATCAACAGGCTGAATTCTAACATTCTCTGATAGTTTCTTTTGCTTCAACCCAGACCCTGAGAAAGTCAAAACTTTACCGCTGCTACCTTCCTCAAGAAAATAAAAGCCTATCCTTCCATCCTGATACTCAGTGTGTATGAGGGAGTTTTTGCATGGAAACACTTCTCCGTTCACTAATAATTTTGAGCAAACTCCTTTTATTGCCATTAAATAGTTCAGCACTCCTTCATCAGCTTTTTGAAGAGCTTCATTATCAAAATCTTTAAGTTCATTTAATATATTATTGTAAGACTTAAGAAGGCATTGTTTGTCCGAAATGCAGGCATCTCGAGATTTAAGCCATTTGAATTGGTTAGATTTATATTTATCACCTGAGCTAGTAGACCCTCTTGCTCGTTTATATGCCTTAGACATTCGCTTATCCAAAGCACTCAACTCAGGATCATCACAAATTGCTTTCTCTGTCTCAGTAGTGGCTTTATTACAGTCAAAGCTAGCCGCATTCCTTAAGTCTCCAGTGATACTTTCTTCAACAGGGTTGATCATGTTTTCTATTGGCAAATCAATAATATCTGAGGAAAGTTTATTATACGTCATCGATTTACACTGCATTGATGCTTTATCTATTGCATCCGACAGTCCTACAGTCGGCCAGCTATTTTGCATTATATCAAAATATTCTGATGGCTTAAAATCTTCTGTATCAACCAAGCTCAAATCTATTTTTTTTTGGGCAAGAAGAATTCTCTTTAATGCGTCTTTCTGCACCCAACCCATATCAACATATGCTAATTGTTTATTGAAAAGTGGGACTGTGAATAATATTTCTAGTACTACATCTTCCCCCATAAATATTCCATCAACCAACTGATCTTTTAAATCAACAAGTTTAGGATTATCATGATGTGAATAAACAGTAGTAAGAAGGTTTCCAGTATCACAATCTCCCTTTACGAACCTAATTCTTAATCTATCACCATGTGTTACATATCCGTTTACAGAGGCTACAACTTCAGAGCTATTTGGAGAAACATTTCCCACATTCCAGACACCTTCAATTTCTTCATTAAGATCGATTGTGTCTGCTTTCAAAGCTGACATTGGATTAAAAAGAGAAACTAAAAGCACCAATATATTAAGTTTATGAAACATAAATATCCTTAATAAAGTATCATTTTTATATATATTGGTAAGTCAGTCATTATTTGTAAAGAAAATTAATATTTTTAAACTTTGAAATTAATATAATTTCTTATCGGGTATTACGCTTCTTACTCCTCCCCTTGGGTCTTTGATATCATTATCTCTACGAGGGATTAAATGAATATATACAATCAACTAGTCCAACATCATGCTTAAGCATGTATGGATAACGTCTTCACTCCTTGTAACTAATAATGTCAAATCAGGAAAATAGGTTATTAGTTTAGTCTTTGATGTGCATTCAAAACTGTTTTACCATGCCATTTCCCACCTTTCAGACAAAACTAATACGTCTACGTCACCCGCCTTTCGTCCTAGACGCCGACGACATCGAACAACACACATCGACGACGAAAGCCTCGGAGATTTTGAAGAGCGGATCCTAAATACATCTAATGACGGACGGTCTTCCGGTAGAGTGACATATTTAAATATTTATGTTGGATAACTTTATAAATTTTATCCACTTAAAATTGTCACTAGTATATTGATGATACGTATGTATTAATTAAAGCATAAAATTATCTGAAAATGCGGAGCTTTTTACTATGAGTTTAAGACCTGAACTTAATCCAAGCAATTTTAAAAGTATGATTTGTTCAGTAGAAAAAATTTTCGATGACAGTGTAGCCAACTTATTTGGATTAGTAATCCCTGACTACCAAAGAGATTATACTTGGGAAGAGCCAGAAATTAAAAGGTTAGTCTCAGATATTTTGGCAAGCATCGCCGTAAGATCAAAAAAACCTAGTGGAAATTTTTTTGGAGCCACCGTTTGGTGCAAAAGACCTAGAACTATTGAGAACGAGTTTAACATTCCCTCTTATGATATTGTTGACGGCCAACAACGGATAACTTCTTGTCTACTTTTGACTATCTGTGTGTGTTTAAAAATACATGAGAACTACGCTGAATTAGTTAAAAACGTTGTTTTAGCTCCAAAGTTAAAAACTTGGTTGGAAGCCGAGAATGATTATGTTGAAAGACAAGCTTTAGACATGGTTGTGGGCGAGCTAAGGAAGAGTGCACAACCCTTTCCTATGCTTATCCATGAGGAGGACATTAGAGGTAAGTCAGTAGGCGCCTCTGAGTATAACTCACCACTAGCTCTGATACAGTTAGCATTTGAGAAGGCTGTGGATGCCAAAGAAACAAAAATAAATTTTGATGATATAAAAGTTAACGAAAAATATGAAAATGTTTTTGAAAGATTAAAAACTAATATTTCATATTTTAATAAATGCCTTGATGAATTAACAGATGAAAAATTTTTCAATAGTCTCAGCATAGAGTTTACTGACAAATCACTTCTAGGTGCAAAAAATTTAAAAGATTTATTACTTGGAGGAAATATTCCTCAAAGCGAGTATGACAAGGCTTTGGCAGATGAAGACCTTTTTGAAAAACAAATTAGGTTACTTCAGTTTTGCGGGCATTTTTTTAAAGCTAGTTGTTTTTCTTTAATTATCACTGACGATGAGGATGCCGCTTTTTCGATTTTTGATTCACTTAATACAACAGGGGTTCCTCTCACTGCCATAGAGACCCTGAAACCTTATATAATGAGAGAATACAAAAATGAACGAGAAAAGTTTGACGGATCTGTAGCAGAAAAAAACCTTGAAATAGTAGACGGAATTGTTAGAGCGCCCTCAAATAACATGGAGAAACAAAGCAAAATAAGCAAAGAGTTAACCATTCATTCTGCTTTACTTTTAGATAAAAACACAACATTAAATAATGATCTTAACGCCCAAAGAATTGCTTTAAGAGAGATACAACGTGAATGCTCTGACGCAAAACAAAAACACCTGACAAGCGAAGTTTTAAAAAACGTTGCAGAGTACCGACAAGATTTCACCTTCATCGAAAATATAAGAAATTTTCAAAATGGAAAGTTAAACCAAAATGAAACAAGTGAGGTAAAACTGATCAATAGTTTTCTTGCCAACACTGGAACTAAACTATACCGGCCAATTCTTACCCGTTTTTATTATGACAAAACAGGCATAGTTCAATATCATAAAATTTGTAAAGCATTAGCAGCCTTTTATGTCTTGAGAAGAGCCACATCAAGTGACACTGATAGAATAGATGATATCTTCAGATCCTGCATGAAAGGGACAGAAACTTTTCAAGGACTTAACTTAAATTGCAATGCTCCTATTGCGCTTACAAACAAAGATTTTATTGACTTTAAGAACCACTTGAAAGGATTACTTTCAACAAGCCAATTAGATTTTAATATCCATAGTAAGAAAAAATGGGTAGATCACGTCAAAGAGATGACACACTTTAAAGGTGCAAAATTTTTATTGCGGTTTATGTTATTTGCCGCACATGATGGAGCAAAAATTGACAAAGCTGACAATACTCTTTTGCAGAGGGATGATGCATCGCCCGATAGCTCAACAGAATTCTTGAATTTTTCTACTTGGGACGATGGCATTTATGAAACATTAGAACATATCGCACCACAAAATGAAAAAAGTTCAGGTTGGAAGGGAGTTTATGATGACCCAAAAATAAAAGATATGATAGGTAATTTTATTCTATTGCCTAAAGGTCAAAATAGCGCATTACAAGATGTTGGCTGGGATATTAAAAAATTATTTCTGCAAACTTTACTCTGTGACTCAGAATCTGACCGGAAAAATTTGGTTAGTACAGGAAAGGTAAATGGAATAAAGTTACCACCGAGTATTGAAAAAAGATTGTTAAGTGGTGAATTGGTGAAATCTCATATGCTCATAGGCTTAGACAACGTAAGTAATTGGGATGCTGATTATATTAAGAAACGTTCAGAGAGATTGGTCAGCCTAGCTTGGGATAAAATGATTTTATGGCTTTCTTAGTGAGGGCCTAATATCTCAAAGGTGAATGCGCTTGTTACAATAAATCAAAGAGGCATAGAAATTTGATAATTTTAAATAGAACCATTTTTCTTAAAAGGAAAATCTGCTCCCTAAGGCTTAGTTATTTGAAGGATGCAAGATGAGTAAGAGTAAGGCATTTCAAAAATGGACTAATGATCTTATTTCTAGATTGCAATCTGCCTGGGGCTTAGAGTTAGAAGAAATCAGAAAAAACAAATATAAAATTGTGAAGGGCACTATTAATGGAAAACCTTATCAACAAAGGTTTTCAAGCACTCCCAAATCTCCTTCGAGTGCGTCAGCATCCATTAGAAGAGAAACTAAACGTAAACTTTTGGAATGTGGAGTAGATATAGATGAAATTAATAAATCTATGCCTGGACTAGCTTTTATGACCTATAAAAGTCTAAAGAAAGAGGGTGAAATTAAACAGCTCGTAAGGTTATTAACTGATACCCCAACGGAACTCTTGGAGGAAAAGATGGTACAAATTGATATTGAGAGTTTCATGAAAGAACTCCAGAAAAATTATGTATCCAATGATCCACCTAATGACCACTTAAAGGTCAGTGCACAGCTAGCCATTTCATTAGATGCCCTACAGAATATTTTAATTGATGTTCCATATGAACGTTTATCTGAAGAGTTTTTAGACTTAAATACTGGACAGACTTTAGGAAATATAAATCTAATTCCAGCTAATGGCCAAAGTGCTGCTTGCAATAAATTCCTTCTTGCAATTGCTAATGGTAGTGGTTCTAAAAAAACAGGGTTTACCAGTGTTATGCGGCAAGTCCGAAGCCACCTAATCAATTGCTATGGAGATACTAAAATTGTAGTTTTGTTTACTGATATATGGGACAAAAGAAAATTTGAAGAGAGCCGCCTAGACATAGAAGCACATAGAAGAGAAGGCGTAGTGTTTTTAACCGGATTGGTAACTGGCGACAGAATTATTGCGGCACCTCTACCTTTTTGAAAATGGGCTAGTTCCAAATTTTTTAGATACACTGCACTTTCATCCACCATTTCGTTAAGTGTTTGATCTCATATCCCTCCCCATACCTAGCCCCAACACCACCTACTGATCTCCATCCACCTATCTGATCAATCATATCCATTGGACACTCCACTGCCCTGAGGCGGTCTCTCATAGTGTGCCTTAAGCAGTGTGCAGTAAGGCCATCAAAGTCTCTCTTCAGCCACTTATTAATGCTTGCTGAGGCGCTATTAGCATTACATTTACCAGTCTTCATATACCTTGGGTAAAGCCACTCCTCATTGGCTTGAGGGAGCGCCTGATGCATTGCTACCCTAGCATATCCAACCAATGGCAAAACTCTCTCTGAACCTCTTGTCTTTAATCTTCTGGCTGCATTTGGCCTGATATAAATGAGATCATTCTCCATATCTATATCTTCTATTCTCAGCCCTACTATCTCTGACAATCTACAACCAGTTTCCCCAAGCAAAGGCATGAGGAGTTTAACTACACTTCCAGATGCAAGTGCCTTGTCGTATCCAACCTTGAGTTGTTCCTTTGAGAACGTACCTCGTTTGAATACATCGTGCCCCTCATTGCGAATAAACAATCTGGTAAAAGGATTACGCTTATCTAAGTCTAGTTCTGAATAGGCATAGTTAAGAATAGCTGAGAGGCTGTTAATACGTCTGCGTATAGTAGTGGTTTTGTTTCCTTTAAGTTCAAGGTGATGAATAAGTAACTTAGCATCTTCACGTGAATACAAGCTGACATCTCTATCACCAGCTAATGATATGAATGTAGTTAATGCACTCCTTGGTGACTTCTCATCTATTTGTTTTAACGATATGTATTCTTCAGCCATGTCAGACAAAATATAAGAAGTAGGTTTAAAGCTATTGATGATAGCTGGAATATCCACCTTATAATTGACTGAGGGGCCACTCCATGAACCCTCCAGTACATCACTTAGACGTTCTGCATAAGCTTTAGCTTCTTGAATATCAGTTGAAAGTAAGCACCTAATAAACTGTCCATAATATTGGACTGCATGTTTAGGCACACGTCTATTGTAATAATAACTGCCTGAACG
>Ga0206125_10005634_pt1 | contig 10497 bp, 9 predicted proteins | sample Helgoland_Spring_4_FD_148598 | JGI IMG/M metagenome (GOLD analysis project Ga0206125, IMG submission 148598) | Pelagic subsurface seawater microbial communities from Kabeltonne, Helgoland, North Sea - Helgoland_Spring_Bloom_20160331_1 | ecosystem: Environmental > Aquatic > Marine > Epipelagic ...
TCAAAGACATTGTGGCAAAAAGAAAATATGATTTTGTTTTTGATAAATCTAGTGATTTAGTCATGTTATATTCCAATAATAAATACGATATTAGCGACTTTGTTCTCAATGAAATCGTAAGAGAACGAAAAATTAAGTTAAACAAAGAGAAAAAAGCTAAAAAAAGAGCTCCAAAAAAAGAACTAACAGCCAGACAACAGAAGGCTATTAAAAACAGAGAGGCTGCAATTAAAAAGAAAGAAGAGGAACGTATAGCTAAGAAGAAAAAAATTGAAGAAGCTAGAAAGAAAAGGATTGCAGATATTGAAGAAAAAAGAAGAGTTTTAAAAGAAAAAAAAGACGCTATTAGAAAGCAAAAAGAAAAGAAAGATTAAAATAATAATTAAAATTAACAAAATGAGAAAATTGAAGAGTCTACTATTGGTTGCGTTTTTAACTTTAGGGATGAGTGGTGTTGTAAATGCACAAAAAATTGGGCACGTTGTATATGAAAGAGTAATTGCAAACATGCCTGAAACAAGAGCTTTACAAGCAGAATTAGCCAAGATAACCAAGACATACAAAGATGATATCGATGGTATGAAGAAAAAACTTGACGATAAAATTAAAAAATATACTGCAGAACAAGCACAACAAACAGAAGACACTAACAAACAAAGAGCTCAAGAAGTTCAAGTGGATAATTCAAGAATTCAACAAGCAGAACAAGCTGCATATCAAGATATCCAAGAAAAACAAAATAATAAGTTAGTTCCAATTATAGCTAAGGCAAGAAAAGCTATTAATGATATAGCTAAGGCAAAGCAAATTCTTTATGTAATAGATGCTTCTGCTGGAAGAGGACTTTTAGTATCTGATGGTGAAGACTTATACGATGCTGTAAAAGAAAAGCTTGGATTGTTGGCAGATGTAAAGCAACCAACTGCACCTGTACAAAATTAATTAATAACATTGTTACACAATAAAATCCTACTAATAAAGTAGGATTTTTTTATTTACAATAACTATGAACTTTACAAAAGAAAATCCAATTGGTTTTTTTGACTCTGGTATAGGTGGCACATCTATCTGGAAGGAAGTTCATAAACTTTTACCTAATGAAAATACTATCTACCTGGCTGATAGTAAAAATGCTCCATACGGTGACAAAACAAAAAATAAAATTATTGAATATTGCATAAAAAATACAGAAATACTTTTAAATCAAAATGCAAAAATAATTGTTGTAGCATGTAATACAGCTACAACAAATGCAATTAAAGTCCTTAGAGATAAATATACCATTCCTTTTATAGGTATAGAACCCGCAATAAAGCCTGCTAGTTTAGTAACCAAAACAAATAATATTGGTGTTTTAGCGACCAAAGGAACCATACAAAGTGATCTTTTTGAAAAAACATCAGCTAACTTAAAAAGTGATATAACAATTATAGAAAAAATTGGAGATGGCTTGGTTGATCTAATTGAAAAAGGTAATATAGAATCTAAAGAAATTGAGTTTTTACTCGAAAAATATTTAAACCCTATGATGGAAAAAAATATAGATGCACTAGTTTTAGGTTGTACACATTATCCGTATCTAATACCTTCCATTCGGAAAATAATAACAAATGATATAAAAATTATTGATGCTGGTTTTGCTGTTGCAAGACAAACAAAAAATATATTAAAAAAATTTAATATTACTCAAATAAAAGGAAACCATAAGTCTACCCACAAGTTTTTTAGCAATAAAGACACTAAAGTTTTATCTAAATTATTAAATAATTATAGTGTAGAAATTCTAAGTAAAGAATTTTAAAAAGATGCGTTTATGTTAGGACAAGCAGCTGCTCTTGGTTTTCTTGTAAATAAATTGACTCCAATGGAAATTTGGTGAAAACCAAAATCAGTAAGAACTACATCATTTAACTGTCTTGTATAAGTATAAGAAAACATCCATTTATTATAGTTCACACCAATAATAGGAGTAATATATACCAAATCTTCGATTGGTTTAGCATCAAACCCTCTTCTGTAGGATAACGCCCCCCATAATTGTGCTTTATCAAAATATTTGTAAGCCTTTAAGTTAAAATCAACAATTCTTTCACCTGTAGATTCTCTAAGCTGAATCATTACTGAAGGTTCAAATTGAAAAAATTGTTTTTCACCAAAATAATACCCTAATGAAAGAACATAATTTCTCAAATCTAAGGGTTCTAAGCTGTTATTAAGATTATTTTTTGCAGATAATAATAAATTTTTAACCGTAAAATAGGATGAAAATCCTTTTTTATGGTAAGCTACACTAAAATCTGCATTAAAATAGCCATCGCTTCTAATTACCTGAGCAACTGTTGGATCTCCAAAAAACTGTGTTTGATCTACTTGATTCTGAACTGCAGTCAGAGAAAGACCAAACGATATTTGATTGAAAATAGATGCTCTATTTAAATCTAAATGATAAGCAAATGTACCCTGTATTCCTTTTTGAGAATGGAAGCCATTACTATCATTAAAAAGAATAAATCCTAAAGCAGCTTTTTCTCTAAACCTGTTATGAAAACTTAGTGTTTGTAAAGTAGGTGCACCTTTTACCCCACCCCATTGTTGCCTTGCCGTAAAGCGTAATTTACCTGTATTACCAATACCTGCTGCAGAGGGATGAACTAAATAGACATTGTCAGATAAGTAATCTGAATAAATTGGAAGTGTCTCTTGGGATTTTCCTTCAAATAAAAAAAAGAAGGATACAATTAATAAAATTAAACTTTTTACTATTTTCATAAAAGTTAATAAACTTAGGGACGTAAATATATCGTTTTATATCAAATACTACAACACCATTCAATATTAAAAATTGCTTAAAATTTATTAAATTTTAAATTAATTTATAGAATCAGAAACTCATTGAATACGTAATTGTAGGAGATTTTCTAAAATCAACTAAATAGTAAAATCTGCTTTAGCCTTAATTATTTGTTTTTAAAATAAAAAAGAGAGCATTTATAGGTAAAAAAAATAACAAAAAAATAAAAAAAATACTAGTTTTAAGCTTTTTAAATAGTATTTATACTATTGCTAAATAGTATTTTTAAATATGGAAATTTAATGATAATTTCTACACCCTGAAATAAAACCAAAACAATTAAAATTGTTTTGGTTTTTTCTTTTTAGAATAAAATTTATCTAAATTAACTTTGAGTATTTACTCTTCAAATCTCCTATTTTAACCCCAAATCTTTCATTAAATTTCTTGTAAAAATAGGGTCTACTATTAATGCCCACTGCATACATTACTTCTTTAATTGTAGTATACTTGTTTTTTACTATCAGCTCATAAGCCTTTAATAATCTAACTTCTAGTATCACGTTTACAAGACTCAAACCTAATTTATATTTTAAAATTTCATTTAATTTTTTCTGACCATACCCACAGGTTTCAGCTAACATATTTACATTCAGATCTGGATTTGTTATGTTTGAGACAATACACTCTCTAATTTGCTCTACTAACCTATTTGAATTACTATCAAAAGCTGTTGTAATTTTTTCTCCTACTATTTTTTTTCTGTTTAGGGTTCTTTCTAAAGAGAATTGAACTCTAGAAATTATTTCATTCTTAGTAAATGGTTTTTCTAAATAGTCGTTGATTCCTAAGTCAGTTTTTAATTTATTGGACTTTATCTCTGATACAGAACTCATTAATATGAAAGGAGTCTCTCTATTGTGAGAAGCTTTATTAAGTTCTTTTTTGAATTGAAAACCATTCATTTCTGGCATTCTTACATCAGATATAATGAGGTCAAAATCAGTATCATTAACCTTAGCTAAGGCTTCTTTTCCATTGAAAGCAAAAGTACAATTTACAAAGTCATAAAAAATCTCTTTTAAATAACTAATCATTTCTGTATTATCATCTACAATAAGAACTTTAGGGTAGTTTTCCAAAATATTGGATGTTTCATCAAAAGATTTAAAATCAGTTAATAATTTAAACTCATTATTAACTGAGGATGTATTTATATTAAAATTAGATAATTTATAGGGAAGCTTTACTGTAAATAGGCTTCCTTTATTTAATTCTGATTCTAAAGCTATAGTACCACCTAATCTTTTTACCAATTCAGAAATTAAAGATAATCCAATCCCAAACCCACCAATTGTTCTATTGTTGCTTGTTTGATAGAAACGATTAAATATCTTTTCTTTATCTTTTTTATCTATACCATATCCTTCGTCTTTAACTGAAATAATTAGATTAGACTTAGAAATATTAAATGTGAAAAAAACTGAAGTATTAGAATTTGAATATTTAATAGCATTAGAAATCAAATTGTTAATAATAGCTTTTAAGCTTTCAATATCATATGAAATAGTAACTTTATCTTTAAAATTAGCTTTGTAGTAAAATTTCATTTTTTTTATTTCAAAATCAGGAATATAATAAGTTGTCCTATCTAAAATAAAATCATTTAAATTGAATGATGTCCTTTCATTTTGCGCAAGTGATATCTTCTCAGAGCTTAATAAAGTTAAAAAACTATTAAGAGATGAAATCATTTTATTACTATTCTTAATTGCTATATTTGTGTATTTAGTTCTTTTTTCGCTTACTAAATTCTCTTCGGAAAGCAAATTTAAATAACCTATAATAGAGGTAATAGGTGTTCTAATTTCATGAGATATATTTTCCAAAAACTTCTCTTTAGATTCAAGAATTGTTTTTTGAGATTCTAAAGAAGCTTCGAGTTGATACTGTTTCTTTTTACGTTTTCCATTGATGAATAAAAAAATAGCAGCAAAAATAAAAACAATGAAAAAGCCTATCATAAAATATTGATTCCTTTTTGATACTAGTAATTTATCTTTTTCTGAATTAAGTTGTTTCATTTTAGTTAACTCATCATCCAATTGAAGATAATATTGCTGAACATCATATTTACTTCTCTCTTTTTTTAAGTTTGCAGCATTTTGTATACTATCAGATTTCTTTAAATAATTATATGCTTTCTCATAAGAATTCTTGAACGCGTAGTAGTTACTCATAGTCTTTTCTTTATTAAATCTTTGAAAATATGAAATAGAATAAGTTTGAGATTTATTTAAATTACTAAAATAAAAGTCGGCTAGCACTTTGTCATTCTTTAAGATAGCATATTGTAATTTATCAATTGTATAATGTAAATCTTTATATAAACCAGTAGAATTGCTATCTAGTGGTGAGTACTTTTTTTCCAAGTAGTATTCTCCTAAAATATAATTTTCTAAACCATTATAACTATCATGCAAAGCATCATAATACATCTCTTTTAATATAGCTCTGTCTAGATTATTTTCCTTTACTGATTGTAAGACCAACAAAGCAGCATCATAATTTTCTTTAGCATTTAAAATTGTAGCATTTAAAATTTTAACTAACTCATTTAAATTTATGAGCCTGGGATTATTAGAGAAATTTTTAATTGTCTTTTTTAGTAAATCAAAAGTAATGGTGGCTTGTTCTAAAGTACCAATATCTAAATGACCCTCAATTATGTTGACTAAAACACCAACTTGACTGTATTGCATCTTTAATTTATTAGAACTTTTATAATATTCATAAGCCGTTTGATAATCAATAATTGCCTTAGTATACATATTATTGTTTAAATATGTGTAGGCAGATACGCCAAAAGATTCTCCTACAAGGGCAGGATCTTTAGTTAATGATAAAATTTTTGTTTTATATAATTGAATAGAATCTATATTGTTTTTAATAGTACCCATCAACATCAAATCTAAATATGTTAAAACCTGTAAAGAAATTAATTGATCAATATCTAATTTAGGTTTTTTTGATATTTTTGGATCATTAAAAGATTTATAAACTTTTCTTTGAGTGTCTAATAACTTTAAAAAATCATGAGCATTATTAGTGAATTCAATAGGAGATAATTTTGTAGATAATCTATAATTTTTCCTATAAATTATATCTAAAGAATCTATACTTATGTATTGTTCGTTCTGAGAATTTATAGTTTGGGAAATAAATATAAATATTAGAAAGAGTCTAATTATAATCATAAAATTTAATTTTGTGATATTGAGGTAGAAATGTATTACTTTTTTTAATATACTAATAATATTTATGTTTACATAAAAAGGGAGCATGTAGCTCCCCTTAGTAATCTTCACACTTTCTTTAACACGCTATTATTATATTTTAATATAATTGTCATAAATTAGTAACACAAATAAACAAAAAAATTATAAATTATTAGTATCATTATAATGATATTAATATTTTTACTCCCATTTAAAATAAAGTAAGATACTGTATATCAGGTAAATAAAAATATTTAATTAGTATCATATCAATGAAGTTATTTTAAGGGTTTTACTTTTTTTACCACTTATATCATTATCTCAAAATGATAAATCAAATCAAATACCAATTGATATCATATTAGATTCTATTAATAATCAAATAATATATCAAACCAATACCTCTATTCATAGAATTGATATCTCTAGTTTAAAAACTATAAGTTCTATTAAAATAAAGCATCCTAATCCCTCAGATTATAAAATAATACTAAATAACAATGAATTATTATTCCTAGAAAATAGAGGTGGAGATATCTCTAGTTTAAACCCTAATGATAGCTTATATAAAACTGATAATTCTCATATTGTTAATTTTTTTATTGGAGCTACTAATTTTGTAAAAAATGATACAGTTTTTAAACATGGAGGTTATGGCTATTGGTCACTGTCTAACTTTTTAATATACTCTGAAGACCTTACTAAAGAATGTGAAATTTATCCTATTTCCGAGAAAACCGAAATACCTCCGGGAATAAATAACCAATTAAGTATAGTGATAGATAATGCTTATTATTTTTTTGGTGGAACTACTCTAGACGAAAAAGGAACAAGAACTTTAACGAAAGTAAATGATAAGGTTTGGCAATTTAATTTTAATACTAAAAAATGGAAAAGTTAGGGACTTTTTTTAGAGAACCTATTTATCCTATTTATACAAGTTTCAAAAAAGACAACAATCTATTTGTTGTTAATATGCAAAGAAAGCTTTTTAAAATTGACTTGTTAAACAATTCTCTTTCAGAATTCAAAATGTCTCCAATTTTATATCAATTTGTTACAGGAATTAAACCAATTTACTTTAAAAACTTTCTTTATTTTCTGGATGATTCGGGGAAAATTAATAAAATTGAAATGAAATTAATTACAAAAAACCCCATAGTAATTTCTAAATTTTATGACACACAAAATATTACTGAGAAAATTATACTAGCTTCCGGATTTATTATACTATTAATTGCACTATTTTTCATAGCAAAAAAGTATCCCAATTCAAAAACTTTAAAGCTATTAGATAACGGTGTTAGATATAAAAACAAATTTATAGAATTAGACAACTTATCAATCTCCATTATTAAAATGGTAGAACCAAAAGACATAGAGCTTTCAAAAGTGTTTAACCTCGTTAAAAAAGATCATTTAAGTAAGATTCAAAATGAACGAATAAAAAATCAATACATAGACCAAATTAATATTCAATTAAGTGTTCTTACAGGAAGAAAAGAAGATTTTTTAATAGTTTCAAAATCTAATTTCGATAAAAGGTATAAAATAATACGGCTCAACAGAGCTGTATATGGAAATCTTCTGTAATGATTCAAATACCGCACTACCTACTTCATTATAATCCTTAATAAATTATACAGAAAGGTTAGTCATAATATATGCATTAATTTAATTCATTTATTAGTTTTTTTAATAGAAGTAATTTCTGTAATTGTAACAATCCTTGTTGCTGATATTATGTTGGTATTTATTGAAGAGCCCTTTAATAAATTAACTAGCTAGCTTAATTAAAGATTCTGTCTTTTTTATCTGTTTTTTTAAATCTTTTAAAAATTTATGAAAATCTACAGTTATTCTGTGTCTGCTAGTATTAATTTGTTTCATATGCGGATTTGTAACCTCCCTCTCACACAAAGCTTTAATGTTAGAAGGTCTTTTCCACAAACCTTTTAAAGCTAGTGTAGCAAGTATACTTTGTTGTTCTGCGCCCGGCCAAATACATCCTAAAGGCTGAAACATCCCTATGAAGTATAGGTTATCATATTCTGCATGAAACATCTTAAGATAAAGAGGTACGGGGCCCTCAGTATAATTTAAAAAATTTTTATCGAAAAAAGGATGCGCCAACTCAAAACCGGTACAGGCTATTACAGAGTCAAATTCTTCACAGCTACTGTCTTTAAAATAAATTGTTTTGCCTTCAAACCTTTCAATTTCTGGCTTGGGTTGTATTTTTCCGTGTCTTATTTTATATAATAATTCACTATTGATAGTTGGGTGAGTAGCTCCAAATTTATGATCTGGCTCTGGTAAGCCGTATATTTTATTAGAACCATTATTAATATGAGCTATAAAACCTGCCAATAAATTACGAAGGTAAATGGGTAAAAAAGTCATTTTTGTTGCAAAAACATCGGTAGGCTTCCCCATTAAAAACTTTGGTATAATTCGATATCCTCTCCTCCAACTAATTGAAGTTTTAGCACTTATACGACTTGTTTCTACGGCTACATCGCACGCAGAATTACCACCACCAATTACCAATACTTTTTTATTTACAAAAGGTGCTGCTTTCTTATATTGATGTGAATGTAAAAATTCACCCGTAAAACTACCTGGATAGTTTGGATACTTTGGCTCCCAATGATGACCATTACAAACAACTAAGTCTGTAAAAATTTCTACATGTTCTTTTTCATTTTTTATGGTGGTAACCTCCCAATCATTTGAAGGAAGTCTAACGCAGCGTTTTACAAGTGTATTAAATTGTATAAAATCATACAAATTAAAATGCCTAGCATACGATTGAAAATAATTTCTAAGTTCTTGGTGAGATGGATAGTCAGACACCTCGGGCTTAAAAGGAAAATCTTCATATTGAGATAAGGTTTTTGAACTAATAATGTGAGTGGTTTCAAAAACACTTGAATGACTTTCATTTTCATTATAAATCCAATTTCCACCTACATCATGATTATAATCATAAGCCACTACTTGAATTCCGGCATGGCTAATGTTTTTAATTGCTGGTAATCCAGATGGACCGGCTCCTATTATACAAATTCGTTTACTCAAAATAAAACCATTTAATCAATTAAAATAGAACTTTCAATAAAGGTAAACCATGTGAAGAAAACTTATGATTAAAACAAAGTTAATTTTTAATAAAAACTAAAAGAACCCTCTAATTAGAGAGTTCTTTTATTTTATATAATAATGATTTTTTAATTTCTAGGTTTCGAAAACTGATTCATCATAACAATTTTACCATTCTCAAACTGAAAAGACTCCATCCAATTAAAGGAATTAGAGGTACCGTCTGCAGTTACTACAGATCCATTATCCCAAAGCAAAACCCATTCATCACCATTATCTCCAGTAACAGCTAAATTCACAGCAACATTATAATCTTCTATCTCTACAGCAGAATACGATTCTACCATAAACTTCATGCAATTCTCTTTTCCTTCAATTGTAGAACCATCCTCCAGGCGAAATTCTACGTTATCTGCAAGGTAAGCTACCTGCTGATTCATAATCCTTTTTAATAATGCTCTCATGCATTTGCTGAACTTTTAATACCAAATCTGAATCACCCATTTTAAAATTGTCTAAATAAGTAGCCTCATAAATATAATTCACATTTGGTTTAACTTCCTCTGATTTTTTTTCACAGCTAATAAATACAGAAGAAAATAAAAATAATACTAAAGTTTGTTTAAGATTCATAATGATATGTTTTTTAATTTATCTAATATAATAAATTGATTGCAAATAAGAATTAAAAAAGCATAGAAAGAATCATTGAAAAAGAAATCAATTGCTTTTAAAGCATACTTTTGAAAAGTATAAAATCTTAAGATTTGAAATGATAAAATAAACTTACAAAACATAAAATAATTGCTGCCCACATTACATAAATAAAATGTGATGAAGGAATCCAAACATAACCTATCATAAGATTTGATACTAGCATAATTGATAGCACAATTAAAATGCGTTGTCTAACTATTCGAATTTCCATGAATTTTTTAGGTGTAAAAGAAAGTAATAAAAATCCAATTCCTAATACATATAGTCCTAAAAATCGATAAACCTGAGTCAAATACCCACCTAATGTTGAGTTTCCTTCAATGGAAAAAAGATCAACAAAAGTCATCTGTAATCTTTCTTCATTAGCAACTTGATCTAACATCCAAGGTTCTGAGCTAAGCAACCACCTTATTCCAGAGATACAAAGCGTTATACTTATTACTATGAAGGGGTACCTGATATAATTAATTGATTTAGTTTTCATCTGTAAAATATTTTTTAAGTAAATGAACTACCCCGACGCAGAGCGATCGAGGTATCAAAATAATGTCAGTTGACTTGTATGTAATTTTTTGTATTCTTTCTCTGTTCCTTGATTTTTGACATAAG